>Ga0209596_1000141_pt1 | contig 63299 bp, 48 predicted proteins | sample M_130807_MF_Meta_FD_187314 | JGI IMG/M metagenome (GOLD analysis project Ga0209596, IMG submission 187314) | Freshwater microbial communities from Lake Montjoie, Canada to study carbon cycling - M_130807_MF_MetaG (SPAdes) (version 2) | ecosystem: Environmental > Aquatic > Freshwater > Lake...
TTTCGAAAGTTCAATCACATCTTCTTTTTTGGTAATGTCACCGTAAACAACTTCAATTGGCAAGCCTTTTAGTGTCATTGGATCTCTCCCCGGAAGAACCATTACCCTTACTTCATATTTACGATCCAATAATTCTCTTACAATATTACTCCCTAATAAGCCATCCGGACCTGTTACAAATACTTTACTCATACTATAATTTAATAATTTTTATTCGCTTATGCTTTTTAATAAAGCCAAAAATAAGACAATTTAATTTATCCAATTAACAACGTCTTGTTTATAACATAAGCCCTATTCTAATAAACAATATTCGATTATTCCCGTATTTTTATGAAAGATAAATCGTTATGGAAAACCGAACAAAATTATTAAATAGTTATTTCGCCAAATCTGATGTCGAAGAAACTCCCAGTATCAACGATATTCGTGAAAAAGAATTGAAAGGTGAGCCATTGCCTGCAGAAGAAAAACAAGCGCTAATTAATTTTGACCGTTTCCGTTTGGACGTATTAAATGCACAAACGGATGATATGGCTTTTCACAAGCGTTATCAGGAACTTCAGGTGATGGCTAACCTGGGTGATTACACAGAATTTCTAAAAGAAAAATATTTTTTATAACTACAAATTCTTTCAAAAAAGCCTCGCAATTTATGCGGGGCTTTTTTATGCCTTTTTAATCTTTACTTTTGTTTTCGATGCATCACCACGATTTTCCAATCAAAGAAATTATTCCGCAATTAAAAGAGCTGCTGAAAACTCAGCCAATCATTATTTTGCAGGCTCCTCCCGGCGCAGGAAAATCGACTGTATTGCCTTTGGAATTACTGAACGAGAAATGGCTGGAAGGGATGATTCCCGGACAGTCAAGTAAAAAAATAGTCATGCTGGAACCCCGCAGGCTCGCCACCCGCTCAGTAGCTATGCGGATGGCTTCCCTATTAAATGAAGACATTGGACAAACAATAGGTTACCGAATCCGATTTGAAAACCGTACCAGTAAAAACACCAAAATAGAAGTTGTTACAGAAGGAATTTTAACACGGATGCTTCAAAATGATACTGCATTAGACGACGTCGGTATGGTCATTTTTGATGAATTTCATGAACGGAGTTTAAATGCCGACCTAACACTTGCCCTTTGTTATCAGGTACAGCAAGTTTTAAGAAATGATCTGCGTATTTTAATTATGTCTGCTACCTTGGATGGCGCAAAATTATCTTCCCTGCTCAACAATGCTCCTGTCATCACTTCCGAAGGAAGACAATACCCTGTTTCAATTCAATATCTGAATTCAGACGAGAACAGTTCCCTGCATATTCGAATGGCAAATGCCATAAAAAAAGCCACGAAAGAATTTCAAGGCGATATTCTAGCTTTCCTTCCAGGAGCAGGAGAAATAATCAGGACACAAGAAATTTTAGAGCAGGACAATTCCAACATCTGTGTACAACCTTTGTATGGTGATCTATCACAACAAAAACAACAAGAAGCTATATTACCCAATCCTGAAGGGAAAAGGAAAATTGTACTCACAACCTCCATCGCTGAAACTTCCTTAACGATAGAAGGCATAACAGTGGTGATCGACAGCGGGTATGCCCGTTCACCGCGTTTTGATCTTCAAACAGGATTAACACGATTGGAAACCATAAAAGTGACCAAAGATGCTGCTGACCAACGGGCAGGTCGGGCAGGCCGGTTAGGTCCAGGAACATGCATCCGCCTTTGGAGTGAAGGGTCACATATTCATTTAATCCCTAACCGAAAACCTGAAATCTTAGAAGCCGATCTTGCTCCATTAATGCTGGAACTAAGTCAGTGGGGAATAAAAAACATCCATGAATTAGCATGGCTTTCACCACCAACAACCGGGGCTGTTTCGCAAGCAACTGAATTACTAACGCTTTTGGGCGCGCTTCAGAATAATAAAATTACTGCAAGAGGAAAAGAAATGTTACAAATGCCAACACATCCTCGACTGGCACACATGCTCATTGAAGCAATTGCATTTCAAAAAAATAATCCTGCTGAAAATTTTAAAGCACTGGCCTGTGATATCACTGCACTGCTGGAAGAGCGAGATCCGTTGCAAAAAGAAAATGGGGCCGACCTATCGCTACGAATAGAAATTCTAAGGAAGTACCGAACAGGAGAACGTGTAAATGCCGACAGACGCGTACTTGACAGAATTGAGCGTCTTTCACTTTCATGGAGAAAACTATTAAAGATCGATGTCGATAATACCATGCCAAATGTATTTAATATCGGGAAACTAATTGCTACTGCATATCCTGAACGCATCGCTAAACGTGCCGATAAAAACAGTTTGCGTTACCGATTAGCAAATGGCAGAATCGTAAAGCTTTTGGAGACCGATGTATTAGCGCAAGAAGAATGGCTGGCGGTAGCACATTTGGATGCAGGAAGTAACGAAGGAAAAATATTTTTGGCTGCTGCTTTCGATTCGAATGACTTAAAGGACCTCGCAGAGGAACGACAAATTATTTCCTGGGATAAACAACGTGGAATGATTGTAGGCACAATCGAAAAACGTGTCGGGAATATTACATTGGAAAGTAAACCACTTCAAACAATTGATGAAGCGCAACGCATAAAAGTTATTTGCAACCTGATTCGTGAGGAGGGATTAAAATTATTAAATTGGAATGACTCGCAGGAAGACTTTCAAGCACGTGTATTAAGCCTCCGAAAATGGCGCCCGCAAGAAGAGTGGCCAGATGTATCCAATGAGCATTTGTTGGAAACGCTCGAAGAATGGCTTGCTCCCTATCTCATCAAAATAAATAAATTAACAGAATTACAAAAATTAGATCCTGATCCGATTATTCATTCCATTTTATCATGGGAACTTTCTCAAAAATTTAATTCCCTTGCTCCGTCAAAAATGAAAGTCCCTACCGGATCACTCATTAAATTGAATTATTATAACGATGGAAGCAAAGTGGATATGGCGGTCCGTTTACAAGAAGTTTTTGGTTTATTTGAAACCCCTTCTGTTAATGAAGGGAAAAACAAAGTCATCCTGCACTTGCTTTCACCCGGATATAAGCCTGTTCAGGTGACTCAAGACCTGAATAGCTTTTGGAATAAAACCTATTTTGAAGTGCGAAAAGATTTGTTGTCACGCTATCCTCGTCATCATTGGCCAGAAAACCCTTTAACTGCAGAGGCTATTCGCGGGCCGAAAAAAAGAAAATAATAACTTATTATTATGAACTTACGTTATAACTATTTGTAATGGAATCTGCTCTGTCGTGTTGATATATATAAGTTGGGTGTTTTGTTTTCAATTTGACAGCATTCGTTAAATTTATTCTATCGAACAATTCGGCATCCTCTCCAATCACAATATTGTTAAACCCTTGTAAAGAAAGGAGAAATTCTCTTTCAATAAAAAAAGTCCCCCCAATAACGCAATCGTCCAAATGAATTTTATTATCCGTATCAAATCTATCAGGCACAAATTGATTCCCAACAATTTTTATTCCTCCATATAAAAATTTCACGTCTGGATTTTGAACTAAAATATTTTTCCTAGACTCAAGGTGCGTAGGTTCATATTCATCATCAGAGTCTAGGAATGTCAAGAAAGCTCCTGAGGCAATGGCAATCCCTTTGTTTTTTGCAAGAGCAGCGCCAGCATTTTCCTGCCGAATGTATTGAATCCTGGAATCGCGCTTTAGATAATGTGAGATATAACCGAACGTATCGTCATCGCTACCATCGTCAACAATGATCCCCTCCCAATTTTTTTCGGTTTGAGAAATAAGGGAATCAATCGCTTTGGTCAGGATACATTTTCTGTTAAACGTAGGAATAATTACAGAAAAATATGGGACAGGTCGTAGCTCGGTCAATTTATTATTGTTTTGTTATAAATATAAACAAATGCAGGTGAATAAGGTTTAGAACATTCCTTAAATTATAAAATGGCCTTTTTTTATTCCTGCGTGTAAATGTGAAATAAAATAGTTTTAGAACAGAGGCAACCCTCTAAAACCTTTTACGTCTTATTGCGTATAAGTGAAGTGTTTTTAGCTAAGGAAAGCGCTCAATTATGAATGAACCCGACATTATTAAAGGTTGTATAAAAAATGATCGTGCAAGTCAGAAAATCTTGTATGAGCAATTTTACAGTAAAATGTTAGGTGTTTGTTTACGCTACTCCAAAAACAGTGATGATGCTAAAGACGTTCTCCACGAAGGATTTTTAAAAGTATTTGACAACCTTAAAAATTTTAAGGCTAACGGTTCATTTGAAGGCTGGATCAGAAGAATAATGGTGAATACCGCCATTGATCATTTACGTAAGAATAAACAGAACTATTTAATAGTAAGCACGGTTTATGCAAACGAGAAAGCGACAAATGTAATTGACAATATTGATGATGATGATCTTGCGTTACATATTGAAAAAGAAGAAATATTGAGAGCAGTTCAGGAGTTGACTCCGGCATATCGTACTGTTTTTAACTTATACGTCATTGAAGAATATACTCATAAAGAAATTGCTGAAATGCTTGATATCAGTGAAGGGACATCAAAATCAAATCTTTCGAAAGCAAAATTTAATTTGAGAAAAAATATTATGCAACATAATAAAACGAGTCGCAATGGGAATTAATAATCCTGATAGTAAATTGGATGAAACCATCAAGAACACCTTGAATAATTATGAGGCGACCTCTGATGCTGGTGATTGGGCTAGAATGGAAGCCATGTTAACGGTAGCTCCTAAAGACAAGGCTTTTAGATGGACAATGCCACTGACTGTTTTTGTTGGAATTGCTCTTTTAACAGGGGGAATCATCCTTTATAAAACCATATACTTCCAAAAAACTTCCACCGAAACGACAGTTGAAACACCTCAACCGATTGATAAAACTGCTGCTTCGAAAAAAACACTGACACCTCTCCCTAGCATTACAAAAAAGGAAACCCCGGTAGTTAGCACACCGGCCAATAAGAAAAAGAATGTTATTAAAATACGGGAAAAGAATGTTTCTGCAGTGAACACAACAACTCCGGAAACGAATGTTAATAACACTGCCACAGCGGATGCTTTAGAAAAAGGAGCAACAATAGAAAAAAACAAAAAGGTTATAGAATCGTCTATTCCAAAAGATTCATCTAAAAAACAATCCGTTTCTGTGATGGGAAACGAACCTATTTTTGGAGATATGATCGACTCTACCAAAGGAGTCATTTATGAAACAAAAGAAAAGAATAGAACTAAAAAAGCAGCGAAATCCAAATCAAATACTCCTATCGGATGGGATCTTTTGAAACAAAATGTTGACAGTTTGAAAAAAGTAAAGTCCGCAAATGAAAAAAGATAGTCCTTCTTTTTTCCATAATAAGGAGAATCGAAATGGTTGTAGTTGATGAGTGCTTAATTTTTGTTTAGTGAATTATTCTACTAATGATTAGTCTGGATTAGAGAACAGGCTTTTGTGATTAGATAGTTTAATTTTGTTTAGAGAAGAGGGCAGAAAAGCCTTACCAACACCCTGGTAAGGCTTTCTGTTTTAAGAGCCGTTATTATTATTTCCTGTGTTGAAAAAAAATTAAGCCTTCAATCCTTGCAACGCTTTCTTGAAACTTACTTTGTCATCAATAATCTTTTCTAGCGCATTCATGGAAACACGCTCTTGCTTCATGGTATCTCTGTAGCGGATAGTAACGGTATTATCTTCCAATGATTGATGGTCAACTGTGATACAGAATGGAGTACCTATGGCGTCTTGTCGGCGGTAACGTTTTCCTATTGTATCTTTTTCATCATAAGTGCATGCATGGTCATACTTAAGCAAATTCATGATTTCATGTGCCTTTTCGGGCAAGCCATCCTTTTTTAACAATGGAAGGATTGCCACTTTAATCGGAGCAAGAAATGCAGGTAAATTAAGAACGGTACGGGTTGTTCCATCCTCAAGGGTTTCCTCCAGCAATGATTTAGACAATACAGCTAAAAACAAACGATCCAAACCGACAGATGTTTCCACCACATATGGAACATAATTTTGATTTAATTCAGGGTCAAAATATTGCAGTTTTTTTCCCGAATGTTGTTCATGTGCTTTCAGATCGAAATCGGTGCGGGAATGAATTCCTTCCAATTCTTTAAAACCAAAAGGGAAATTAAATTCAATATCGCATGCTGCATTTGCATAATGGGCTAATTTAATATGATCATGAAAACGATAGTTCGCATCACCAAATCCAAGAGATTGATGCCAAGCCATCCGTGTAGCTTTCCAATGGTGATACCACTCCATTTCTGTTCCAGGACGCACAAAAAACTGCATTTCCATTTGTTCGAATTCACGCATACGGAAAATGAATTGACGCGCAACAATCTCATTACGGAAAGCTTTTCCGGTTTGTGCAATCCCGAAAGGGATTTTCATTCTTCCCGATTTCTGAACATTCAAAAAGTTCACAAAAATACCTTGTGCCGTTTCTGGACGAAGATAAATTACATTCGAATCTTCGCTCACAGCACCCATTGATGTGCTGAACATCAAATTGAACTGACGAACTTCTGTCCAGTTCTTTGACCCCGAAATAGGGCATACAATTTCGCAATCGATGATGATCTGACGAACAGCTTCCAGATCATTTTTTTCCAAAGCATCCTTAAACTTTGCAAGAATAGCATCCGCTTTTGCTTGGTTTTCCAATACACGCGCATTCGTAGCACGGAATTGTGCTTCATCAAATGAATCACCAAAACGTTCTTTTGCTTTGTCAACTTCCTTCTGGATCTTCCCATCAATCTTTGCAACATGTTCTTCAATTAATACATCTGCACGGTAACGTTTTTTGCTGTCTTTGTTATCTATCAAAGGATCATTGAATGCATCAACGTGTCCGGAAGCCTTCCAGGTTGTTGGATGCATAAAGATAGCCGCATCAATTCCTACTATATTATCGTGCATCTGCACCATTGCTTTCCACCAATATTCGCGAAGATTTTTTTTGAGCTCCACACCCATTTGTCCGTAATCATAAACAGCACTAAGACCATCGTAAATCTCACTGCTTTGAAAAATAAATCCATACTCCTTAGAGTGGGAAATAATGTTCTTGAAAATATCTTCTTGATTTGCCATAATAGGTGCAAAAGTAAAACTAATTGTTCAATTAGAGAATTGTAATTTTAATATATTTGATACCAGAAACAAGCTACCAACATGGTTTTTAGTATCACTACTTTTATCCTTACACCTCTCACATCCTGTTTAATATGATGCGACCTATAAAACACAGTTTGTTTCTTTTGTTTTTTCTGGTACTGTCTGCAGAAATAATTCAACAGCATTGGCCATTCATCTTTGCGGAGCCCTTGCAAGGTTCTATCAAAAAAATGGTGAAGCCTACTTTGTATATGGACAATTGGTTGAGCGGGAATTATCAGGATAGTCTGATGAAGTTCAATGAACAGGATATTGGACTGCACACTTTTTTGATCCGACTGCATAATCAGATCGCCTATTCCATATTTGGTGAAATAAATGTGAATGATGTAGAAGCTGGTAAAGATCAGATACTATTTGAAACCAAATACATAAAAACCTATCTCGGGGAAGACTTTGCAGGTGAAAATGTTATTAAAGAAAATGTAAAGAAACTTGTATATATAAAAAGAGAATTAAAAAAACGTAACATAGATTTGCTACTCGTTCTTGTTCCTGGAAAACCTTCTCTTTTAGCGGAAAGTCTTCCAACAAAATATACATTTTCAAAGCACTACCGAACCAATTACGATGCATACACAGAGCATCTACAAAAAGAGAAATTTGATTACATCGACTTCAAAAATTATTTCCTAAAGCTGAATCCAAGAACACCTCATGCTTTATTTACAAGATTAGGAACACACTGGAGTTTATATGCTGGAACGGTTGCTGCAGATTCTCTGTTCAGCTGCATGGAACAAGTGCATCACATCGACATGCTCAATTACACTAAAAACGGAGGCGATGTGACTACAAAACCAAGAGGTTCGGATGCAGATATGGAAGAACCGATGAATTTACTTTTTCATATCCCATCCTACCCTATGTATTATCCGAACATTTCCTTTGAGACAGACCCTTCAAAATCAAAACCAGATGTACTTATTATTGGCGATAGTTTTATCTGGAACTGGATCAACTATTATCCGTTTTTTTCAACGATGTTTGATACACGATCCTCCTTTTGGTATTACAATACAGAAGTATGGTGGCCGCTAACCCCAGGGCAACCGAAAAAAAAGATCTCGGAATTTAATTTTGATGATGAAACATTGAAACGGGATTTTATCATTATTGAATCAACAGAAAATAATTTATACAATCTGGGAAACAACTTTATAACTCATTTATACCGAAGTTTAAAAGAAAAAGAATTGCATCCTCTTGATACAAAAGTCAACTAAAATGTAACATGTATTTTATGGCATCCTATCTTCCTATTAATTTTGGTACCTTTGCATATTAAAAAACATCAAAATTACTATGATAGCAATAGATAACACCATCGTTTCGGAACACCTGATTGAGAAAAAATTTGTATGCGACCTAAACGCTTGTAAAGGCGAATGTTGTGTTGCTGGTGACGCCGGAGCTCCCTTGGATTTTGAAGAGATCGCCATCATGGAAGATATTTTGGATGAAGTAAAACCCTATTTACCAAAAGATGGCCTGAAAACCATTGAAAAGTATGGCGTTTTTGTTATTGATGGCGATGATGGAGAGTACGTTACTCCATTAGTAAAAGGAAAGCATTGCGCCTTCACTATTTTTGAAGAAGGAATTGCTAAGTGTGCGATTGAGAAAGCATTTTACGATGGGAAGATCACTTGGAAAAAACCGATCTCTTGCCATTTATACCCAGTACGCATCACTAAATACAAGGATTATGATGCAGTCAATTATAATAAATGGGATGTTTGTAAACCCGCTTGTACCTGTGGTGCAAAGTTAGATGTCCCCGTATACAAATTTTTGCGCGAGCCACTTATCAGAAAATATGGTGAAGGGTGGTACAAACAATTGGAAATGGCCGACAAAATGAGAAAGTAAAATTTCTAAAACCATTTATTTTAAAGGGCTTTACGCGAGCATGCCTCCAAAGCATCAATACTTCTAAAAACACTTTTTTTGATTCGAGCAAATTTTTTAAAGATTAATTTTCAGTTTTTTTCACATCAATCTTAAAATGCTGTTTTCTAATACTTTGATCATTTTTCAAGACCCCCCTGCTAATTTGCCGTGTTTATAACTTCGATCAAATGTTAATTCAATAGACTTGACATAACAGTTTTTTATTCGAAAATTTGTAAACCTTTAATTCAATAAGCAATACTTTATTAAATAGCTTAAACAGAGAGAAATAGCCTCTCAGGGGAATTTATCCCTCTAATTTGAACAAAGAGGGAAGACAAACAGTTGAATATCAAGACATTAATAAAAACAGGCCCAAATGAGTGATGAACCGATACTAAAAGAGAATAAAGACAGATTTGTCCTTTTCCCTATCAAACATAATAACATATGGGAAATGTATAAAAAAGCAGAAGCTAGCTTTTGGACTGCAGAAGAAATTGATTTGAATCCGGATCTTCAAGATTGGGACAATAAATTAAATGATGACGAAAAACATTTCATCAAACATGTTCTTGCATTTTTTGCTGCCAGCGATGGTATTGTAAATGAAAACCTGGCCGTTAACTTCATGAACGAAGTGCAATATCCGGAAGCGCGTTGTTTCTATGGGTTTCAAATTATGATGGAAAACATTCATTCTGAAACCTACTCTCTATTAATTGACTCATATATTAAAGACCCAAAAGAAAAAGACCGTCTTTTTCATTCTATAGATACACTGCCATGTGTTGGAAAGAAAGCTGAATGGGCTATTAAATGGATCGGGAATGGAACCTTCGCTGAAAGACTTATTGCTTTTGCTGCTGTAGAAGGAATATTCTTCTCAGGAAGTTTCTGCTCCATCTTCTGGTTAAAGAAACGCGGATTGATGCCGGGATTAACCTTCTCAAATGAATTGATCTCTCGCGATGAAGGATTGCATTGCGATTTCGCGTGTTTACTTTATTCCGAATTAACAAACCATTTACCAAAAGAAAGAGTAACAGCAATTATTGCCAATGCAGTTGAAATTGAAAAAGAATTTGTATCCGATGCATTGCCTGTTCGTTTAATAGGAATGAATGCAGATTTAATGTGTCAATACATTGAATTTGTTGCCGACAGATTATTACTGGCACTGGGATGTGATAAAAAATACAATGCTGTAAACCCATTCGACTTTATGGAATTGATTTCTTTACAAGGGAAGACGAACTTCTTCGAAAAACGGGTTGCAGAATACCAAAAATCTGGTGTAATGGGCAAAAAAGAAGATAACGTATTCAGCCTAGATGAAGATTTTTAGATCTTCTCCATCGCTTGGAATACCATTAAAAAAGGATAATTAAAAAATAAGCATACAACAAAACGCGTAAACTAAACTAACACTCACAAACAACTCTCAAATCATTATTTATGTACGTAATAAAAAGAGACGGTAACCGCGAATCAGTAAAATTTGACAAAGTAACAGCTCGCGTCCAAAAACTTTGCTACGGATTAGACCCCATCCATGTAACTCCTATCAACGTTGCTATGAAAGTAATTGAAGGAATATATGAAGGTGTAACCACCAGTGAATTGGACAATTTAGCTGCTGAAACGGCTGCTTCGCTAACTACCAAACACCCTGACTATGCCCTATTGGCGTCCCGCATAGCTGTTTCCAACTTACACAAAAACACAAACAAATCGTTTTCCAAAACAATGGAAGCGTTGTACAATTATATCGATCCGAAGACAGGCAAAAAAGCACCTTTGATCGCTGATGATGTTCATGAGATCATTCAAAAAAATGCGCAAGAATTAGATTCTACCATCATCTATGACCGCGATTTTGGGTATGATTATTTTGGTTTCAAAACATTGGAACGCAGTTACCTTCTAAAATTAAACGGACAAGTGGCTGAACGCCCTCAACACATGATTATGCGTGTGGCTGTTGGAATTCACAAGGATGATATTGCTTCTGCAATTGAAACATACAACCTGATGTCTGAACGTTGGTTCACACATGCAACTCCTACATTATTCAATGCAGGAACACCCAAACCTCAAATGTCGTCATGTTTCTTATTGACAGTAAAAGACGACAGTATTGATGGTATTTACGACACATTGAAATCATGTGCTAAAATTTCACAAAGTGCTGGAGGAATCGGATTAAGCATTCATAACATTCGTGCTACAGGTTCTTATATCCGTGGAACAAACGGTACTTCAAATGGTATTGTACCAATGTTACGCGTATTCAATGATACAGCTCGTTATGTGGATCAAGGGGGTGGAAAACGTAAAGGTTCATTCGCGATTTATTTGGAACCATGGCATGCAGATATTTATGAATTCTTGGATCTTCGTAAAAACACTGGAAAAGAAGAAGCGCGTGCACGTGATCTTTTCACAGCAATGTGGACACCAGATTTATTCATGAAACGTGTAGAGGAAAACAGCACATGGTCGCTATTCTGTCCGAATGAAGCACCTGGATTGGCGGATTGTTGGGGAGCTGAATTCGAAGCATTATACACACGTTACGAACAAGAAGGGAAAGCTCGTAAAACAATTCAAGCTCGTGAATTATGGTCTGCAATCATCGACTCACAAATTGAAACAGGAAACCCTTACATGTTATACAAAGATGCATGTAATGGAAAAAGCAATCAACAAAATTTAGGTACCATCAAGTCGTCCAACTTATGTACTGAGATCTTAGAATATACATCACCCGACGAGATTGCTGTTTGTAATCTTGCTTCTATCGCATTGCCTCGCTTTGTGGAAGATGGGAAATTTGACCACCAAAAATTATTTGACATCACGTATGTGATCACCAAAAATTTAAATAAGATCATCGACCGCAATTATTACCCAGTTGCTGAAGCACGTAACTCAAACATGCGTCACCGTCCTATCGGTATTGGCGTGCAAGGATTAGCAGATGCATTCATCTTAATGCGTTTCCCTTTCGATTCTCCTGAAGCTATTCAGTTGAATAAAGAGATACATGAAACGATCTATTACGCTGCTATGACTGCCTCTAAAGATCTTGCAAAAGTAGAAGGCGCTTACGAAACATTCAAAGGCTCACCGGTATCAAAAGGGATTTTCCAATTCGATATGTGGAATGTAACACCTTCAACCCTCTGGGAGTGGGATGTTTTAAAAGAAGAAGTAAAAACCCATGGTGTACGCAACTCCTTATTGTTAGCGCCAATGCCAACAGCAAGCACTTCTCAAATCTTAGGGAACAACGAATGTTTTGAACCATACACCTCCAACATTTATTCAAGAAGAGTTTTGTCAGGAGAGTTTGTGATTGTAAACAAACATTTATTGAAAGACTTAGTAAAATTAGGTATCTGGAATGATTCATTGAAAAATAAAATCATCATTGCAAATGGATCAGTACAAAACATCAACGAAATTCCTGATAATGTAAAAGCATTGTACAAAACTGTTTGGGAAATTTCTCAAAAAGTAATCATCAACATGGCTGCTGACCGCGGAGCATATATCTGTCAGTCGCAATCATTGAATTTGTTTGTACAGGATGCAAATTTCGCCAAACTTTCTTCTATGCATTTCTATGGATGGAAAGCGGGATTAAAAACAGGAATGTATTACTTGCGCACAAAAGCTGCGGCTGATGCTATTAAATTTACCGTTGATTCTGTTGCTAAAGAAATACCTAGTGTTGAAAGTACAACTTCAACAACTGTTGTTGAGGTGTTAGGGAATGAAGATGTTCTTATCATTGAACGTCAACAACAAATAAGCAATGAGCGTCAAGCAATATTAGAAGCAGAAGCACAAAAAGCTGCCGAAATCGCTGCACAATTGAGTTGTTCGTTAGACAATCCAGATGCATGTGAAGCATGTGGATCATAATAAATAGTAAATTTAATAACGTTAAAACCCTCGCAATTGCGGGGGTTTTAACGTTATTGATGCTGTAGTGACAACAATCAACAGCAAATTAGTGTACTTTTAATATGAAATTAAGCCCATTGAAAATGAAAAAAACAATTCGATTTTTTTTGATACCCCTCTTATTATCGCTGGCACTAAATTCTTTTTCACAAACATCCGATGTTGGTGTACCCAAAGATTATACAGGCGAATGGATCAATTGGTATGGCAACAGACAAGTAAAAGAAAAAATCAATTTTGTAAATGGTCAGCGATTAGGGAAATGGACCTATTACAATGAGAATGGCACAATTAATACAAATGCAAATTATGTGAAAGGAAAGAAAGAAGGAGAAGTTGATTTCTTCTCCTATTATGAAAGTGGAAAATTAAAACAAACTTATATATTTATTAATGGTAAACGGGAAGGCTGGTTTTATAACTATTATGAAAACGGATCCATCATGACCAAAGGGAAATACAAGCACGGACAGCCGGTAGGGAAATGGAAATCCTATGATGAAAACGGCAAGGAATTAAAGTGATACAAAAGATTAACGATCTAATTTTAATTAATGCTTTTCTTTAAAAAAAACGTGCTGGTTTATCCCTATCAATTTTTTCAATTGGTGTGTAATCACAATTAAATATGACCTACAAATTGCTCGATATGCTGACCGTTGAAAACAAAATGCACTTGCATTTTAATGTCTCTGCATTTCATCATCCAAGTTTTAAAATAATTGTAAAATAATAGTTGATTGTTGTATGGCATTAATTTATAGCGGAAATGATTCCTGAGAAAAAAACTGAAAAAACAAAACTGCACCCGCGCAACAAGCATCGCTCTTTATATGATTTTAAAGAGTTATCAAAAGGCACACCCGACCTTTTGAAATTTGTTTCGATCAATAAATTCAACAACGAATCGATTGATTTTGCAGATCCGCTTGCAGTAAAAATGCTTAACAAAGCTTTACTCAACTATTTTTATAACATTGCGTATTGGGATATTCCTGCCGGTTTTCTTTGTCCGCCCATTCCCGGAAGAGCTGATTATATTCATTACGCGGCTGATTTGTTGGCATCTTGTAATGCTGGTATAATTCCTACAGGCAATTCCATTCGATGTTTGGATATTGGAGTGGGAGCAAATTGCGTATATCCAATTATCGGAAATAAAGAATACAACTGGAACTTTGTTGGATCAGATATCGATATCAATGCAATACGTTCAGCCGAAAAGATCATTACTTCTAACCCATCATTAAAAAGTACGATTACGCTCCGACATCAAACGAATCCTTCTAACATTTTCAAAAGCATCATAAAAGAAGGAGAAAATTTTGATATCACCATTTGTAATCCTCCGTTTCATTCTTCCTTAGCTGAAGCTCGGGAAGGCACGGTGCGTAAACTCAATAACCTAGGGTCTAAAAAAACGCACAATGTTGTTTTGAATTTTGGTGGCAACAACAATGAGCTATTTTGCAAAGGCGGAGAGTCTGAATTTATCCGCCGAATGATTGAACAAAGTTCGCAATTCCGCAATTCCTGCATGTGGTTTTCATCCTTGGTATCAAAGAGTGAAAATCTTGATGGAATATATAATGCATTAGAGAAAGTTGCCCCAATTGAAATAAGAACAATAGAAATGGCGCAAGGAAATAAAATTAGCAGGATGGTTGCATGGACATTTTTAGATGTTTCACATCAGAAAAAATGGACAGCAGAACATTGGGAGAATAAAAAAAACAAATAGTGTTCTCCATTTCTTTCATTAAAAAAAGTAAAATTATTTTTTTCCGTTTTTTGCTTCTTTTTCTTTTTTCTTGAAATATTTTCTCAGCAAAATGTTGTGCTTCAAAGCTTCCATATTATCATCGAAGCCCTTGGTTCCATTTTTTGCATTCTCCATACTCTTATTCAAGTTTGTTACCAAAGTTGTATCCATAATAAGCGCCCCAATTGTTCCTTTTCCATTTTTAACTTGTGAAGAAATGCTATGAAGATCACCGGAAACAAGAGCCAATGAGTCTGTGATCATTTTTATACTTACAACCGATTGATGTAATTTGGAAGAAAAAACGGTATCTGTTAACAATGCGCCAAACGATCCTTTCCCTTCTTTTATGTCACGCATAATTTTACTCAAATCACCCGTTATCATCGCTGTTCGTTCGCCAGTAATTTTAATACTCACAATCGCTTCTTTAACATTTTCAGCAACAACAGTATCCATCAAAATACTCCAAACAGAATTAGGGCTATTTAACTTTTGTGCAATATTTTTCAGATCCTCGGTGATATCTTTTACATTGTTGTTGGTAATATTGAGCGTGCGCATCATTTCATCCGTTCCCAAAGGTTTTAAGGCAACCAGTACATCACCATCCTCAACAGCAGGTGATTCGTCAAGAACTGAATTTATATTTACTAATTTATTTCCAATCAATCCATCTGTCCCCACACTTGCACGAGCACTCTTTTTGATAAATGCTTGAACTTTATCTTCAATGACCATTCCTACATTTACGGTAGAATCATTAATAATAGTGACGGATTCAACTGTCCCAATATCGATACCCGCCAACCGCACATTGTTGCCGGGCATTAATCCGTTTACATCGTGAAAGTTTGCATAGATATGAAACGTAGAACCAAAAAGATTTTTTTTGTTCCCGATCAAATACAATGCAACTATTAAAAAGGCCGTTCCAGTTAATACTAACAGACCTACTCTAATATTTTTTGTCGTTTCTTTTCCCATATTATTTTATTCGAAAAATTGCTTTATTTTTTTATCCGATGACCGCTCTAATTCCTCATAGGTGCCAGTCGCATAACACTTCCCATCAATCAACATAACAACTCGATTGGCAACAATTTTCACACAATTGATATCATGTGAAATAATGATAGAGGACGTTTGATATTTTTGCTGTAACTCAACCATCAAATTACTGATTTCTTTTGCGGTAATTGGATCTAATCCTGTTGTGGGCTCATCATACAAAATGATTTCTGGCTTAAGAATAAGCGTGCGGGCAAGCGCAATTCTTTTTCTCATTCCTCCGGAAAGTTCTGCAGGCATCATATCAACAGTATCTGCTAGCCCTACATTTGTTAATGCCTCAATCACTAGTCTATTCACATCCTCTTTAGATGTTTTTATCCAATGACGTCTTAAAGGGAATTCCAGATTTTCTCTGACAGTCATCGAATCATACAACGCATTGCTCTGAAATAAGAATCCAACTTTCACTCTCATTTTATCAAGCTCTGTCGAATTCAATGCAGGAACATTTTTCCCTAGCACATGTATTGACCCTTTTTCAGGTTTCATTAATCCGATGATGCACTTAATAAGAACAGACTTGCCGGAGCCGGATTTCCCAAGTACGACAAGATTCTCCCCCTTATTAAGATCACAGCTAAAATCACGGAGCACATTATTATCACCAAACGATTTAAATACATTTCTTACTTCAATCACTGAAGTTCCGTTCTCGATGTTTTTATTTAAATCAACAGTTTCCATTTTAATTTAAATTTAATACATCCGTGATTTGAACAGCAATCAGGTCGATCACAAATAAAAGAAGTGAAGAAATTACTACTGCCGAATTTGCTGAACGGCCAACACCTTCTGTGCCCTTGTTAGAATTATATCCCATATAACATCCAATTATTCCAATAATGTATCCAAAGAAAAAGGTTTTGATAATGGCTGGTAAAAGATCGCCGAAAGTTATTGTATCAAACACTTGATTCCAGAACAACTTCCAACTTACAATCCCGTGAATATTTGCCCCTAAATATCCTCCATACAAAGACACAGTAGAAGCCAATATAGCAAGAATAGGAACCATTAACGTAGTAGCCATCACTCTAGTAACAACTAAAAATTTATACGGATTCGTCCCGGATACATCCATCGCATCAATCTGTTCGGTTACCTTCATTGATCCAAGCTCCGCACCAATACCAGAGCCTATTTTCCCTGCACAAATCAATGCCGTAATAACTGGAGCAATTTCTCTGATCAATGAAACAGAAACCATTTTCGGCAGCCAAGCAGCCGCACCGAATTCCACTAATGTTGGTCGTGATTGTATTGTAATGACCAGCCCCATAATAAAGGCCGTAATAGCAACCAATGGTAATGACCGATAACCGATATAATAGCACTGGCGAAGAAATTCAGCGAGTTCAAATCGTGGTTTAAAAATTTCCCTGAAAAATCGAAGGGCAAAACGTGAAATATCACCCGTTTCATTAAGAAAATTTTGGAACACTGATTTATTCATCTTCAAAAATAATAAAAACTTACTACTTATTTCTTTAGCGAAGATACGAGGAATATTATTTTAAATCCTGATAAAAATCAATATCGGAATAAACTATAACACGAAGTAAAAAGAAAACAAACCATGTTAGAAATAAGCCCTCACTTGAGCCCCTCCTGTATGAATAGCCTTTGAACCCGCCCCTTGAGATTTGCGACCATCATAGGTTAAACTCAATTGTAAATTGCTCGATAAATTTCTTTGGTAAACAACACCCCATGTAATATTTTGACCTGTTTTCAAAGCGTCTAACATTTCATACGACAAGGAAGTGTTTTTATTTGCATCGCTATATTGAATCTGAATAAAATCCGCCTTTACGTTTAAACTTCCCTTTTGCAATACATTGTACTTAACTTCTGCACCATAATCCTGCAACACCGCATGCTGCTCACCAGGGGTTATCTGATTTTTCCGATCGGTATATTTGAATGACGTTGTGACCCTAAATGACGTATTCGGTTGTAAATTAATTTTGGGTTCCACTTCATAATATTTGATTGAAAAATCTTGAGAAGAAAAAAACTCTGAATTGCTTTTTTTAACCCCATCTTTATAGGCAAGATTACAACTCAATTGTTTACTAAAATTCCATCGTAATCGAGCCTCCTTATATCTATTTACACGAGAATCCAATCCGTTTACTAGCAATACCTTGTTACGTATATCCTGAAATGTAAGATCTAATCCGAACTTTGAACTGAGCTGATTTATGAACAAGGTATTTCTAAAAGAAGAATTTAGTGTCTTTAATTTACTATCATTTGTTTCCGTCAAAAATGGGTTATATGCATTTGCAAGGTTGTTGTCATCCGATTTTCTATCAATTCGAAACGATGCTTGATTGGCAAAACGGGAAACAAATTTGCGAAACCCTTTCTTTGTAGCCCAAATAACAGAAGGTTTTAACATCAACACCTGACTGAACTGATTGCTATATACCTTTTGGTAATCGTTTGTTGGTGTAAAAACCTTAATATAATTTGCCTGATCATTGAATACAGCCACCACAAATTCATTCAGCTCCTTTACCCCATTTCCATTATAATCATTCCATGCATATACACCTTGCCCGGTTGCAACCATAATATATGAAAACTCTTTTTTTACCTCCAACCCCGAACCAATCTCATAATACGTATTAGAGAAAATGACACCCTTCAATAACTTGAAATTATATTCTACTCGTGCTACCAATGAATTGTCGGGTTTTTGAGAAGTAAGTGAATTGTTTCGTATCTCTAGCACGCGATAAGCCGCATTCAACTTTAATTGGCTATTCGGATTCTTTACCAAGTCCAGGTAACCCCCATAGCTTTGTGCAAATGTTGTATTTTCAAAATGTGTCACTCCCGCTGTATCCTTTATTCCATAATCGGTTCGTTGTTTATAATTTATTCCGTACTTGTTTTTTGTTGTATCTGAATTTTGAATAAAAGCCTGCCACTCCCAAAATTTATAACTATTTCCTAAGAGAGAATCTTTCTTGGATAATGCAAATTTATTTTGTTCAAATTCATCCTTCAAACCAATATTCAACCATTTTATTTTTTGAGAGATCCCACTTTTATGCCTATAAAAGTTAGTGTTGGTGAGGCTAGCCGAATTCAATAAACTACCGTTGTAGTTTAAAGCAAACCCTTTTCTGGAAATCATAACATCGGCATTGTTTTTATTTGCATTATAATGAATGCCTTCAAAAAAAGCATTGAATTTATACCCAACAAAACCGAATTCCTTTTTCGATAAGCCAAGCGACGCACCAATAATATGCTGATCATCCTGAATAGATGAACTGCCCCTGTTCCAATCTCTTTCAAACTCAATGCTACGGTATCGTTCGATTGGTGAAAAATACTTTTGTACATATTCATAATTCACATTGGTAAGTAACGTAACCTTTCCGGATGCTGAATCAGACATCGCCTTCCGATGAAGAGGGGTTGCATTATCAAAATTCATTTTCAACGAATAGCCAACATCATCATTGCTATTGGCGGAAGAAAAGGTGTTGATATCGTTCTTACTCAGCGCAGCTTCTACCGATAATCTGCTGTTCTTATTAAACGCATAATCAACCCCTACTGTGACCATCTGCTTTTTCTTCGGCGTAATGAGTTGGATCACGGGTTCATAATTTCCTCTAGGCAGATTTGTAAGTGTATCGGGCATTATCCATTCAAACACTTTTCCGTTTGCACTCGACAGGATCTGTCTATAATTTCCTTTCCCTTCACCAACAAAACTATACGTTACCCGATAGTGCGTGCTGTCATTTGCCGTGAGATATACAAACACTTTTTTGGTACTGTACTCAAAAATCTTCGTAAAGGTGTGTGTTCCAATTGTGGTGTCGTTCTTGTGATATAACACCTCATCCGAATTAAATGGAACACTGTCATAACTTGGTGAAACAGCTAGTGATAATGTATCCCCAATTTCAGACAATAACTTTTTCTGCGCTGGTGTTAAGGACTGCTGAAGCGATTGATTTTTATTATCCTGTTCCGAATAAACATTGAAATGGACTTTCATTTTGTTCTGTTCAAAATCATCTCCGAAATGAAGCAAGGAACGGGCATAATTTCTATCTGAATATTGAAATTCAACAACAATCCTTTTATCTTTTGTAATTAACTGATTCGAAGTAAACGTAATTTCTGATGTATTGTAATTAATGACATAATCGTTCTCTTGCCCGCGCTGCATCAACCGTCCATCAATATAGACTTTTTCTGATCCTGACAATACAATGATGAAAGCTTCATTTTCAGCACCCCGCAAATGATAGGGGCCCTGATTACTTTCCTGATCTCTGTCGTTGAATTTACTGCTAACGGAGGCGTTTCTGGCAAATTTTCCTCGTGAAACAGCAGCGCTAATCGATGCTTTGTTTCCCCCTTGTTTCGACAGATCCTTGCTTTCGCTGTTCGTTTTAAATGATGAAGAAAAACTCACGCCTTGTGCCTTCTTATTAAAATTCATAAAATAAGAATTGGGTCTTGTCAGTTGAAAATCACCGGCAATTAATTTATTATTTGCATTCGAGAGCTGAATAAATACTTTATCAAACTCCTGTAACTGTTGTGTGTTTCCTTCAGGCTGAATGGGTATATTATTATCTGTTGCCGCTAACAAGATGTCTACGTTATTTGATAAATGACCAGCCAATTGCAAATTCAAACTAGAGTTTACCACAACATCCTGGTTATTTCCAAAAGAGATTCCTCTAGAAATACTGCCACTTTTATTCAAGCCCTCCATCTTAAAAATATCATCATTTTTCGACTCTATGTTATAGCTGAATGGGTTTGAATTGCCTTGCAAATCAGGTTTGATACGATTCGCATCTTTGTGTTTTACTTCGGCAGTAAATAAATATGGAAAGGTCTTATAAGTCGAATGAATCCCTTGCAAAGGAATGCTATCCTTCAACACTTTTTTTCGATCCAAGATCAAAAAACCATTCGCATAATTTATTTTATAATAGGAAGTGTCTAACAAGCTTCCGTCCGCGATCTTTATCTTTATGGTGCCGGGAATAAGGCTTAATGTATCTAACTGAGTGGTGTCAGAAGTAATTGATACTAATTTAATACGGGAACCTCCTGCATATTGGGAGTGCCCGAGCAGACAGGAAAAAAGAAAAAAACAAAAAAGTATTAATTTACGAACTATCACCGATTTAAAAGTACATTTTATACATTTGCCCTAGCTACTTAATACGCAAAATAATGACAAAAATTATAACTTACAACTTAAATGGAATACGCTCAGCAATGAGCAAAGGATTATTAGAGTGGTTAAAAGCTGCAAATCCGGATATACTTTGTGTTCAGGAATTAAAAGCAGAGCCAGGGCAGCTCGATCTTTCCATTTTTGAAACTGCCGGATACCATCATTTTTGGTTCCCTGCGCAAAAAAAGGGATACAGCGGAGTAGCCATTTTCACGAAGAATAAACCCGACCATGTTGAATATGGCTGCGGTATTAAGGAGTATGATTTTGAGGGCCGAGTGATTCGAGCCGATTATGGTGATATATCTATCATGAGTGTTTATCATCCAAGTGGTAGCAGCGGAGAAGACCGCCAAGCATTTAAAATGAAATGGCTGGCTGATTTCCAGAAATACATTGATCAACTAAAAAAAGAACGGCCCAAACTAATCATTTGCGGAGATTACAACATTTGTCACCAGCCAATAGATATCCACAACCCAAAGAGTAACGCAAACAGTAGTGGATTTTTACCCGAGGAGCGGGAATGGATGGACGGGTTTATGAAAACAGGTTTCATTGACAGTTTCAGGCATTTTAACAAAGAGCCTCACAACTATAGCTGGTGGAGTTTTAGAGCGAATGCAAGAGCAAAAAATTTGGGCTGGCGCATCGATTATAATCTGGTCAGTAGCAATTTAGAAGCGAAAATGAAACGAGTTGCTATTCTGGCAGAAGCGAAACATTCTGACCATTGCCCCGTAGTTTTAGAAATTGATTTATAAAACATGGCTATACATCCCATTTATTTTTGTTTTCATTCTCCATAATTATTAACAATATGAATGTTTTTGAATGTGAATAAAGAATCTAGCAACAAGTATTAGGACGTATGATTATCAATATTTTTGTATAAATTAATCTATCACAAATATGAAAAATACGGTAAAGTATATTTTAATCGTTGCGCTTACAAGCGGATTGTTCTCTTGTGTTCCACAACGTAAATTGGAGGAAGAGCAGACAAAAAGAGCAAATGCAGAAAAAGAACTTGCTGCCTTAAAAACAAGCAGCATGGAATGCGATACAAAACTTACAGAAGCAAACAAATTAATTGCAGATAACAATAAAGCCATTATCGGATTAGAAAAAGATACTGCTATATCTGGGACCAGCTATAGAAGTTTAACCTCTAAATATGACAAACTAAACCAGATCAATGAACAATTGCTTGATAAGTACAACCGATTGTTAGAAGGCAACTTGGCAGACACAAAAAAGATTTCGAGTGAATTGCAAATGACGCAAGAACAACTTCTAAAAAAACAAGATGAATTAAAATTGTTGGAAGAACAATTAAATGCACAAAAGAAAAGCTTGGATGAGCTTACCGCAGAATTGCAAAAACGGGAAGCTCGTGTCGCAGAATTGGAGGGGATCTTAAAAAGAAAAGATGAAGCTACGAATGAACTAAAGAAAAAATTATCTGACGCATTACTTGGCTTTGAAGGAAAAGGCTTAACCATCACTCAGAAAAATGGGAAAGTATATGTATCCATGGATGAAAGTTTATTGTTTGCATCAGGAAGCACCAGTGTAGAAACAAAAGGGGTTGATGCATTAATTAAAGTAGCAAAGGTATTAGAACAAAATACAGACATCAATGTAATGATCGAAGGCCATACGGACGACGTGCCAATGGTTGGTAAAGGAGATATCAAAGACAACTGGGATCTGAGTGTGATGAGAGCAACTTCTATTGTAAAAATTATCACCAAAAATAGTTCTGTTGATCCTAAACGCTTAACAGCATCGGGCCGTGGAGAATATTTTCCAATAAATCCTGCAAAGACTGCTGATGCGCGTAAAAAGAACCGGAGAACTGAAATTATTTTAACTCCAAAATTAGATGAATTATTAAAAGTGCTGGAGTCGAATTAATAAGGAAGATCTGCCGCATAACTTTAAAATTTTTTGCGTTTATATACCAGAATAAATTGTTCCGATGAAAAAAATAATCTTTCTTTTCTTTATAGCTAGTTACACTAACGCCTCGTTTGCTCAGTTAGTAACTGAATATTGGGATGTTGCTCAGACTAAGAAAAAAAGCGAACAAAGTATAAAGAACGGAATGCAGGACGGGAAATTTACTGCCTGGTATGAAAACGGAGAAATTGCAAAAGAGGGAACTTTTATACAAGGAAAAGAAAATGGAAAATTCCTGACCTACTATGCCGTTAAAAAAGTAAAATCCGAAGAAAATTATAGCAAAGGCAAAAAAGAAGGAGCCTGCAAATACTGGTACATCAATGGGAACAAAGCTCAGGAAACTTTTTTTAAAGATGACAAAAACGATAGCACCTGGACAGGATGGTTCGAAAGCGGAAAAATAAAAAGTACTGAAAATTACAAAGCAGGGAAAAAAGAAGGTGTCTGGACCTATTATTATGAAAACGGACAAAAGGAAAGCGAAGGGGCTTTCAAAAATAATTTAGCAGAAGGACTTTATACAGGTTGGTTTTCAAACGGAGTAAGACAAAAAGAAGGTCAATTCTCCACTGGAAAAGAAACAGGTCTCTGGAAAGAATACTTCAGATCAGGAAAACCAAAACAAGAACTTTTGTTCGAAAAAGATGAAATCCTTTTGATGAATTTATGGTTCGAAAATGGAGAACAACCTATTAAAAATGGGAATGGAAAATTCGCACTTTTCTTTGACAACAATAAAAAGAAAGGAGAAGGAAATTACAAAGATGGTCGCATGGATGGCGTTTGGCTGTTTTATTCACAAACCGGAGAAAAGGATTTTCAAGTGCTGTACGTAAAAGGCAAAAAAAATGGCCCTTGTATAAACTGGAATAAAAACGGCAAAGTAAAGAGTGAAGGGCCATTCGTGGATGACAAAAAAAATGGTTACTGGAAATGGTATAACGAAGATGGGAAACTTGAAATGGAAGGAGCCCTGAAAGAAAATCTAAGAGACGGGAAATGGATGTATTGGTTTCCATCAGGAATAAAGGAATCGGAGGGTTATTACAAAAACGATCTGCAAGATAGCATTTGGAAGTATTCCTATAAAGATGGTTCAAAATGGAAAGAAGGGAATTACAAAGAAAATTTAAAACAAGGCACTTGGACAATCTGGTTTGAAAGCGGACAAAAGCTTCAAGAAGGGAACTATGTTTCCGGTAAAGAGGAAGGAACTTGGCATTCTTGGTATGACAATGGAGTAATGAAAGATGAGGGCAATTTCACAGCGGGGAAAATGGAAGGAAGCTGGAAAGGTTGGTTGCCAAACAATACATTAAGTTATGATGGCTTTTATAAAAATGAATTAAAAGACGGACCTTGGAAATACTATTTTAATAAAGGCAAAATAAAGGAAGAAGGATCCTATAAAGAAGGAAAAAAAGAAGGTCGCTGGATATTTTGGACCCCATATGGTTTTAAAGAAAGTGAAGGAAATTATATGGAAGAAAAGCCAACTGGTTTATGGGCCTACTATTATGAAACAGGCGTTAAATCAATGGAACAAACATTTAAAGATGGCAAATTGAGTGGTGATTGCAGCGCTTGGTATGAAAATGCAAAACTCAAAAGCGTCACATCCTATACCTTAGTGAAAGATAAAAAGAGTATGCGTGTTGAAAGTAAGCCCAATGGAAAATGGACCTATTTTGATACCAATGGCAACATCATTATGGAAATGACTTATAAGAAAGGAATAAAAGTAAAATAAATTATCTTTTTGTCGGCTTCCTGCGAGGATGCTGATGATGCATTTGCTGCGCCCTTTTTGCTCTCTCCACATCCACTTTCATTCTTTTCTTTTTGGCAAGAAATGTAGTGAACCAAGCAATTGCAATTACAACTGAAAACCCCACGCCCATATAAATATAGCTCATTAGTTCGTCATGTTGCTGCTTCTTAATACGCGCCTCATCCATCATCTTCATCTCGGCACTCCCTTTTGGCAAAAAATTCTTGCTATCTTCTAAAGAAGGCGCATCTGAAGATGCCGTTGTCGAATCGGGTAATGATTGGGCAACTGTTTGGTTGCCAGAAATTAAAAATAATAGGAATAAGAAAAGTGGTAGAATTCCCACTCTTAGGCACTTTACGGACTTTTTTTGCATCATTTCCATAGCACAGAATTTTTAGTAATAATAAACGTTGAAAGTAGCTTTAACACATAAATAACGAAATTTATCTTGCAATTATATTACTTAGACGTAATAACGAACGATTAGGTTGCTTAAAATAAATTTGGCAAATCAGAAACATCTCCGTATATTTGGCTCGCTAAAATTTATTTAAGTCAAGAAAGAGGGGACAAAAAGTCCCCTCTTTCTATTGATACAACTGTTATGATTACGATCGATTCAATAAAAAAACTGACTGATTCAAAAATTGCTGAAGGCACTAATTTTATTGTTGACATTGCCATAAAACAAGGAAACAAAATTACCGTTCTTTTAGATAATGATAACGGGGTCTCTATTAAAGATTGCGTTGAAATGAGTCGTCATATCGAATCCAATTTAGATAGAGAAAAAGATGATTTTGAATTGAATGTCATGTCACCTGGACTTACAGAACCATTTAAAATACTTCGTCAATATCAAAAAAACGTTGGAAAACAAATAGATGTGCTAACTAAAGAAGGCAAAAAATTAAGCGGCAAACTACTTTTTGCTACAGAAGAAGGAATCGAACTGGAATCGAAAGTGAAAGAAAAAGTAGAAGGTAAAAAAGGAAAACAATTAATTATAAATAATATCAAATTAACATTTAATCAAATCAAAGAAACTAAAATTGTCATATCATTTTAATAATTTAAACAAATGGAAAGTATAAATCTAATTGAATCGTTCTCAGAATTCAAAGAAATAAAAAACATTGATAGAGCAACATTAATGAGCATCATCGAAGATGTATTCCGCAGTATGCTTTTAAAAAAATATGGGTCAGATGAGAATTTTGATATCATCGTAAACCCTGACCGTGGAGATATTGAAATTTGGCATAACCGAGAAGTTGTGGATGATGAATTTGCGGAAGACAGTTTTGATTACGATGAAGCAAAACACATCGGATTAACTGAAGCTCAAAAAATTGATGCAGATCTTGAATTAGGCGAAGAAGTTGTGACTCCTATTAAATTAAACGACTTTGGAAGACGTGCTGTACTTGCTGTTCGTCAAAACTTAGTTTCTAAGATCTTAGAACTTGAAAAAGACAGTCTTTATAAAAAATACAAAGAAAGAGTTGGCGAAATAATGACCGGTGAAGTTTATCAAATCTGGAAAAAAGAATTATTGATTCTTGATGAAGATGGAAATGAACTTTTATTACCAAAAACGGAGCAAATTCCTTCTGACTTCTTTAAAAAAGGAGATTCAATAAAAGCAGTTGTTCAACGTGTTGACATGAAAAACAATTCACCTATCATTGTATTATCACGCACCTCACCTGCATTTCTTGAACGTTTATTTGAACTAGAAGTTCCTGAAGTATTTGACGGCTTGATTACTATCAAAAAAATTGTACGTGAACCAGGTGAAAGAGCCAAAGTAGCTGTTGAATCATACGATGACAGAATTGATCCTGTTGGCGCTTGTGTTGGGATGAAAGGTTCTCGTATACATGGAATTGTTCGTGAATTGCGTAATGAAAATATTGATGTAATCAATTATACAAGCAATCCTTCTTTGTTTATTACACGTGCACTAAGCCCTGCTAAGATCACTTCTGTAAAAATTGATGAAGAAACAAAACGTGCGGAAGTATTTTTGAAGCCTGATCAAGTATCATTAGCCATCGGAAAAGGTGGGCACAATATTAAATTAGCCGGTAAATTAACTGGTTACGAAATTGACGTGTATCGCGATACAGATATTGATTTGGAAGATGTGGATTTAGAAGAATTTTCTGATGAAATTGAAAGCTGGATCTTGGATGAACTTAAAAACATTGGATGCGATACTGCAAAAAGTGTATTAGAGTTATCTACTGAAGAGCTTGTAAAACGTACTGATCTGGAAGAAGAAACAGTAACAGAAGTAAAAGCAATTTTACAATCAGAATTTGAATAAACATATTGCAGTTTTGTAATATGATGTAATTTTTAATAGGTAATATGTCAGAAAATAAAGGACAACGTTTAAGTAAAGTAGCAAAGGAACTCAATGTTAGTGTTTCCACTATCACTGATTTCTTGAAAACCAAGGGCCATACGATTGAAAACAATCCTATGGCAAAGCTCTCCGATGATCAATATTCTTTATTGGCTAAAGAATATCAATCTGAAAAAGCAGCTAAGGAAGAAGCTAAGCAAGTGACAACAAGCACACGTGCTAAAAAAGAAAATATTTCTATTGATGCCGACGCCAAAAAAAAGGAGCCTAAAAGAGAAGAAGATGATGATATTATCATTAAGAATGTTCAAACTGCTACACCGGCTGAAAAAGAAAAAACAGCTGAAAAGACTGTAAAAAAGCAGGATACACCTGATGCCGATGAAAAAGAAGTCATTAAGTCGGATGTAAAATTTACGGTTGTTACAAAGATCGACCTTGATTCACTAAACAGTAAAACAAAACCGACCAAAAAAACGAAGGCTGCTAAAGAAGAGAAAGTAGAAGAAAAAACTGAAGAAAAAAAGACTGCAACGAAAGGAAAAGCGAAAGCGAAAATAAAAGAAGTTGAAGAAAAGATTGCTGAAATTCCGGAAGCTGAAGCTGAAAAACCTGTTGAACAAATAACTGAAGAGCCTGCAAAAGTAGATTTCTATGAAACGAAAGTAGAAAAACTGGAAGGCCCGAAAATAATGGGTAAAATTGAATTACCTGTAAAAGAAGAACGTAAAAAAAATCCGGTAGCTTCCTCTTCCGCATCTAATGCAGACAATAAGAAAAAGCGTAAACGTATCAAGAAAAGTTTCGGTGGAGCTACCCTTGGTGATAATTGGGATCCAAATCGCAAGCCTGGAACAGGAACCCCTGGTACAACAGGAACCGGTAAGCCGGCAAACCCTGCAGACAAAGGCGCACCAAGGCGACAACTAAATGGCGGAGTTAGCAGCATAGGACAACCTAAGGGTAAATTTAATACTAACAGACCTGCAAAGGTTGAATTAACACCCGATCAAGTTGCTGCTCAGGTAAAAGAAACCCTTGCCCGCTTAAGTGGAGCCGGAAAATCGAAAGCTTCGAAACACCGTAAGTCAAAGCGTGATATTGCCAGTGAACGTATTCAAGAAGCTGCTGACCAACAAGAAGCAGAAAAGAAAATTATTAAAGTAACGGAATTCGTTTCCGCAAATCAGCTTGCGCAGATGATGGATATTTCTGTAAATGAAATTATCTCCACCTGTATGAGTTTAGGAATGTTTGTTTCTATCAACCAACGTTTGGATGCTGAAACAATTGCTATCGTTGCTGAAGAGTTTGGTTACCAATTGGAATTTGTAAGTGTTGAAGTTCAAGAAGCAATCAAAGAAGAAGCAGATACAGAAGATCAGTTATTAGACCGTTCTCCGATTGTAACTGTAATGGGTCACGTTGACCATGGGAAGACCTCTTTGCTAGATTATGTTCGAAAGGCAAACGTTATTGCCGGTGAAGCAGGTGGTATTACTCAGCATATCGGTGCATACAACGTTAAATTAGAAAATGGAAAAACAATAACTTTCCTTGATACTCCAGGACACGAAGCCTTTACAGCGATGCGTGCACGTGGGGCTCAAGTAACTGATATTGCAATTATTGTGGTAGCCGCTGACGACAGTGTAATGCCTCAAACAGTGGAAGCCATCAACCATGCTCAAGCAGCTGGTGTGCCTATTATTATTGCTATCAATAAAATAGATAAGCCGGGAGCTAATCCTGACAAGATCCGTGAAGCGTTATCACAAATGAATATTCTTGTAGAAGAATGGGGTGGTAAAGTTCAATGTCAGGAAATCTCAGCAAAACAAGGTTTACACATTGATGATTTATTGGAAAAAGTTTTGCTGGAAGCAGAAATGCTCAATTTAAAAGCAAATCCAAATAAAAATGCAAGCGGTACTGTCATTGAATCTGAATTAGATAAAGGACGCGGGTATGTAAGTACCATCCTTGTTGAAGCAGGAACACTGCATGTTGGAGATATTGTATTAGCAGGTTGTTTCAGCGGTAAAGTAAAAGCTTTACACAACGAGCGCGGACAAGTTGTTAGAGAAGCAGGACCTGCAATGCCTGTATTGTTGCTTGGTTTAAGTGGCGCGCCGCAAGCAGGCGATAAGTTCCATATCATGAATGATGAACGTGAAGCGCGAGAGATCGCAGCAAAACGTTTACAATTACAACGCGAACAAGGTATTCGTACCAATAAACATATTACACTTGATGAGATTGGAAGACGTTTAGCGATAGGCGATTTCAAAGAATTGAATGTAATTGTAAAAGGTGACGTGGATGGTTCGGTGGAGGCGCTTGCAGATTCATTGCAAAAATTATCTACCGAAAAAGTTCAGGTGAAAATCATTCATAAATCGGTTGGAGCAATCAGTGAATCAGATGTATTGTTAGCTTCTGCTTCCAATGCGATCATTGTTGGATTCCAGGTTCGTCCTTCTGTAAGTGCTCGTAAATTAGCTGAGACAGAACAAATTGATATCCGACTATACTCGATTATCTACAAAGCAATTGACGAAATAAAAGCGGCAATGGAAGGAATGTTAGCTCCTGAATTTGAAGAGAAAGTAGTATGTAATATTGAAATCCGTGAAGTATTCAACATCACTAAAGTGGGTACGATTGCAGGATGTTTCGTATTAGATGGAAAAGTAAACCGTAACACCAAAGTGCGTATTGTACGCGATGGAATTGTTATTCATGACGGAGAATTAGGTTCATTAAAACGTTTCAAAGACGATGTAAAAGAAGTAAACAAAGGATTTGAATGCGGATTGAATATCAAGAATTTCAACGACATAAAAGCCGGCGACATCATTGAAGGATACGAATTAGTAGAAGTAAAAGCGAAGTTGTAAGACCAGCTGTTCTCGGCAATAGCGCTGCGAAATAAAATCTTTAAAATAAAAAAGCTCCGATAAATTTATCGGAGCTTTTTTATTTACTTATAATTTAAAGATTATTTCAATTTCGTAATGTTGGTAATTTCTGCAGGCATTCCAACATTGCAGCCAGCTGGTTGAGGCATTTTCAGGGTTCTGTAATCAAATCTAATTAATTGTCCATCCATATCCACATCGTTGCTTAACTTATCTTTTGGAATAAGTGTTATTTCAGAACCATCTTCTGAATGGATGATGATTACTGTTTCGCAGCCCGTTGCATGATATTTATGGGAAATTTTTCCGGTATTTATTCCTTCATTGTTCCCTGTTGCAGATGTTCCCGTGTCGCCTGTATGAACAGATGCACTGGTACTTGTTGTTGAACTTGTAGTTGCTGTGGCCGACTTTTTTGTTTTACAAGCCGTTCCTAGTGAAATAAAAAGCGCCAAAATAATAATGATCGATTTCATACTATTAGATTATTGGTTATGAAAACACCCGTGCAAATTCCATTCCACGAAAGAAAGGTTCACACGGGTGCTTATATTGATTATTCTTTTTTATTTAACAACCGCAACTTTAACTACACGTTGGAAGCTGGTGTTATTTTTACCAACTCTAACCAAATACGTTCCTGTAGCAAGGTCAGCAGTAGAAAAAGAAGATTCGAAAGAAGTATTTCCATTCAATTCAACTGTTTTTCCATCAATTTGTTTTCCAGTAATGTCAAACAAATCAACTACCAATTGGCCATCCAAATCAAGTTTATCTCCTTTAATGTTTATTGCTCCGTTAACAGAAGAAGCATTCACAATATTCGTCAAATCTGGGGCTTCGTTCACTCCAGCACCTGATCCAACACCTGAACAGGTAGCAAGTTTGAATGAATAAATCCAAGTAGCAGGGCCGCCACCATTAATATATTCACCTGTGTGGTAAAATGTTAAACCATCAGAAGGGTCAAGCGAAGTTTGAGAATAATCACCGAAACGATTAACAACAGTCTGAGCTGAATTTCCTGCTTTAACAACCGTTTCTGCAAAGGTCATTGTTCCAAGCGGATCACTAGCACAACGGCCAGTATAGCATAAACTTGGGTAATCTCCAGCAGTAGAAGAAGATCTTGCATAACATAACCCTATACTTCCATTATCATCCATTGCCATACTCCCCACCCAACGACTTTTAGAATCTGGCTGGTAAGTCCCTTGTTGGTATAACGTCCAAGTTCCTGGTGTTGTTTCACGTAACTCTACCCATTTAATGGCTCTAACACGAGGGGATGAGGTAATCAATACACCCCAATTTAATACTACGGTATTGTAACCGGCCCATCTTCTGTATTGAGCACGGAAGGTAGCAACACCACCAATGCCATCTAAGTATGATGTAGTACCTGGTTGTGGAATATCGTCCCAAGAGGTAGCATATGTTCCATTAAACGCAGCTGTAGTAATTTGTGTCGCTGCAGAAATAGTACATGTTGGTGTTGTTGGCGTCCAATTTACAGTGGCTTTGCAATATTTTACCCCGTCAACAGCTCCTGACCACGAGTTATCGGTCATCCAAAAGAAAGGACAAGGCGTTGCCGCAGGAGGCAATGTTCCATCTGCATCAGCTGGAAGTGGGCACCAAAATCCGGATGTACCACCTACAGTAAATGTAGCAGTTACTGAACGAGCACCAGCTGTCCCCGCAAGCATTGCTGATCTTTCAAATACATAAAGTCTTCCGGATGTTGCAGTTCCTGTACCTGTTTCTTGATTAGAAGTCATATAATAACCATCTTGCCAGATGGAGAATTTCAAATAGTCAGGAAATGACGCAGAAGTATAGGTATAACATGCGTAAGCTCCTGCAGGATTGTTAGTTTTAGAAACAGCGATATAAATTTTGTTCCCTGACGTTCCAAATTGTGCCAAGAACCAACGGTCAGCATACTTATCGTACAATACAATAGGGTCGCCATCATTAGATGTTGCTGGCGACCATAATGTACCAATGTTTTTTGCAGCCATAATTTGTGCCCCTGTTAATTTGTTGTACACTTTAAAAGGTGTCGCATTTACAGCTTGCACATAGTGGTTAGGGCCAACCGCTCCAGATGGATCTGGTGGGTACCCGCCTCCTGACTGTCCGGCAAAAGAAGATATAGGCGCCATTGGGCTTTTTGTACCCATACTTTTTTGAATACTCGATTGGTCGTTGCCATATGCTGCTCCATCTTTTTCTTCAGTAAAATCAAATGTGGTAGGTGCACGATGCATGCGGTCTTCTACTTCTTCTTTTTCGTACAATTTATCCGTTTCTTCATAATCAGGAAGCTCACTTAATGGAGGAGAAATGTGAAATTCTATTGGATAGAGAACCTCGCTCTGAGGAGCGCCTTGAGCAAATGCGAAGGTGCAGGCAAACAATCCTGATGCAAGAAATGTAATTTTTTTCATGGGGGAGTAATTTATTTTTTATTGTTTTGTGTTTAGAGAAATTATTTTTCGCTAATTTAAATAACAATAATAATATTTCCAAAAAAAAGCCTAAAAATTTAGCTTTCGAAGAATTAAAGTAGGCGATTTGGAAATAATAAAACAAAAAGAGGAAATGAAATTTATTTTTTATCCGGTTGTTTTAGCTCAGGCATTTCTATATTATCCTGAACCAAAAATGAGGAAGGGAAATCTACCTGAATCTCTTTTAAAAATTTATAGGCCTCCAGCTTGGTTCTAAAATCACCAACTCGAATATTAAAATTGGGCTGATCATACTTTTCGTAGGCGGGAATATCCGGAAATTTCGAAATAAATTTAGCTTTTATTTCTTTTGCTTTATTTTTATCCGCACCAAAATGTATTTTAATTCTGTATCCTTTAATAGGCGCTTTCGAATTAATATCAATATGATTATTTAACAATTCCTTTATCTTGTAATCTTGCACCAACTCCACCTTTCCGGTATCTACACTGCTTTTTTGCGCAAAGGAAAATACAGTTATTCTTAAAACAAAAAATAGTGTGAATAGCGTCCGAAACATTTGTTTAAATTAAATATTTTACAAAGATAATTCATTAACTAGTTCTATGCCATAAATCACCCTTCAAAATTTTATTTTTGTCTCAAAAAAAGCCAGCAAAGTGCTTCGGCAAACAGCTCCACTTATCAGATTAAGAGCTGTCTTTTGCTGACTAATTTCATTAAAAAAAACAAAAAATAAGAATCCTTATTTAGAATCGATATAAATTAAATATTTTTTATAAAATTTTAACGTTTTTTGAATCGCCAATTAATGTTTCTTATAAATTTGTCGCTCAAGAATAAATACTATCGCAAAGTAATAGCGGTTTTCAACCGAATTAAATAGTTAAAAAGCAATATGGATACAATGTGCATCAAGCCTCAAAAGCAATTTTTGGCAATTTTTTCCCTCCTTTTTTCAATCTTCATTTTAAACACAAGTCAGGTTTCAGCAGCCGATGGCGAGAAAATATTCAAACAAAACTGTGCTGTATGCCACAGTTTAGGCAAGAATAAAGTTACCGGTCCTGGTTTAGAAGGAGTACTTACCCGTGTTCCAAGTGAAGCATGGTTAGCAAAATGGATAAAAAACAACATTGCGGTGATCAACAGTGGTGATGCTTACGCGAAAAAGATACTTGCTGAGAACGGTGGCGCGCAAATGACTGTTTTCAGTGACTTTTCTGATGAAGATCTTAATGCAGTCATTGCATATATTAAAGCTCCTCCGGTTGCAATGGCGGCAACAGCTACAACATCCAATGGTCCACAAACCACTGAAACTCCAGAAGAAGGCGTTAATCCTTTAGCATTGTTAATTGGAGTGATTGCTTTCTTGATAATTATTGTTGCTGTTCTTCGCGGAGTTCGTCATTCATTAAAAAATTTACAAAACGAAAAACTAGGATTAGAAGAAGAGCCGGAAGTTGGCCCGTGGACAGAATTTAAAAAATGGATGAGCACACACAAGCGCACAACAGCTGTAATTGTGCTTTTCATCTTAGGAGGTTTGGTTTCTTCTGGATGGTATGCGTTAAAGGATATTGGAGTATATGCAGATCCTGCTCAAAACAGAGAATATAACCCCGAACAACCCATTGCTTTCAACCACAAGCTTCATGCTGGTACAAATGCAATTAACTGTCAATATTGCCATTCTGGTGTAGAAAGAAGCAAAACAGCAGGCATTCCTTCCGTTAATGTTTGTATGAACTGCCACAAGGGAATTTCTAAAGGCCCAACAACGGGGACAACAGAAATTGCAAAAATTTATGACGCAGCCGGTTGGGATCCTGACAAAGGAGAATATAACAAACCACAAAAACCTATTAAATGGATCAAAGTGCACAACTTACAAGACTTTGTATTCTTCTCTCATCAACAACACGTTAAAGTTGGTAAACAAGATTGCGCCACATGTCATGGTGATTTAAAAGAAATGACAACAGCACGTCAAGTGCAACCTTTAACCATGTCTTGGTGTATCGATTGCCACAGAAAAACAGAAGTACCGGGAATGCAAGACAATCCTTACTATGAAAGTTTACACAAAAAATTAGCTGAAAAATACAAAGGTCAACCTATCACCGTTGATAAAATGGGCGGTATTGAGTGTGGAAAATGTCACTATTAATAGTTTAGGTAACAGAACTTAGAATTTAAAGTATAGAATATAAAGTATAGAATTTATAAAAAATATGGCAACAAAAAAATACTGGAAAGGACTGGAAGAATTAAATAACAGCCCTGAATTTGTTCAAAATGCACAAAATGAATTTGCAGAACAAGTGCCTGTAGAACAGTTTTTAGGAGATAGCAATCTTGTTGAAGGAAATGGTACCAATCGTAGAGATTTCTTGAAATTTTTAGGATTCAGTGTCACTGCTGCTTCTTTAGCTGCCTGTGAAACTCCTGTAAACAAAGCAATTCCTTATGTTGTTAAACCTGAGGAAATAACTCTCGGTGTTGCAAACTGGTACGCATCTACATTTTATGATGGAAATGATTATGCATCTATCCTTGTAAAAACACGTGAAGGGCGACCTATTAAAATTGAAGGGAATGATTCATCAAATGTTACTTTTGGAGGAACAAATGCCCGAGTTCAAGCTTCTATTCTTTCTCTTTATGATTCATCGAGATTAACAGGCCCCGTTGCAAAGTCTGGTGATTCTTGGACTCCAACTTCCTGGTCAAGTGTTGATAAGGAAATTGGTGGAAAATTAGCAGCTATCGCTGCAAAAGGCGGAGCAATCCGAATCTTGTCTTCCTCCATAATAAGTCCTTCTACAAAGGCTGTTATTGCTGATTTTACTGCTAAGTACCCTACGGCAAAATTAGTAACATACGATGCGGTTTCATACTCTGGAATGGCGAAAGCAAACGCTCAAACATTCGGAGAGGAAGTGATTCCATCTTACAATTTTGATAAGGCTGAAGTAATTGTTAGTGTTGCCGCTGACTTTTTAGCGAATTGGCTTTCTCCAATAGAATACGCAAATCAATATGCTAGAATGCGCAGAGTTAGCAAACAAAATGCTAAAATGTCTAAGCATTTTCAATTTGAATCTAACTTATCATTAACTGGAGCTAATGCTGATGAGCGCGTACAAGTGAAAGTTTCTGAGCAAGGAAAAGTGGTTGTTAGCTTGTACAATGCTGTTGCTAAAATCATAGGCGATTCAACATTGTCTTCTTCAGCATTAGGTTGTGATGCTATTATTGCAAAAGCTGCAAAAGAATTAACAGAAGCAAAAGGGAAATCAATTGTTATTTCCGGATCTAATGATATCAACATTCAGTTAGTTGTTAATGGCATCAATACCATGCTAGATAACTATGGTAAAACAATTGATATTGAAAATCCATCTTATTTACATCAAGGTGATGATGCTGCTTTTGCTGACTTAGTTGCTGAAATGGCTTCTAAAAAAGTTGATGCAATTATTACTTACAATACAAATCCTGCATACACAGCTCCTGCTTCATTAAAATTTGCTGAAGCATATAGCAATGTTGGTTTAAGAATATCATTTGCAGACAGAGCTGACGAAACAGCATCCATGGCAAGTTATATTTGTCCTGACCATAACTATTTAGAGTCATGGAACGATTTTAACCCTAAAAAAGCCCACTACTCCTTAAGTCAGCCGACAATCACACCTCTATTCGCCAGTCAAGATAGCGGAACACGTCAAGCACAAGAAACACTATTACTTTGGTCAGGAAACACAACAGATTACCATTCTTATATTCAAAAAGTGTGGGCTGAGCGCGTATTCCCAATGCAAGGAAAATACATGGCATTCGGTGAATTTTGGAACAATTCACTTCGCGAAGGGGCTATTGAAGTTGGTAAAGGTGGCGAAGCAGCAGAAGGCAATATGGCAATGGACAGTGTAAAAGTTGTTCCAGTAAAAGAAGCTTCAAAAAAGAAAGAAGAAAAATTAGATGCAATTCCAGTTGCGAAAAAGATAGAAAAAATCAACTTAGGAGATGCTGCTTCTAAAATAGCTGCTATTAAAGGCGGAGAATTTGAATTAGCGCTTTATGAAAAAGTGGCTATTGGAAATGGAAATCAAGCTAACAATCCTTGGTTACAAGAATTACCTGACCCAATCTCAAAGATAACTTGGGACAATTATGTTACTATGTCTCCGGAAGACATGAAAGACAAATACAACTTAATGCAACGTCAAGATAGAGTTGCAAGTGTAGTAAATGTTACTGTTAACGGAAACACCATCAAATTACCTGTTGTACCTCAACCAGGACAAGCAAGCGGCACTGTTGGTATTGCTCTTGGATACGGACGAGATAAAGCTGGTAAATTAAGCACTCAAACAAGCGTGATCGGACAAAACGCATATCCTTTTGTTTCAATTGTTAACGGTACAATGATGTATGGTGCAATGGACGTGAAGATTGAAAGCGCAAATGAAACAACTGAAATAGCTGGAACACAGGTTCACCATACCATGATGGGTCGTGAAATTGTGAAAGAAACCAATTTAGAGAAGTATAGAAAAGATCCAAAATCAGGAAATTATCCTGAGATGATGCATACGCATAACGGGAATACCGTAAATCCTGCTACTGTTGACCTTTGGAATGAACACGAAAAATTAGGACATCGTTGGGGAATGACCATCGACTTAAACTCTTGTATCGGTTGCGGTGCTTGTGTTGTAAGCTGTACTGCCGAAAACAACGTTGCTGTTGTAGGTAAATCAATGGTTATGAGAACACGTGAAATGCACTGGTTACGAATTGACCGCTACTATAGCAGTGATATGTCTAAAGCTGTTGCAGAAGAAACAGGTGAAGGCGCAATTGACATGTACTTAGACATGGAAAATCCATCTTCAGTTAACCCTAAAGTTGTTTTCCAACCAATCATGTGTCAACATTGTAATCATGCACCTTGTGAAACAGTTTGTCCGGTATTGGCAACAAACCATAGTTCTGACGGATTAAATGCAATGGCTTATAACCGTTGTGTTGGAACTCGTTACTGTGCAAATAACTGCCCTTTTAAAGTAAGACGTTTCAACTGGTTTAACTACAATGAAAACCCTGAATTTGCATTCAATCCAACACAAGATGATTTAGGCCGTATGGTATTAAATCCAGATGTGGTTGTTCGTTCTCGTGGGGTAATGGAAAAATGTTCAATGTGTGTTCAACGAATCCAAGCCGGTAAATTAGAAGCGAAGAAAGCAGAACGCAAATTAGTGGATGGTGATATCCGATTAGCATGTGCTCAGGCTTGTCCAACAAATGCAATTGTATTTGGTGATTTAAATGATGACAACAGCGCTATTGCTAAATTGAGAAAAGAAGATGAACGCAACTACTTTATTTTAGAAGAAATCGGCATCAAGCCAACTGTTTCTTATTTAACGAAAGTTAGAAATTGTGAAGAAACGATTGAAGAAGGAAAAATGCCAGAAGGAAAATCTGAAACAAAAGAAAAATCAGAAGCTAAAGCTTAATTAGAACAAGAAAAACGAATTTATAATTTTTAATTTTTTAATAGATAATATGCAGCACGAATCGGAAATTAGAGAGCCCTTAATTCTTGGAAATAAATCATATCATCAAATTACTGAAGATATTGTTAAGCCAATTGAAGGGAAAGCTACCAAGTATTGGTATATGCTACTTACTGTATCCATCATTTGCTTTATGTGGGGTATTGGATGTTTGGCATACACAATAGGAACAGGTATTGGGGTTTGGGGTTCAAACAACGGTGTTGATTGGGCTTGGGATATCACTAATTTCGTTTGGTGGATTGGTATCGGTCACGCGGGTACTTTGATCTCTGCCGTATTATTATTGTTCCGTCAAAAATGGAGAATGGCTATCAACCGCTCTGCGGAAGCGATGACCATCTTTGCCGTAATGTGCGCTGCTATTTTCGTATTATTACACACAGGTCGCCCATGGCTAGACTACTGGTTGTTTCCATTGCCTAACACATTTGGTTCTTTATGGGTGAATTTTAACTCCCCATTATTATGGGACGTGTTTGCGGTATCTACTTATTTCTCGGTATCATTAGTGTTTTGGTATACCGGATTGGTTCCTGACTTTGCAATGGTTCGTGACAGAGCTATTAAACCTTGGGCTAAAAAGTTTTACGGATTATTAAGTTTCGGATGGGGCGGAAGTGCTCGTCACTGGAGTCGTTTTGAAGAAGTATCATTAGTGCTTGCTGGTTTATCTACTCCACTTGTATTCTCGGTTCACTCAATTGTATCCATGGACTTTGCTACATCTGTTGTACCAGGATGGCATACAACAATCTTCCCACCTTATTTCGTTGCTGGAGCTGTATTTTCTGGATTTGCGATGGTATTAACCTTGTTACTTATCGTTCGTAAGATTTATCATTTGGAGAATTACATCACTATAAAACACGTAGAATACATGAACATTGTAATCATTGTTACAGGTTCTATTGTAGGTGTTGCCTACTTAACAGAGTTATTTATCTCTTGGTATTCAGGAGTTGAGTATGAACAATACGCTTTCTTAAATAGAGCAACAGGACCATACTGGTGGGCTTATGCAGCCATGATGACTTGTAACGTTATTTCACCTCAGCTTTTCTGGTTCAAAAAATTACGTACCAATTTAATGTTCACATTTGTAATGTCTATCATTGTAAATATTGGTATGTGGTTCGAGCGTTTTGTAATTATTGTACCAACATTGTGTCGTACGTTCGTACCATCAACATGGAATATGTACCACCCTACATTTATTGATATCGGAATTTTCACAGGAACAATTGGAATGTTTTTCACTTTCTTCTTATTGTTCTCTCGTTACTTCCCTGTGATTGCGCAAGCAGAGTTAAAATCAATCTTGAAATCATCAGGTCAAGAATATAAAGACAAAATAAAAGCCCACGCACATCATTAATAAATAGGCTAATAAAAAAGATTGTAACAACAGTATATACACTAGAATATGAGCACAGTAGCAATACACGCAATTTATGACGATGAGGAGCCATTAATGGCTACAGCAGCCACACTTAAGTCGCAAGGCATAAGAGTGAAAGATGTTTTTTCACCATTCCCGATACACGGAATTGATGGAGTAATAGGTGTTCCAAGAACATGGATAGCAATTACAGCTTTTATTTATGGTATCACAGGAGCTAGTTTAGCTACATTAATGATGTGGTATATGATGATACATGATTGGCCAACTGACATTGGAGGTAAACCAAGTTTCGCATATTATATGAACGTTCCGGCATTCATTCCTATTACATTTGAATCTACCGTACTTTGTGCAGCACACGGAATGGCGATCACTTATTATCTACGCTGCTGGTTAGTGCCAGGAGCAAAAGCAAAAAATCCAGATTCAAGAACTACCGATGATAAATTTTTGATGGTAATTGAAACAAAAGAAGAGCATAAATCTAAGATCGAAACATTATTGAAAAATGGTGGCGCATCTGAAATTTCATTCAAATAAGACCTTAACAAACTTGCTAAAGAATACTATACAACGATGAACAAAAAGGTAACAAAAATTATTTCTTTAATGGCGGTATTTGGCTGTGTAGCGATAAGCTTTACATCTTGCGAAAGCAAAGATCCAAATAGCCCGGGAGTTGAATTTATGCCGGATATGTATCGCTCACCATCATTAGAGAGCAATATGGGATATGTAAGAATATCAGAAAACGGGAAGCTAACTACTGATACTTTGCAAACGAATAGATTACCTGTAGCAGGAACTATCCCAAGAGGGTTTATGCCTTATCCTTACGCAAATGATACTGCTGGTTACACTGCTGCTGGAAAGTATTTACACATGCCCACAGAGTTAAACACTGCAGCTAACTTAGCTGAAGGCGAAGTATTGTATGGGAAATACTGTTCACATTGCCACGGTGCAAGTGGACTAGGTGACGGTCCAGTTGGCGCAAAATTACCTGGTCCTCCTCCATCCTATCTTGGTCCTGTATTAATGGCCTTGTCTGAAGGAAAAATGTTCCACTCCATTACCTACGGAAAGAATTTGATGGGTTCACACGCATCTCTAGTTTCACAGGAAGAAAGATGGAAAATCATTCTGTTTATTCAGAAATTACAACACCCTAACGGAGCAGTAGCCGCAGCAGATTCAGCTGCAACTGCAAAAAAATAAACGAGAGACGATATTTAGAATTTAAAGACAAATACATTAACAGATATGAATAACTTAAACTATACGTTTACAACTAAAACCAAAAACATAACTTTTGGTTTAATGGCGATAGGTTTAATTACTATAATTGCCGGCTTCCTTACCAATGGCGCTGAAGATACAAATCACACACGTATTTGGGCCAATTTGCTGGTAAACGGTTGGTTTTTTATGGGAATTGGCTTACTGGCAACTTTCTTTATGGCTTTACAATATGCTGCAGAAGTAGCCTGGTCAGTAGCTGTAAAAAGAGTATACGAAGCGATCTCATGTTATTTACCTGTGGGAGCAACAATCATGTTCCTAATTCTATTAATGGGACAACTACATGTTCATCATTTGTACGAATGGATGGAGCCCAATATCACTTCAAAAACTTTAGCCGATGGAAGTGTAAACCCTCAATACGATGAGTTAATTGCTCACAAAGCTGGTTATTTTACACCATGGTTTTTCTGGTTAAGAACAATTTTATATTTAGTGATCTGGTCATTATTTCAAAGAGGATTTATTAAACGTTCGGTAGAACAAGATCTTCAAGGTGGAACAGCATTGCATTATAAAACAATGGGGAAAGCAGCAATGTTCCTTGTGTTTTTTGCAGTTACATCTTCAACATCTGCTTGGGATTGGATGATGTCGTTAGATGTTCATTGGTTCAGTACAATGTATGGATGGTATGCATTCGCAGGTATGTGGATCTCTGCAATGATCACGATCATTTTATTTGTGTTGTTTTTAAAACGCAAAGGGTATTTAGAACAAGTAAATGACAGCCATATTCATGATTTAGGAAAGTGGGTATTTGCAGTAAGCTTCTTATGGAGCTACCTTTGGTTCTGCCAATTCATGTTGATCTGGTACACAAATATTCCAGAAGAGATTATTTATTTCCAAGACCGTTTACACAACTACGGTTATATGGGATTAATGTGGACTGTATTCTTTTTAAACTTTGTATTCCCTATGGTTCTGCTTATGAGCCGTGATGCAAAACGTAATTATTTTTTCTTAACATTTGTTGGATGCATCATTTTTGTTGGACACTGGTTAGATGTATTCATGATGGTAATGCCAGGAACGGTTCATGGAAACTGGCAATTAGGCTGGATTGAAATCGGTACAGCTTTAGGATTCTTAGGGTTGTTATTATTTGTTGTACACAGAGCATTGACTAAACGACCTTTGATGGTTGCAAAACATCCTTATTTGGATGAAAGTGTTCACCACCATTATTAAGAAAATCCTTTTTTAACAAAACACGAAGAACAATAACGAATTAATAATTCAAAATAGTATGATAAAGATTTTAGTTTACGTTGCCATAATTTTAACAGCATTAGCAATTGGCTATTTAGTTAGAGTTTTTGAACTAGCATCAAGCTTAAAAGGGAAAAAACCAGAAGAAATAACAGACAAAGATAACCGTTTGCAATCAAGATTGATGTTGCTCTTTTTGTTTGTATTTTTTGCATTCACCATTTGGAATTTAAAAAGTTTCATTCCTAAGATGTTACCCATTTCTGCATCTGAACATGGTGTAACAATCGATTGGTTGTTTAACTTCAACATGGCTATCATCTTTTTTGTATTTACAATTACACATATTGCTTTATTTTATTTTGCATATAAATATTATGGGCGTAAAGGAAATGTTGCTACATTTCTTGCACACGATAATAAATTAGAAATGATTTGGACCGTTATTCCTGCAATCGTTTTGGCTATCATCATTATTTTCGGATTAAAATCTTGGAGCAAGATTACACAACCTGCTGATCCAAATTCAATGGTCGTTGAGATCTATGCAAAACAATTTGACTGGACTGCTCGTTTTTCGGGAGTAGACAACAAATTAGGAGAAGCAAATTACAAACTTATTACTGCAACAAATGATCTTGGATTAGACTCAACTAGCGCAGAAGGCCAAGATGACATTATTGTAAAAAATGAAATTCATTTACCAGTTGGGAAAGAAGTAGAATTTAAATTCCGTTCTCGTGATGTAATTCACAGTGCATTTTTCCCGCACTTCAGAGCACAAATGAACGTTGTACCTGGTATGACAACAATGTTCCATTTTACTCCTACAATTACCACTGCAGATATGCGTAAAAATGCAGAAGTGATTGAGCAATACAAAGGGATAAACGCTGTTAGAGCAAAACGTGCTAGCATAATCGGAAATGGTCATAATGACTTTAAACCAGGAGATGAAAAACCGGTAGCGTTTGATTACATCTTGTTGTGTAATAAGATTTGCGGAAACAGTCACTATAATATGCAAATGACAATTGTAATTGATTCGGAAGAAGATTACAAAAAATGGATAGCCAGTAAAAAACCATTTTATACAAAAGCAGCCCCTGAAGTAAAAGCGGTAGCACAGAAATAAAAATCATTTCCAAAAAGGGAAAAAATATAAAAATAACAAAATAATAAATTTAGCATATGTCAGATAATCACGGTCATCACGAAAGCCACGGTCACGATAATCACGGTCACCACGATGAGCATCATCATGAAGAATCATTTGTGTCCAAATACATTTTTAGTATGGACCACAAGGTCATTTCACGTCAGTTTTTAATCACTGCAGTGATCATGGCTTTTCTTGCAATGACAATGTCATTTTTGTTCCGTTTGCAATTAGCTTGGCCAGGAGAACATTTTAAAATTATCAATTTTATTCTAGGAGATAAATGGGGAAAAGATGGGGTTATTGAACCAGGAATGTATATGGCCTTAGTAACAATTCATGGTACTATTATGGTGTTTATGGTGTTAACAGGTGGATTGAGTGGTACATTCAGTAACTTATTGATCCCTTATCAAATTGGTGCACGCGATATGGCATCGGGGTTCTTAAATATGCTTTCTTATTGGTTCTTCTTCCTATCGAGCGTAATAATGATGGCTGGATTTTTTATCGAAACAGGTCCTGCATCTGGAGGATGGACAGTTTACCCTCCATTAAGTGCATTACCACAAGCAATGGACGGTTCTAAGTTAGGAATGACTTTATGGTTGGTTTCAATGAGCTTATTCATTGTGTCGGCTTTACTTGGTGGATTGAACTATATTATCACTGTCATCAACTTACGTACAAAAGGAATGACAATGACTCGATTGCCATTGACAATCTGGGCATTCTTCATTACAGCAATTCTAGGTGTTCTTTCATTCCCTGTATTATTATCAGCAGCATTATTATTAATTTTCGACAGAAGTTTCGGAACATCTTTTTACTTGTCCGACATTTACATTGGTGGTCAAGCGTTGGAGCAAACAGGTGGTAGCCCAATTCTATACGAACATTTATTCTGGTTCTTAGGTCATCCTGAGGTATATATTATTATCTTACCCGCATTAGGGTTAACATCTGAGATCATTTCTACAAATTCTCGTAAACCGATCTTTGGGTACCGTGCGATGATCGGATCTATCATGGCAATTGGCTTCCTTTCCTTTATCGTATGGGGGCATCACATGTTCATGACAGGTATGAATCCATTTTTAGGATCTGTATTCGTATTCACCACGTTGTTGATTGCAATCCCTTCCGCAGTAAAAGCGTTTAATTACATTACCACTTTATGGAGAGGGAATATCCGTTACACGCCAGCAATGTTATTTGCGATCGGGTTGGTATCAACTTTCATCTCTGGAGGATTAACGGGAATCATTCTTGCTGACTCTGCATTAGATATCAACGTACACGATACTTACTTCGTTGTTGCTCACTTCCATATAGTAATGGGTGTTTCTGCAATATTAGGTATGTGCGCAGGTGTATATCACTGGTTCCCTAAATTATTTTTACGTCACATGAACAAAACATTAGGATACATTCATTTCTGGGGTACTTTTATTTCAGCATATGGTGTTTTCTTCCCAATGCATTTCTTAGGTTTAGCAGGGGTTCCGCGTAGATATTATTCTAACACGGCTTTCCCGATGTTCGATAACCTAGTTGACATTAATGTATTCATCACTTGCTTTGCTATTTTGGCAGCGTTAGTTCAAGTGGTTTTCTTATTCAACTTCTTCTATTCAATTTTCCGTGGCCCTAAATCTGAACAAAACCCATGGAATTCAAATACATTAGAGTGGACAACTCCAATGGAAAATACGCACGGAAATTGGCCTGGTCCACTTCCTGTCGTTCACCGCTGGCCATATGATTATAGCAAGCCGGGGAAAGAACATGATTTTGTTCCTCAAACTGTTCCTTTGGCAGAAGGGGAAGTTGATGGTGGAGGACACTAACTAAAATTAAATATTAGAAAAATCCCACGCACAATTGCGTGGGATTTTTTGTTAGAACTATTCCATCTAAATAAAAACGTCAAAGGGGGATTGATTATCTTTGTTCTGTGAAGAAATATGTATCTATACTATTGATGACCTTCTTTTTTGCATTAAAAACTGCAGAAGCACAACCTACATTAGACACGCTAAGATATTGCCTAAAACAAAGACCAAGTCCATTTGCAAAATTGGATTCAAGGAACTCGTTTATAGAAAACAATATCGTAAATATCTTTGGAGCAATTGCAGGAGTAAATTTCGGGAAACGGCTCAGCTTTGGCATTGGGTACAACCAACTCTATAATCCACCAAAAAATTTTAATCAAAATATTGAATATATCAACGCATTGGGGAAACCCTATTTCATTTCTTCAGGAATCCATTTCTTTTATATTTCAGGGGCAATAGAATATTCATTTTATCAGTCAAAACATTGGGAAATAAGTCTGCCATTACAAATTGGTGTAGGCCAAACTTATTATAGACAAATCATAAACGATGCAAAAACTAAGGTTGATAGCCATCATGCATTTATATACGAACCTGCAATTTCCGTAGATTACAAAATAGTAAAATGGTTTGGAGTTGGTGCAGATTTCGGATACCGATTTTTTGTTACCGATAATTACAAATTAAACCGCGAGTTTAATTCGCCAATTTTAACATTTGGATTGATCATCAATTACTGTGAGATTTATAAATCGGCATTCCCGAATAGTAAATGGTCGAAAAAATAGAAGGCCTAAACACTATTACCAATTATGAAAACATCATCTCGTTCATCAAAAATCTTTTTCACTATTATTACTTAAATATACACTACTTTTGCATCCTTAAAAAAACACTCTTAAACCAATGATTTCAGTATCAAACCTATCCTTACGCTATGGCAAACGCGTTTTGTTTGACGAAGCAAGCATAAAATTTACACCTGGTAACTGCTATGGAGTTATTGGCGCTAATGGTGCAGGAAAATCAACCTTTATGAAAATTCTTTCAGGGGAAATAGAACCTACCACCGGACAAGTGTCCATAACCCCGGGAGAGCGCTTAAGTGTTCTCAGTCAGAACCATTTTGCTTTTGATGCATATCCGGTTTTACAGACCGTAATGATGGGCAACAAAAAGCTTTGGGATGTCATGCAGGAAAAAGATGCTATTTATGCAAAAGCTGATTTTACGGATGCAGATGGAATTAAAGCGGCTGAACTAGAAAATGTATTTGCGGAAATGAATGGATGGAATTATGAAAGTGATGCAGGGAACATGCTTAGTGAGCTGGGTGTAAAAGAAGAATTCCATAACAAATTAATGAGTGAATTGAATGGTAAAGAAAAAGTACGCGTATTATTAGCGCAAGCTATTCTTGGCAATCCCGATATTCTTTTATTGGACGAACCAACCAACGATTTGGATGTTGATACCATTGCGTGGCTTGAGAATTTCCTAGCTAACTTCGAAAACATTGTCATCGTTGTATCTCATGACCGACATTTTTTAGATGCCGTTTGTACACATATTGCCGATATTGATTTTAATAAAATATCCTTATACACAGGAAATTATGCTTTCTGGTACGAATCAAGTCAATTAGCGTTACGTCAGCGTTCCGATTTAAATAAAAAAACGGAAGATAAACGGAAAGAGTTACAAGATTTCGTAGAACGATTCAGTGCAAATGCTTCCAAATCTCGACAAGCAACTAGCCGTAAAAAATTATTAGAGAAGTTGGTGATTGATGAAATTAAACCTTCCACCAGAAAATATCCAGGTATTATTTTCAAAGCGGAACGAGATTGTGGTGATCAAATATTAAATGTCGAAAATCTATCAAAGCTTTCTCCAGAAGGGACACCTTACTTTAAGGACATAACATTCACCATGACCAAAGGGGATAAAATTGTTATTCTTTCAAAAGAACATATTGCTATTACTCAATTTTTTGAAATCTTAGCTGATGAAGAACAAGCAACTACTGGGTCGTGCACCTGGGGCAGCACCATCACAAAATCATATTTGCCAAATGAAAACGCAAAATATTTTACAGAAGATCAGAATTTAATTGATTGGCTTCGTCAGTTCTCAAAAGATAAGGATGAAACCTATGTGCGTGGATTCTTAGGGAAAATGCTATTTACTGGAGAAGAGTCCTTGAAAAAATCAAATGTGCTTTCCGGAGGAGAAAAAGTACGTTGCATGGTTTCACGAATGATGTTAACGAATGCAAATTGTTTGATATTAGACGAGCCAACCAATCACTTGGATTTGGAGTCTATCACAGCATTCAATAATGCCTTAAAAGATTGGAAACATGTGGCATTATTTACTTCTCATGACCACGAGTTTGTTCAGACAGTAGCAAATAGAATTATTGAAATTACACCGAATGGAATTATTGACAAACGAATGACCTACGATGAATACATTGTAGATGAAGGTGTAAAAGCTATGAAAGAAAAAATGTATCCTAAAATGGCGAAAGTAAAATAAAAAATCCCCCGAGTGCTCGGGGGATTTTTTATTTTCTTGCAGGTCTTCTATCCTTATTAAAATTTGGTTTTTTCTTCCCTGAAAATGGTTTCTTTATTTTTACATCCGGATTATAAACAGGTCCTTCAACAAATCCTTCAGGTAATGGAATCTTTTTAACAGCCGCACCTATCAATGCTTCAATCTGTCCAAATTTTTGCTGGTCATACTCGTTAATAAAAGTTAAGGCAACACCTGTAGAGGCGGCTCTTGCTGTTCTACCGATTCGATGAATGTAATCAGCAGGCTCCCCTGGTACATCATAATTAATTACTAATCCAATATCTTCAATATCTATTCCTCTTGAAAGAATATCTGTTGCTACCAAAATTTGTAATTGTTTACTTCTGAAATTACGCAAAACTTCTTCACGTTCCAACTGCTCTAAGTCCGAATGAATTGCTTTCGCTTTTAATCCTGCCTTTATCAAATCGCGTTCAAGTTCTTTCACTTTTATTTTTGTAGAAACAAAAATGATCACGCTGCTAATCTCTTTTCCTGAAAGCAATGATTTGATCAGATTGTTTTTTTGTGTGTCATAAACCAAATACGCTCCCTGCTCAACGCCTTCAGCAGGTTTTGCCAATGAAATACTAATTTGTTCCGGGTCCTTTAAAAGCTTTGTTGCAAGTGTCCTGATCTTCGGTGCCATAGTAGCAGAGAACATCAACGTTTGTCTGTTTTTTGGTAAATAGGTTGTGATCTTCATAATATCATCCACAAAGCCCATATCCAACATGCGATCTGCTTCATCCAAAATAAGATGTTGCAAGTCATCCAACTTAACATAACCCATGTTCAAATGAGCCATCAAACGACCAGGAGTAGCAATAATAATATTTGCTCCATCTGTAAGTGCTCGTCTTTCTTTTTCAAATGCACTACCATCACTACCACCATAAATGGCTAATGAACTAACAGAAGTAAAATAAGAAAAACCTTGAATGGCCTGGTCAATTTGCAACGCAAGTTCACGAGTGGGTACAATAATTAATGTATTTGTTTTATCTGTTGGGCTTTTCGATAACTTATCTAAAATGGGTAGCACAAATGCGGCTGTTTTGCCTGTACCCGTTTGAGCACAACCTATGATGTCTTTTCCACTTTGAATAATAGGGATTGCCTGCTCTTGAATAGGCGTTGGCGTTTCAAAACCCATTGAATCAAGGCCTTCTTGCAGACTGCTGTCGAAATTAAACTCTTTAAACTTCAAAATTATTATTATTTATTTATACGAAGATACGCTTAAATTTTGGTTTATTAAATTCGGAGTTCGTATGCAACAATACAAATAACTATTTACAATTTTTTTCTAATCATCTATCCTTCGTAATATTAACGCAAACTATTTCCTATATTCGTCACAATTATTTTCAACAATGTTTAAATTTATTTTCAAATTATTAGGATGGAAAGTAACACACTTTTTATCCAACGACATTAAAAGATGTGTCATTATTGTTGCTCCTCATACAAGCAACTGGGATTTTATTTTTGGGATGGGCGCAGTTAAAGTGATGAAACTTAAACAATGCTTTGCTATAAAAAAAGAATGGATCCGTTTTCCTTTTAAAAGATTAATGTTGTCTCTTGGCGCCTTGCCGATTGACAGAAAAAAAGACAACACCTCAGCCGACAAAAAAAGTTCAGTGGAAGCAATGGCTGAATTATTTAACGGAAGGGATGAATTGCGTTTAGTCATAACACCTGAAGGCACCCGCTCTAAAGTAGAAAAATGGAAAACTGGATTCTACTATGTGGCATTAACAGCAAAAGTACCAATAGCACTGGCATTTATTAATTATGAAAAAAAGTCATGTGGGATTGATAAGATCCTATACCCATCAGGAAACTTTAAGGCTGACATGAAACTTATCATGGATTTCTATAAAGATATGAAGGGGGCGAATCCGGAAAATTTCTCTTTAGATATCGAATTGAGTAATTAAAAAACCAAATTGAATTAGGATTCGTACATCAATTATAAATATTCCCTTCTTGCTCATCAGCAAAAATCAATCGCATTTGTTTGGCTTCATCAAATTTATCTTTGCGCGAATTGCAATTGTTTCAAGCTTTTTCATTAACCGATACGATGTAATTAATTTTTGCGCCCGCTATTTCTAATGTTTTTGAAACAGAACAATATTTTTCCATTGACAATTGTACCGCTCTTTCTGCTTTCTCAATATCAATTTGTCCTTTTAATTTAAAATGAATTTGAACCGTTTTCCATAATGATGGCTCTTTCCCCTCCTCACGTTCTCCATCAATACTGATTGTAAAATCCTCAATAATTTGTTTCTGCTTTTTCAGAATCAATACTATATCAATAGCGCTACATCCGCCTAAACCCATTAACAGCATCTGCATCGGGCGAACACCTTTATTGCTTCCACCAATATTTTCACCTGCATCCATATGAGCAACGTTGCCTGTTTCACTCATGGCTTCAAAGTGAAATGCATCATCTAATCGTTTTAATTCTATTCGCATCGTTTGTTATTTTAGATTTCAAAGGTAGGTAATTGGAGGAATTTTTGTTTAATTTTGTAACGCGATTTCCTTTTATTGATTATTATATATCAAATACATTCGCAGATTGAGATGATCATCGGACATGATGGTTTTCTGATTGAAGGAGAATTAATCGGTAATGTAATAAACAATCATCTTTTTTAGATTTTTTTAACCATTTGTCTTTTCAGAAACTAGCAAAGATTGATTATCTTTGGTAGCGAGTAACAAACACTTTCCTTTAGCGTTATATACCAAAAATGTCGAGCAGCAATTACCAATCATTGATTGAAAAACTGGATGGCTTCATCAGAAAATACTATAAGAATCATCTTTTACGCGGATTGATTTATAGTATTGGTTTGGTATTGCTATTCTTTGTTGCTGTTACGGTGCTTGAATATTACGCACATTTTAATTCTATAGTACGTACCATTTTATTTTATTCGTTTGTTGCTGCAACGGGATTTGTTGTTGTTAAATATATAGCAACACCCCTTTCAAAATTGTATATGCTTGGGAAAATTATTTCTCACGAAGAGGCCGCAAACATTATTGGGAAGCATTTTTCAAACGTACAGGATAAATTATTAAATGTGCTTCAATTACAAAACGAGTCTACACTTTCTTCATCTCATTCTGAACTAATTGAAGCAAGTATCAACCAAAAGACGAAGGAGTTAAACCCTGTACCATTTAATTCCGCTATTGATCTTACCGAAAATAAAAAATATCTGAAGTATGCTTTGATCCCCACCCTTTTGATTGCTGTCATTTTATTTTCTGCTCCTAGCATTATTAAAGATGGAACAAAACGACTGGTGCAGCACAGTGACTATTTCGAAAAAGAATCTCCTTTTCAATTTGTTATAACTAACTCTGATCTTAGGACTCTTGCCCAACAAGATTTTGAACTAAACGTAAAAATAACCGGCGATGAAGTTCCGGATGTGGTTTTCGTGGAAATAGATGGAAATGAATTTAAATTAAACAAGGAGAATATTGTCAACTTTAATTATGTATTTAAAAATGTCCAAAAAAATATTCATTTTAATTTAGCCGCAGATGGCTTCAAATCCAAGGAATACGAGTTAGTTGCGCTACCGAATCCTTTGCTTTTGAATTTTGATATCTCACTGGCTTATCCTAAGTATTTAAACAAAAAAGATGAAGTTTTTAACAACACTGGCGATCTAGTTGTTCCTTCAGGAACAAAAATTTCATGGACCTTCAAAACACAAAACACAAATCAGTTACGTTTAAATTTTAACGATACTTCATTTGCTGTCCCCGTTGCTTCTGAAAATGTATTTAATTATTCCGTCCGATTATTCCGGGATAAAACGTATTCCGTTTCAACTTCAAATCAATTTCTAAAAAGCAAAGACTCCGTTACCTATACCATCAATGTGATTCCCGATGCTTACCCACAAATAAATGTAGAAGAAAAAAAAGACTCCAACGCCACCAAACGAATTTATTTTAGAGGTGACGTCAAAGATGATTATGGATTCAGTAAGCTAACTTTCAACTATCGTTTTATTTCTAATACTGATTCCTCCAGCACCGAAAATTTAAAAAAAATAACCCCACAAGCGTCCGCAATTGCAGTTAGCAAAGTAACAACGCAGGATGAATTCTCTCACTATTGGGATATGAGCGAACTTGGCGTTTCTCCAGGAGATCAGATAGAGTATTACTTTGAGGTGTGGGATAACGATGGAGTCAATGGCAATAAATCTAGCCGTTCTCAAAAAATGATCTTTAAGGCTCCTACCTTAAAAGAATTAGCAGAAAGCACAGACAAGAACAATACAAAAATCAAAGACGATTTGGAAGAAAGTATCCGTCAGGCAAAAGATGTGCAGAAAGAATTGGCGGACTTGCAACGAAAAGTGGCAGAGAAAAAAAATCTTTCATATGATGAGAAGAAGAAGTTACAAGCCCTTCTTGAGAAACAAAAAGAACTTCAGAAAAAAGTAGAGAACATCAAAAATGAAAACCTACAGAACAATCAAAAACAAAGCGAATACAAGCAGCTTGATGAAAAAATAATGGAAAAACAAAAACAACTGGAAGAGTTGTTTGACAAAGTTATGACGCCTGAGTTAAAAGAAAAATATGCTGAACTACAAAAACTTTTAGAAAAACTTGACAAGGAAAAAATACAGGAAGCACTTGAAAAGATGAAGCTCGATAATAAAGATATTATGAAAGAGCTAGATCGTAATTTAGAAATATTCAAGCAACTGGAAGTGGAACAAAAGATTCAAGAAAACATTGATAAGCTTAACGATCTTTCCAAAAAAGAAGATGCCCTTTCTAAAAAGTCGGAAGATAAAAATGCTGATTCAAAAGAACAAAAAGCAAAGCAAGATGATCTCAATAAGAAATTTGATGCGCTTCAAAAAGACATGAAGGCCTTAGAAAAGAAGAACAGTGAGATGGAAGAACCAAAAAAAATGGAGGATACACAACAGAAGCAAGACGAGATACAAAAAGACATGCAAAAAAGCAGCGATCAGTTAAGCGATAATAAAAAGAAAGATGCTGCTAAATCCCAAAAAGATGCTGCTAAAAAAATGCAGGAGTTGAGCCAACAAATGGAGCAAATGCAACAACAAGAGCAACAAGAGCAACAAGGAGAGGATATAAATAAATTACGTGATATTTTAGAAAACTTAATTCATCTATCATTCGGACAGGAAGCATTGATGAGTGATTTGTCGAAGACAAAAACGAACGACCCTCAATTTTACAAGCTCAACCAAAAACAAAAAAAGTTGCAAGATGATGCGAAAATGATAGAAGACAGCTTGCTTGCATTAAGTAAACGAAATCCCAAAATTAAGGCGGATGTTAACAGAGAGATTTCGGCAATTAACATGAATATGGATAAGGCCGTTGTTGATATTGCTGAAGCGCAGACGCCATCTATGGATGGTAAAAATCATAAACAGGAAGCTGCCAGCCGACAGCAGTTTGCAATGACTTCGATTAACAACTTAGCTCTAATGCTCAATGAAGCTTTAAGCGCAATGCAGGCGGAAGCAAAAAAACCTGGGAAACCAGGAAGCGGAAGTTGCAGCAAACCAGGAGGGAAAGGGCAAAAACCATCCATGGCAAACATGCGTGCCATGCAGGAAGCTTTGAACCAACAGATCAAAAAGCTAAAAGAGGGGATGGAAAAGGGCGGAAATAAGCCAGGAAATAAGCCAGGGATGGGAAATGGGGGGATGAGTCAGGAATTGGCAAAATTAGCTGCTCAACAAGCCGCAATTCGTCAAGAGATCCAAAAAATGTCGGACATGATCAATAAAAACGGAAATGGTGCAGGGGGAATGAGCAAAATTGCCGAAATAATGGAAGAAACGGAAACAGATTTAGTAAACAAGATGTTAAGTCAGGAAACAATTAACCGTCAGGAAGAAATTTTAACTCGCCTACTAGAAAGCGAAAAAGCAGAAAAAGAAAGAGAGATGGATGAAAAAAGACAATCAAACGAAACAAAAAATGTTTATTTAAGTAACCCTAATGATTTTTTAGAGTATAACACTATAAAACAAAAAGAAACGGAGTTACTTAAAACGGTTCCACCATCATTAAGTCCCTTCTTTAAAATAAAAGTAACCCAATACTTTAATAACTTTGGAAACTAATATGGTACTTGCAGAAAATCAAAAAATAAGAATCGAATCACGGGCAGAAAATATGATCCTTGTTGAACGAATGATAGAAGATGTGTGTGATTTATTTAATATAAGCGAGGACTATTATGGCAATATATTAGTGGCCATAACGGAAGCAGTAAACAATGCCATTTACCATGGCAACATGGCAAACCCTAATAAGAACATTGACATTTTCTTTAAATCTTTCCCCAATCACATTTCTTTTATTGTAAAAGACGAAGGGGCAGGATTCAACTTCAACAATTTACCAGATCCAACTAATCCGGAAAACATTGAAAAACCAAATGGTCGCGGTGTCTTTTTAATGAGAAAGCTGGCTGACAAGGTTTCCTTTGAAGATAACGGAAGCAAAGTGGTGCTGGAATTCAAGATGGCTGCCAACTAGTTTTTCCTCAGCCAATCAACCTTATTACTCCTTTACATTATACAATCACCCCAATGCCTGTCTAAAAAAATAGACAGGCATTTGTTATTTATCAAATAAGCTGATCTTATTAATTATCTTTGTAAAATGGATACGGAATTAGAGTTTCAAAATATAACTAAACAGCTAGCACATCAATTTGGTGAGGACATCGATATTCAGGGATTGCTATTTATTATTGGAGTGCAAGAACTTGGAAAGGGAAAGATAAAACTATCAAAAAACCAAAAATTGGATGTAATGCACATAGCAATTTGCACCTTGCTTGAACCTTATGGATATTACGAATTTGAAGGGTTAGATATAGATGGTTGGCCACATTGGAAATCATCAGAGAAACTCCCTCCTTTAAAACCTGGGCAACAACAAGCAATTATCAAACAGGCTATGATAGATTACTTTAAAAAAATTGAATTGATTCCTTAATTTACTGGATCTTTACAGTAACCTCAACTGATTTGCCTGCCTCATCGAGGCGCATGATTCCCGTTCCGAACAGTGGAGCTTTTGTAGCTGTAATATCAAAGATTGCTGGCAATTTTACTTCAAAACTAGCGACACCAGAGCCATCCGTAATTCCATCATATACAACATCCCCTCCTACCGAAGGTGCTGCTAAATGAACTTTTGCGCTTGCTACGGGAGTACCCGTAATATCTACAACTGTCACTTTTCCATGACACGTTTTATCTTTCTTACAAGAAGATACTACAACCAACACGAATGAAAGCATAACAAAAGAAAAAAATGTAGCTTTTTTTATAAACAGCGTTTTCATGGGATCTAATTTATTTTTATAAAATCTAATCTTTCGGTCAGATGAATGTAAGTCTTAATTATCTTTACGTTTAACAAATTTAATAAAATAAAAATGAATTACAAAAAACTTTTCGTTGCTTTTTCACTTATTACAGGGCTTTTTTTAATGTTTACCTCATTCAAACCCTTTATTAATGATGGTTCCGAACAAACAAAAGTGATAATTACCACTAATTATGGGGTTATTAAGATAAAGCTGTTCAACGAAACTCCCCTGCACCGAGATAATTTTGTGAAATTGGTAAAAATGCACTTTTATGACAGTCTTTTATTTCATCGTGTGATTCAGAAATTTATGATTCAAGGTGGTGACCCTGATTCCAAACACGCATTGCCTGGTGAACAATTGGGAAATGGGGGACTAAACAGAACGATTCCGGCAGAGATCAATAAAAAACTATTTCATAAACGAGGCGCCTTAGCAGCTGCCCGTGAAAGCGACCTGGATAATCCAACAGAAGCATCATCAAGCACACAATTTTACATCGTACAGGGAAGACTTTTTACAGATTCCCTTTTACAAACTCAAGCCACAAGAATTACCAAGAGAACACTGTTTAACTATTTTATTAACTTGAAAGAAAATGAACACTACCTCAATGACTATAAAAGATATGTTAAGGCAGAGAATACAGATAGCACAAAATACATCAACGACATTTTTGATGCAAAAGTGGAAAAAGAACTCCCACATGTTGCACAATATAAATTTACACCAGAACAAATAAAAGCATATACAACTATTGGAGGCGCCCCTTCTTTGGATAATACGTATACCGTTTTTGGAGACGTCTACGAAGGAATGGAAGTGGTTGATATGATCGCGGCTCAAAAAACCGATCGGTTTGCTAGGCCGCTGGATGATATCAGAATTCTTAGCGCGGCAATAATTCCTTAGTTATTTAAATGTCAGGAATTTTATGGAGTATCAATTTAAACAGATTACTACCTTTGCATAAATTACTTAATTAAAATGAAAGAACGAATTGACGAGTTGTTAAAAGAAATAGAAGCTTTCACTGCAAGTACAAAAGAGCATGCGGAAGAATTCCGAATTAAGATATTAAGTAAGAAAGGTAAAGTTACTGCGCTATTTGAAGATTTTAAAACTGTTACTCCCGAACTCCGCAAAGAAATCGGACAGCAGCTAAATGAATTAAAAAATAAAGCACAAGACAAAATAAATCATCTCAAAGAAAAATTCGAGAATTCTGACGAAAGCTCAAACCAAAATAGTGACATAACTTTACCTGCAGAAAGTATTCCTGTAGGCTCTCGTCATCCTTTATCACTTGTCCGCAATCAAATTGTAGACATTTTTTCCCGCATTGGATTTACTGTTTCTGAAGGTCCTGAAATTGAGGATGATTGGCACAATTTCACTGCATTGAATACGCCAGCAGATCACCCTGCCCGCGATATGCAAGATACGTTTTATATCAGTGAAAATCCCGATACCGTTTTACGTACCCAAACTTCGTCCGTGCAAGTGCACATCATGGAAGGGACTGAACCTCCAATCAGAACTATTTCTCCTGGCCGTGTATATCGCAATGAGGCAATCTCTGCGCGTGCGCATTGTCAGTTTCACCAAGTAGAAGGTTTGTACATTGATAAAAAAGTTTCGTTTGCGGATCTCAAACAAACCTTATTATATTTTTCCAAAGAAATGTTTGGGGAAGAAACGAAAATCCGTTTGCGTCCATCTTTTTTCCCATTCACTGAAATAAGTGCTGAGATGGATATTTCCTGTCCGTTTTGTAAAGGAAAAGGCTGCAACATTTGTAAAGGAGCTGGCTGGGTAGAAATTTTAGGATGCGGAATGGTAGACCCTGCAGTACTTGAGAATTGTAAAATTGACAGCACACAATACAGTGGCTTCGCTTTCGGGATGGGCGTTGAACGCATCGCAATGTTAAAATATCAAGTAAAAGATCTACGCTTGTTCTTCGAAAATGATATTCGTTTTTTAAAGCAATTTAAGTCCGTCATTTAAATTGGCTCTTTCCAGATTAGAACAAATTCAAGAAATGCTAAAGAGTGAACCAGCTGATTCATTCTTGAATTATGCATTGGCGTTAGAATACGCAAAAATAAATGATGTAAGAAAGGCCATTGAACTTCTGGAAGCTTTATTGGCCCGTGATGAAAATTACTTGGGAGCTTACTATCAATTAGGAAAATATTACGAACAGCTAGATCAGAAAAATAAAGCAGTTGAAACCTATCAAAACGGTGCTTCAATAGCTCAAAAGCAAAAAAACAAAAAAGCGCTAGGCGAATTAAATGAGGCGCTTTGGATGCTAGAAGACTGATTCACCACCCGTAGCTAAAATTATTTTTCAAGCTTATTTTATTCCACTTAATAATTCTTCTATCTTTTGTTTCTGAGCTTTACTGCTCTCTACCTGAGATTCTAGATCATGTGTAGGAGCATTTGGATTTGCTTGTTTTGCAATTATTATTTTCTGATTACCAGATGCGATTCTGTCATCATACATTGTAATGATCTCTTGTATGTATTTTTTTGCGTAATAGGTAACCCAATTATTTCCATGTTCATCCTTTGCAATGCTTACCATTAAATCTATTCCGACGTTTACGGTTTCATCTTTATTGACACGTTTTAAAAATGCAGTGTATTCGCTGAGGTAACCGATCTTTGAAAAACCGGAAAATTTATCCGCAATTTTCAAAAAGAAATCACTGTTCACATCTGAACCATAATTAGCATAAAGATCTGCGATAGCAAATAAAATATCTGCACTTTTTTCATTCTCGTAATCTTTTGCGATTTTCATGGCCTGAGCAGGATCGGCCTTTGCAATTGCGGACAACGAAGAACCTAATACTGCATAAGAGCGATCATTCAATCCATTTTTGTATATCGTTTGCAAATCTGGATCTGAATAATGCAAGGCTAGGTAATCTATTGCCGCAGCTCTAACCAATGATTTTTCATCTTTTTGAGCAAGAACCTTCAGTTTATCTTCTATCTCTTTTTCATGTCCTTCTTGCAAATTTTTCAACGCTTCAAGTGCGTCTGATCTCAAGCTCCAAAATTTATCATTCAAAGCAGAGATGATTATTTTCGTAGCCAATGAATCTTTGGGTGTTTTAGCAAGCTCTGAAATTGCTTCATAGCGATCCAGATATAATGGTGCATTTCTATATTGAAATGCCCACTCTTGAATTGATTTGCTTTCTTCCTTTGTGCAAAGCAACATTTTTTCCGCATCTACATTTACCAGGTCGGGCTTTGAAGATTCAGTAAATTCAAATGTTTCATCTGCCTTGGTAATGGTAATTTTTTGACGATCTACTTTCCCATTCAAATAAAGATCAATATACATTGGGATTTTAAACAAGGGTGTTTTTGAAAAATCCTGTATTTGTTTGATTTGTACTTTTTGTTTTTTTGTTGCTATATCATATTCTGTTTTTATCACCAACTCTGGATGACCAGGAGATAAAAACCATTGATTAAAAAACCAATTTAAATCTTCTCCCGTTACCTTTTCAAACGCTAAACGAAGGTTGTGAATTTCAACTGAGCTAAATTTATTTGTTTCCAGGTATAGTTTCAAAGAAGCAAAAAAGGCATCATCCCCAACATATTTCCGAAGCATGTGTAAAACTTGTCCTCCTTTGTTATAGCTATGTCTATCAAACATATCTTCCTTGTCATCATATTGAAACCGGATCAAACATGCTTGCTTTCGTTGCGCTTCATCCATATACCCTTCGCGAGATTCCATACTGTGCTGATCTGCGGCATCAAGACCATATCTGTGTTCCTCCCAAAGATATTCCCCATATGTTGCAAACGATTCGTTCAATGGCAAATTGCTCCATGATTCACATGTAACTAAATCACCAAACCATTGATGAAACAATTCATGAGAAACATAATCCTCATAATCCTGATCTAGCAGTTCTCTGTCGGTCCGTTGTAGATATTCGCTATGCAAGGTTGCTGTAGTATTTTCCATTGCGCCGGAAACATAATCGCGAGCAATAATTTGGGAATATTTATTCCAGGCATATTCAACACCAAGTTTATTCGAAAAAAATTCTAACATATCAGGAGTATGACCAAAAATATCGCGTGCGTATGGTTCATATTCTTTTTCGACATAATAATTTACTTCTTTCCCTCTCCATTTATCTCTTACAATAGCAAAGTCGCCAACTACCATCATAGCCAAATAAGGAGCGTGTGGCAAGTCCATTTTCCAATAATCTGTTCGAGTACCGTCACCATTATCAAACGTTGAACTCAACTCCCCATTAGAAAGTGTCACATACTTTTTGTCAACAGTCATATAAATTTCCTGTGTCATTCTTTCGTTCGGATGATCAATGGTTGGAAACCAAACAGAGCTAGATTGTGTTTCCCCCTGAGTCCAAATCTCTTGAGGCTTATTCTTTTCTTTTCCATCAGGATTAATAAAATACAAGCCTTTATCGTCTGTTATAGCAGCACTTCCGCCACCTTTTTTCAACTCGTTCGGCTTCGACACATAATCAATAAAGACAGTATACTCTTCTGTGTTTTTATATTCTTTATCTAGTTGAATTGTGATTATATCATTTTCGTATTTGTATTGCAATGGAATTTTTTGAGTTGTTTTTATTTTCTCAGGTTCAACTCTTTTCCCTTTTACATTTGATTGTTTTATATCAGTGGTTACTATCTCTTCGGTTTTTATTATCGACACTTCATTGATTTGCATCCCTCGAGCATCCAAAGCTAAGACCGATGTAGGATAAAAATATGGCTTGATTGTAAGGGTTGCTTTCCCATACATGTATTGTTTCTCCCAGTCAAAACTAACATCAAGTTTGGTGTGGATAATATCATTTATTCTGGTAGCTGATGCTCGATAATTTAAGGGATCAGGAACAATAGCCTTTGTAACAACTGTATCCAGATTGATTAAAGGAAGATTGCCATTTTCGTGACTTGTCTTTTTAAAAAGAGTACACGAATTTAAAACCAATGCTGAAGCAATTAAAACGAAAAGTTTTTTTGATACCATAAAATAAAAATTAGAGAGGAGAATCTTAGAACGTTAATCGCTGCTAAAATTAATAATAAGCAGTATACTAATTAAAAAAAAGAAAGTCTTGATTGCTCAAGACTTTCTTTTTAAAATTTTAAAAAAATTATTTTACTAGGGTAATTTTTTTCGTTGTTGCATTAGACCCATTTTGAATGTTTACAAAATACAGTCCAGCATCATTATCAGAAAGATCAAGTTTAACAATATCGTTTGATATCGCTTTAATCTGTTTACTAAGAACCTTGTCTCCTAAAACATTGTATATGTTAATGATCACGTTCTCATCCTCAATTTTTCCTAACTGAACATTTACAATGTTTCTTGAAGGCACAGGATAAACAGTGATTTCATCTAAAACATTTTGGTTATCAATTCCTGTTGTAGATAATACAGAAGGATCCCATTTGTAGATACCATCTAAAGTAGGGCTTGTGTTGAAACTTCCAGCCCAACCTGTATTCACATCAAAGAAAGAAACAGATGTAAACTGAACTGACCCCGTATCAACATTGATCATACTTGAACAATCATCAATACTGTAGGATGAACCATTACTTGGAAATGATGCAACATTAAACCATCTGGAAGCAGTTCCCGGTACATAAGAAATAATAGGACGCTTAACCAAGTATCCGGTTGGAGCAAGTGTTGTCCAAGTGGTACCTCCATTAATTGTTTTTTTCATGTCATAAGGAAGTGTATCACTTACAGCAATTCCATTATTTGCATCTTTAAATCTCATATTGAAACTAGCCGGGAAACCAGTTGTATTAACTGTCCAGGTCAAGCCTTTATCTGTTGATTTATACATACGTCCTTTTGTTGTTGCAAACCACATTGTGTTTCCAACAGCGCTGTACAAATTAACAATACTTGCTTCATTCGTTAATGAATTAGGAAGTGATCCGGTTGAAACCTGAGTCCAAGTAGTACCTCCATTGCTTGTGGTATAGATCACGAAATCAGTAGTACTTGTAGCAGGGTCACCTACAGCAACACCATTGTTGGTATCGAAGAAGTGAACAAAATCAGCCCAGCTATTTGTGAATGTTGCTGTTGGCTGAGTAGCCCATGTTGCACCACCATCAGTTGTTTTTACAATTGCTCCGCCTGTTCCAGTTAATGGGAACATACATGCATATGCGTTTAAATAATCGAATTCAAAAATATTAGAAACACCATAGTTTGTAGATCCTGTGAACGATATTGTTCCGGGAGTCCAGGTTGTTCCACCATCATTTGTTTTTGTAAATTCTCTAATGTATCCAGTAGGGTTCGTTCCGTCGTAGCCTTTTGCCCAAACTGTATTCGCATCTAAAATATCGATTTCATCAACACCTCTTGAAGCTGCTGGGAAAGAAGAGTTTTGTCTGATCCAAACAGTTGGAGCGCCACCTACTTTAATGTAACGCTCTTTTGTTTTGATATCAGAACCAGAAGCGTTGGTTGCTGTTAAAGAAATTACGTGATATCCATTGGTAGCAAACGTGATACCTGTTGGATTTTGCAAAGTGGATGTCGCTGGAGTTCCGCCATCAAAGGTCCATAACCAAGAGGTAGGACTGTTCAATGAGTTATCCGTAAAATCTACTGGTGCACCAACAGCAGGAATTGTATTACTTGCTGTAAAATTCGCAATTGGAACAACACCAGATAAAGGACGGATACGAATCGTTGCTTGACGATCTGAACTAAAATTATCGGTACTTGGATTGAGTGCTGTTAAATAAAAATATCCGTTGAATGAACCGCTCCACCCCCAATTGATATGGAAGTGATTTACTGGAGAGTTATACCCATCACACACAAATTCGTGGCCAGAACCAGCAACACCAGCATTATCACCAGCTAAAAGACAAGGACGACCTTGGTCCATTTCTGCTTTGATAAGAGCATCCCATGTAGCATCAGAAGGGAACATGGATCTGTTTTTGGCTTCTGCGGATGGCTGATAAGCAAAATAATTGATTAAAGCTCCCGGGACATCTGTGTTATAAGCACCAGATCCTCCAGCTGCATAATTCATATTTATAGAAATTCCTGCGTGAGACATTAATGTGGCTACTGCCGTTTTTTGCGCTGCGGTAGACCCTCCGGAGTAGCTGTTAATCATACTTGCCCAGGCATATGTTGTAGTTCCAAAATTAGCACTTAGCGTTCCGTATGTTGGATGAACATATGAATGAGAACCAACTCCTGTTGTAGGGTAATTCCATTTTTTCATAATCTGCGCCATTCCTGTTGCAACACAACCTGTTGGAACACCTGAAGGACAAAGATTATTATATGGCGACATCTGGTCCCAAGTTGTTACACACATTGGCGTTACAGCCAAAGGTGATTTTGTGTATTGCTCCGCTAATATTTTATCCCACTCACCAATGGTAGCAGCATTCGAAATGTTCGCATTTAATACTTTAATTATTTCTCTGCTGTAATCATCGAAAAATGCCTGCGCATTTTCAGGAATATTGTATCTGCTTTGTGTTCCTTCCGTTGAATAACCAATTACAGGAAGAATTACATCATCAGCCGGAACCATAACAAATCCACCTGAATTAAAAATGAATGTATAAAAGGTGGTAATGCCATTATACTTTGTTTCATACGAATCCCCAATTGAATAATCAGTCACTCCATTTTGTTTATAATGTTTGTACCAATTCGTTGCAAGCGTTTTGGCTACATCGATTGTTACGGGGTTTGCGAACATCAATGTTCCGAAGAGGAAAATCGCAAATGTAAAAAATAGCTTTTTAATCATGGGTTTAAAAATTTAGTTGAAAGACAAACTTGCACCATTTTTTCTAAAAAAGCAAATAAATGAGCAGAAATCAGAATAAGAAAATACGGATAGGTATCATATAAATTTATGAAGTATCATTTCAAAAAAACTTTACATTTGTGTTATGTTTAAAGTAAAAGTAAATAATAAAAAAGAGCACACAATTGTGCTTGATAGTCAAACCAATGGAACAATCGATGGCAATGCATTTGCATGGGATGTTAT
>Ga0209596_1000143_pt1 | contig 62795 bp, 83 predicted proteins | sample M_130807_MF_Meta_FD_187314 | JGI IMG/M metagenome (GOLD analysis project Ga0209596, IMG submission 187314) | Freshwater microbial communities from Lake Montjoie, Canada to study carbon cycling - M_130807_MF_MetaG (SPAdes) (version 2) | ecosystem: Environmental > Aquatic > Freshwater > Lake...
CACAGGCAATGCCAATGTGGGAAATATTGGTGCTACAAATGCTAATGTAACAGCAATTACTGTCACAGGCAACGCCAATGTGGGTAATATCGGTGCCGGCAATGCAGTGATCACAGGCAATGCCAATGTGGGAAATATTGGTGCTACAGCCGCGGTGATCACAGCCAATGCTACATTTGGTAATATTAACAGTGTCAGTGGTATTTTAAGTGTCAGTGGCAATGCCAACGTGGGTAATTTAGGCGCAGGCAATGCTGTGATATCAGCCAGCACAGTCAGTACTAATACCACCAGCGGAGCATTAAAGGTTGCAGGTGGGGTGGGTATTACTGGAAATCTCAATGCTGGTACCAGTACCGCCAGTCACATCATAACTGGTAATGTCACCATCACTGGTAACATCACAGTGTCGGGTGATCAGACCATTATAGGAACAACCAACACATTTTTTACCGACAATGTTATTGAACTTCACGATCTGGCCAATGGCACTGGTGCATGGGTCACTGATGACGGGCGCGATATTGGTATTCGTGTACACTACTACAAAGGTAGTGACCAACAAGCGTTCTTTGGCTGGGAAAATGCCAGCCAAAGCTTGGCTTACTACTATCAGGCCACTGAAACCAGTGGTGTCATTAGTGGAAGCTATGGCACATTCAAGGGCAATATATTCAACAGTACAGCCACTGCTGGCACGGCACCCTTTATAGTCAACAGCACCACTCAGGTGGCCAATCTCAACGCAGCATTTTCAGGCACAGTTACCAGTAACTCACAGCCCAATATTACATCAGTTGGTACATTGGGCTCACTGAATGTTACTGGCAATGCCAATGTGGGTAATATCGGTGCAACCAGTATTGTGGGTACATTAACCACAGCAAGTCAAACCAATATTACATCAGTTGGTACACTGGGCTCACTTAGTGTTACTGGCAATGCTGCTGTGGGTAATATCAGTGCAACCAGTATTGTGGGTACATTAACCACAGCAAGTCAAACCAATATTACATCAGTTGGTACACTGGGCGCACTCAGTGTTACTGGCAACATCACTGGTGGAAACTTGATTGGAACACACGCTAGTGGCACCAGCAACATCACCATCACGTCCAGTGGAAATGTCAGTATTACATCAGCTGGTAACGCCAATGTGCTGGTAGTCACTGGTACTGGTGCTAATATTGCTGGTACATTAACTGCCACAGGCAATGCCAATGTGGGAAATATTGGTGCAACCAGTATTGTGGGTACATTAACCACAGCAAGTCAAACCAATATTACATCAGTTGGTACATTGGGCTCACTCAGTGTCACTGGCAATGCTGCTGTGGGTAATATTAGTACTATCTCGGGTGTTTTTAGTGGAAATGTGGGCATCGGGACGGCAATCCCTACTAATTTATTGACAGTCGTTGGAAGTGGTCCCGCGATTAGGGTCACTGGAGCAAATGACACTAGTGCTGCATACACCCAATTCAACACTTCTAACCTTGGCGGACTTGGATATGTTGGAGTCGAGGGAAGCACGCCTGGTGCCACACTGACGGGTACGTTAGCGTATGCCACCTTCTTATCTGCTGGTTCCAATGGTTCCGCTTTGCAATTAGGAACTCCGGGCGGAATTAGAGCGACAATTCTAGCCAGCGGCAACGTTGGCATCGGAAATACGTCGCCGGTCAATACACTGAGTGTTACTGGTAGCATGTATGTAAGTGGCAACGCCAATGTGGGAAATATTGGTGCAACCAGTATTGTGGGTACATTAACCACAGCAAGTCAACCCAATATTACATCAGTTGGTACACTGGGCTCACTGAATGTTACTGGCAATGCCAATGTGGGAAATATCGGTGCAACCAGTATTGTGGGTACATTAACCACAGCAAGTCAACCCAATATTACATCAGTTGGTACACTGGGCTCACTCAGTGTCACTGGCAATGCCAATGTGGGTAATATCGGTGCAACCAGTATTGTGGGTACATTAACCACAGCAAGTCAAACCAATATTACATCGGTTGGTACACTGGGCTCACTCAGTGTCACTGGCAACGCCAATGTGGGAAATATTGGTGCCGCTGCCGCAGTATTTACCAGCACAGCCAGGGTGGGTAATACGCTCACAGTAAACACCGCCAACATAGCCACAGCTATTGCCAATGGAGGCACAGCTGGCACTGGCAACATCGGAGCAGTAGGCCAAGGGTTTGATACACTGTATGCACGCCAAGCATCCGCTAACTACGCCGATTTGGCTGAGATTTATTCCAGCGATGATGTGTATGAATACGGCACCGTGGTGGTATTTGGTGGTGATCAGGAAATCACCATCAGCACTGTGAGCCATGACAGCCGAGTGGCCGGCGTAATCAGCCAACAGCCAGCGTTCCTGATGAATGACACAGCCAGTGGACTGCCAGTGGCACTGACTGGCCGCGTGCCCTGCCGTGTGCTGGGACCAGTTACCAAAGGCGCGCTGCTGACCAGCAGCAATATTGCTGGTGTGGCCATGGTGATGACTGCTGATCAGTATGTACCAGGCTGTGTGCTTGGCAAGAGCTTGGAAAACAATCACAACGGCGGTACACTGATTATCGAAGCTGTGATCGGCCGTATGTAAATAATACTCAGCAGTGTGTCTCCAGGCTAACTAGTAGTGGGCTGCAACGCCCACTACACAAGGAGACACACCAAATGAGTAAGACCCCCTACGAAATCAGACTAGAATTGCTGAAGTTGGCCACAGAAATTCTTACCAACCCAGTATACCAGAAAAGAGACCAGTTGCGTGATCAGTATAATGTATCACTGGCACTGGATAAAGAAAATCCCCCGGATTACCCAGAGCTGCCGGAATTTCCCACAACAGAAGCCATAATTACTGAAGCTAATAAACTCAATAGCTTTGTCAGTAACGGGTAATTATGCTATACTAGTGTTGTGCATAGCATAATCATCCAAACTTTGTTGGATAACCTGCCAGCTCACCGACCCAGTGTCAGTGGCTGGCAGAGCTTCAATGCCCCTTGCTGTGATCATCGTGGTCACAATCATGATCGTCGCAAGCGCGGCGGAGTTAAGCTGACTCCCACTGGAGTGGTATACAATTGTTTCAATTGCCACTACACCACGGGTTACACTGTGGGCAGTGGCTTTGGAATTAAGTTTAGACGGCTGCTGATCTGGTTGGGAGTATCAGCAACTGAAGTCAATGCACTGAAGATCCATGCGCTTAGAGAGCGTGAATTGTATGCAGAACCTGACACTGAGCCAGCGCCCATACTGGAAATTGTTCCTCGTGACTTACCAGATCACAGTGTGTTGCTGGATCAACATCAGCATCCAGAATACTGGAAATATTTGCAGAATCGTGGGCTAGACCCAGCTGGTTACAGTTACTTTGTCAGCACTGAATTAGCTCGCAGAGTGATTGTGCCATTTACTTTTCAGGATAACCTGGTGGGATACACTGCTCGTGGTATTGGCGCACAACGACCCAAGTATCTACAGAGTCTGGCCATGCCCTATATATTCGGAGCTGATCTGCAACATCGTGACTGGACCTGGTGCCCAGTGATGGAGGGAGTATTTGATGCACTCAGTGTGGGTGGGTGTGCTACCCTGGGTAATGAAGTCAGTGAAGCACAGGCCGAACAACTGGATGCACTGGATCGCACTGTGGTGATAGTTCCAGACCAGGATCGTGCTGGCGATGAATTAGTGCAAGCAGCTATTGATTACGGCTGGAGTGTCAGCTGGTGTGATTGGCCAGCTGGAATCAAAGATGTTAATGATGCAGTGGTGCATTACGGCGCGCTGTTTGTTACTCGGCATATCTGGGCCAGCCGGGTCACAGGTACCACACAGATTAAACTACGGCGTAAACTGAGGAAACACTAACTAATGAGCATGGAATACACTGCTGACGTTCAGAAATTATTCCTGGAATTTATTCTACAGGATCCTGAGTTGTACACCAGAGTCAGCAACATCTACAATGCTGAAAACTTTGATCGCAGTCTGAAAAAAGCCGCCAAGTTTATCAGTGAACATGCCGCTCAACACGGTACCCTGCCAGATCGTACACAGTTACAAGCTGTCAGCGGCACGGATCTCAAGTCCATTGACAGCATCAACTCTGGACATTGTGACTGGTTTCTACAAGAGTTCGAACAGTTTACTCGCAGACAGGAACTGGAACGAGCTATTCTACAAGCCGCAGATCTGCTGGAAAAAGGTGACTATGATCCAGTGGAAAAGCTGATCAAGGATGCGGTGCAGATCAGCTTGACCAAGGACATGGGTACTGACTACTTTGCTGATCCCAGAGCTCGACTGCTGCGACTCAAGAACAATAACGGACAGATCAGCACTGGCTGGTTGAATCTGGATCGCAAACTGTATGGCGGATTTAATCGCGGTGAATTGCAGATTTTTTGCGGAGGTTCAGGCAGTGGGAAAAGTCTGTTCATGCAAAATCTGGGTTGTAACTGGTCTGCAATGCGGTTGCATGGTGTATATATTACGCTGGAACTCAGTGAAGATCTGTGTGCTATGCGTGTGGACAGTATGCTCACTGGCCGACCCACTAAAGAAATATATCACAATCTGGATGATGTGGAACTACAGGTGCGTGTGCTGGGTAAGAAAAGTGGCAGCTTCTTTATCAAATATCTACCAGCACAGAGCACAGTGAATGATATTCGCAGCTATGTGAAAGAATTACAGATTCGCTCAGGTGTACAGATTGATTTCCTGTGCGTGGATTATCTGGATTTGCTGATGCCAGTGAGTGCCAAGGTCAGTCCCAATGACTTGTTTGTCAAGGACAAATATGTCAGTGAAGAATTGAGAAATCTGGCCAAAGAACTCAATGTACTTTTCGTTACTGCTTCACAATTAAACAGGTCAGCAGTGGAAGAGGTCGAGTTTGACCACAGCCATATCAGTGGTGGTATCAGTAAGATAAATACAGCAGATAATGTATTTGGTATTTTCACCAGCAGGGCCATGCGTGAACGCGGAAAGTATCAGTTGCAATTGATGAAGACTCGCAGCAGCAGCGGAGTGGGGCAGAAAGTGGATCTGGACTTTGATGTCAACAGTTTGAGAATTACTGACAGCGATGAACAGACCCCAGACGCACCTTATTCACCAGCTACCACAGGCATATTGAATCAGCTGAAGACCACCAGTACAGTGGTCTCCCGGGACTCAGTGGGTAATAACCTAAACTCAGTCAGGGCAGATGTACAGGGCAGCAAGATAAAAAGCATGTTGGCAGGGTTGAAAAGGAAAGCAGATGAGTAGCATTGACGATCTGAAAACATTTATAATCACCCATGCATTAGACCCTGCTGGCGAGTGGGTACATCGTACCCATACTCAGTCGTGGTGGACTGAGCACGCTGCTGTGGATAAATTAGATCAGATATTCTTACTCACTGCATTTATTACTGGTAAAGCCATACGGCGCAGATGTTGGCATATACAGCATGAATGCTGGCAGGTCCCAGTGTGTGCTGAGTGCAGACTCAACTCAGTAAAGTGGCATTTATCCACTGGATCATACAGTGAATGCTGTAGCTCAGTGTGCGCCGCAAATCATTCATCACACAAACGACAGCAGACCTGCCAGGCACGCTATGGCGCAGATAACCCCAGCAAAGTGCAGCAGTTTGTTGACAAAATTGCTCATACCACACAACAACGTTATGGTGTGTCAAATTATTCCTTGACTGCAGAGTTTCAGCAAGGCCAACGAGACAAATGGGCTAACTATTCTCAGCAACAACTTCAGGAAATCAGAGAAAAGACTCAGGACACCTGTGTATTGAAATACGGTGCAAATTCTCCGTTGGAATCTAGTGAGATTCGTCAGAAGATTCACCAGACTATGCTGGATCGTCATGGAGTTAAATCACCATTGCAAAATCCAGATATTCTTCGCAAACAACAGGATACTATGCTGGCGAAATTTGGCCGAGTGAGTTTCCAGCAGCAACACCTCTCCCCAGAATTTATTACCAATCTGGCTGATCCTGCTTGGTTAGCTGAACAACTGCAATCACAAAGTCTCAGAGAAATAGCTGATCATAACAATTTTTCATATTCCAACATTTGCAAAGTTGCGAAAAATCACGGGTTAACCGTTCCACAGGAGAGTGATTGGGAAAGGTCAGTGGTTAACTGGATCAGAAGTTTGGGTATCGAGGTGGAAACCCACAAAAAAATCTCTGGGAAAAAAGAAGTTGACATATATTTGCCTCAGCATCAGATAGCGATTGAGTGTGATGGAATATACTGGCACAGTGAGCATCGAGGCAGAAAAAACTCAGCCTATCATCTCAACAAAACTGTGGCCTGTGCTGATCAAGATATCAAACTGATACACTTGTTTGATAGTGAGTGGTACAGCAAAAATCACATCGTGAAAAGTCGAATATCCACTATGGTGGGACAAGCATTGCACAGAGTTGCCGCAAGGAAAACTCGGGTAACTAGGTTAACTAGCCAGCAGTCCAGAGAATTTTTCGAAGCAAATCATATTCAAGGCAATGTGAATAGTAGCTATTGCTGGGGATTGGTTGACCATACTGATAATGTGGTTGCAGCCATGTCCTGGGGCAAAGCCAGATATAATTCCAATTATCAATGGGAAATGTTGCGATTATGTAATTCACAGAATACCGTGGTGGTGGGTGGAGCCAGCCGCATGTTTGTGAGTTTCGTCAAAGAGATGAATCCAGTGTCAATAATCAGCTATGCAGATCGTCGCTGGAACAGTGGCAAAGTTTATGCCAAGCTGGGGTTTACCTTTGTGAAAAATACTCCGCCGGGCTACTTCTACACTCAGGATTATCAAACTTTGGAAAATCGTGTAAAATATCAGAAACACAAATTAGTCACAGTGTTGGAACACTTTTCCGCAGATCGTACTGAATGGCAGAATATGCTGGCCGCTGGCTGGGATCGAATTTGGGATGTGGGACAAGCTGTTTGGGCTTGGAAAAGTATGCCAGTCCTAACCAAAACAGAATAATCATCGAGCGGCTGTGCTATAATAGCAGTATGGATACCGCTGAGCCAGAAACTGGACATCTGATGTTGATCATGTGGGATATGTATGGTGTAGAAGCAGTAATTGATGTCACAGCCCAACTGCAAAATCAGTTGTTTGACATGATTCGCGAAAGTGATCATTTTAATCAGTGGCTCAATCATACCATCAACTACCTGACACTCAGAGCTCGCGCCAACAGCCAGCGTAACTATGAAGTATTCAGCATCTGGGTTGATGAGAGTATTGATGCTGATACACTGCGGGCTGAGTTCACCTCCAGTCCACAGCTCATGGCTGATCTAGTGAGGAGTCGCGGTAATCGTATATTTGGATCAGCCAATCCATCCCACCGTCAGGTCATCTCCTAGACCAGTTTCTGATATTTCGGCAGCGCGGCCATAAATATCAGAAAGGTGAACACTTGAAATCTGTTACCAGAACCATACTTGACGAGCTAACCAACGGGTTACCTGAGCATAACCGCAATCTGTTGGTGGAAAGTCGCGGTAATCATATCATCACAGGTGCTATAAATCTGCTGGCCAGCATCAAAGAAAACTATGGTGATGCTGTGGCTGATGAAATGGAACGCAGATTGATCAACAGCATTCGTGGTCGTGACACTCAGAAATTTGCTCGTGCTGCTAGGAGATTATCATGAGAAGTAGTGAATTTATAAATGAAGGATTTGTGGATGCGGTCAAAGGTGTAGTTAGGGCAGCCAAAGCCCCAGTGGGAATCGGAAGTAGACTAACGCAATGGGCTGGATCTAAATTACCCGGTGGCGCTGGGGCCAACGCCACCGGCCAGCGTGAAACATCTCAGTCAGTGAATAATGCTAAAAAAGCCGTGATGCAATTCGCTGGTAGAATAGGCAAGAAAATCACTGAACTTACTCCTGATGATGTTCGTAACAGCCAGTTGGTGGGTACCAATAGTGACAAGACCTGGGACGAAGCAGTGAAAGCATTGAAGTTAGATCCCGCAATGCCTTTTGGATCACCACTAACAACAGCACCACCACCAGCACCACCAGCACCACCAGCACCACCACTTCCTCCAGGAGACACGCCGGCCGATCCAGTGGAGTTGGCTGAAGACGATGCACCAGCACCACCAGCACCACCAGCACCACCACCAAATCCTGGCAATGCAGACAAGCAGTTGAATGCCTTGTTGCTGAAGTACACTCAGTTGGTTCAGAAATATGCGGGCACTGATCACAATCAGAAAACTCCGGTTGATTTGCAGCATTTTGTAATTACTAGTACTAAAGAACAGGCTAAAGCACTAGTGGACTCCCTGACAAATAACACTGCACTGACCGATAAGGTCATGGCTGCGTATCTGCTGGAACTTAAAAAAATGCAACTGGTCAACGCGACGCAATATGAAACATATATCGCGGCGTTAAGAAAACAAGCAGGTTTACCACTGGCCCGGCCGCCGGTTGCCCCTCGCAAACCCGACCCCACCCCGCCCGCCAATCGCCAGGGCCGTCGTGGCCGTCGTGGCCGTCGTGGCCGCACCGCCGCCGCCGCCCTCGCCGAATCCCGTTGGGGCGCCGCCCGCCGCCCAGTCGAAGAAAATCTCAGAGCAAAGTACACTGAATTTCTGCGTGAATCCTGACCAAAGAAAAAACGTTCTGCGGTGCGCAGAAAGAAAAAGTAACTATGGTATTTTGACGTCAAATGCTAAATAACAGTAAGCGTTAAGCTAAAGGAGATTAATATTATGCCCGGATTTACAAGAGTAAACGGAAGCGCACAGCCAGGATCAGTATACGGACTGAGTCCTCGGTACCTCAAAATCGATACTGGTAATGTCGCAGTTGCCACTGGATATACCGCAACAAACAGCAACTTTGAAAAGGCAGTATTTGCTGTCGCTTCAGAAGCCAGCATTGTTACCCTGGGAACCCCCAGCGCCAATATTTTTGTTGTGCAGATTGACAACAGCTATGGCGCAGCCGTAGGTACAAGTGGCGGTACCAGCGCCATGGCACTGAGCATCAAGACTGGCCTCAATGCAAATGTAGTGACCATCACTGAAAGCACTGGATTTGTTGGTGGTGCGATCAACACATTTGCGTAAACAATCAGCAGTGAATTAAAAACAGGGCCCATCTTAATGATGGGTCCTTTTTTTGCAGCTAAATATCTCAGTGAAACAACAAGTGATAACCCTGAACCAACACAGTATGTTGGCTGAGTCAGAAGTGATCACAGTGTATACACTGTTTGATATCACCCACACTGGAGTATTAAAGATGTATGACTCCAGAGTAACGGAATTTGTGGATCAAGCGGGTCAGATTGTGCGTGACCGTATCCAATGGTGTCGCAGTAGAAATCAGCAGAGAAACTGGGAGATTTTGGTGCAGCTAATCAGTTTACGAACTCAACCCACCATGTTAGCCAATCCTGAACTTCTGATCAATGCTGATTTGTCCAGTCTGGGATTGGGCGCTGGCTTTGCCTCCCCTCAAACAGTATGGTGTGCCAGTTTTTCCACTGAACATGCCCAGGTATACAGTACCAGTGACGACTATCTGGGCCAACTACGCGCCGAATGTCGCTTGGTACCCATGATCACTGGATTAACTGAAACTGCACAGATGTCCGATAGTTATATTGAAACCCAGGGCGAATTTATCAATACTAGTTTTATTGTGTCTCAACCAATAACCGCTCAGCCGGCAACACCAAGGAGACAGTGATGGTAACCACGGAAATTGAAAAAAACAATCTAGAAGCTCATACTGAATTATGTGCTGAGCGATATGATAATCTCCAGATCCAGTTATCCGCGATAGACAATCGCATGGACAGTATGGAGATTGCCATTGGTGATCTCAAGCAGATATTATGGGATATCAAGGACGCTAATCACAATCAACTAGTAGGCTGGGGCATGGGGCTAATAGTCACACTGCTGGGCGCAATAGGAGTGTTGGCATTCTACATCATAACCAACGGTAAAACCGGATAAATTTGTCACCAAAAGCTAAATACCAACAACAGGACCCATACAAATGAAACTTGATGATCTACAGTCACCCATGAATTCAGTTCAGCTGGCACAACTCTTAAAGAAGCATCACGGAATTCAGTTGCCAGTTGCTCAGCTAACACCAGCCCGGGCACAGGGTATGCTGGAATCAGTGCAAACTCAACTGAATCAGTATCGCAACAGCAAATCTGCTCACCTTGCTGAGCAGGACAGCAACTACACTGCCATGATGTTGGTGGAGCAGACACTGCGTGCTCGTGTTACTGAATACACTGAACCTTTGACTAGAAAAATTTCCAGATGGGGTCAGTCCGTAGCCAGTGCCATCAGCCCCGGAACTGGTGAAGCTTGGAGAAATTACACTGATAGCGACAGCTCTGCGGCCAGCTTAGCAAAGCGGATGCTTAGCGGAGCTAACACAGGTGTGGAAGCAGCAAATTGGGCAGCAAGAAAACTCAAGAAAAGACCTAAACCCACCAAGGTCATGGAAAGCGCCATGGGCGAAGCCGAAGTGATACTGGCAGCCAAGGACCTGGCTGATCGTGTGCAGGATATGGTGGAAACACTGGGCAAGATGATCAATGAAGAGCTGCCCGCACTGACTGAAACTATCCGTGACACCATGGAAGCAACTCAGGCTGACACCTACAACACCAGCGCACTGGAAAGCCTCAATGCCACACTGGAAGCAGTGCGTGGCAGCAAAGAGTCACTGGATGTGGCAGCACGTTCACTGGCTGGCGAAGAACCCGCAGCGCCGGTTGATGCTGGCACCGATGAGTTTAGTGGTGATGTTACTGAACCAGAGCTGGGTGCAGAAGACACTGGTGAAGTTGCTGACGAACTCATGAATACTCCCGCAGTGGCCAGTGGTGGTAAAAAACAACCCCTGGGCCGTGGCAAGAGATAGGTAACCAATGCCGTCATTTAAACCTGATCCCAGAATTCAAAATCAAATTCTCACCCTACTGAGTCTGTGGGTTGACAAAGTGGAATCATCGGCTAATCTGGATGAAGATCGCAGCAGATTACTCCAGCCCACCATGCCCACTAAAACATTTCTGCAAATGTTGAATAACGTGAGTGGAAACAGACTGAGTTATGAAACACTGGCTCAGTATATACAGAATATACCGGCTATCAGTGCATTGGTGGATCCTGCCAACACCAATAAAAACACTATTGCTGTGCTGGATCCTAATGCAGAGCCCATGGCTGACATGGGAACAGATCAACCAGCAGATGAACTAGCTGCTGAGCAGCCAGCACCTGATCTAGTTGCTGAACCACCAGCTGATGACATGGGCACCGAGCCCATGCCTGCGCCACCAGCAATGCCAGCACCTGCTGAGCCAGTCATGCCTGCACCTGCTGAGCCAGTCATGCCTGCACCTGCTGAGCCAGTCATGACTGCTGGGCCAGATCGTGCGAGTATTGTGGCACAGATGGCCAAGCGAGCACGTGACCGCGCACGCCGGTAGTAGTAAAATGTGCTATACTATATGTATAGTTAATATATATACATGATTACTCCCAGATTTCCCTATCAGAAACTCAGCCGCGAAACCTTGGAAGGCAGCAGAAAGTACGCTCTGCCTGATGGTCAGCGAGTCTCCAGTGTAACCACTATTCTGGAAGCCACCAAGAGTGCAGAAAGCAAACAAGCACTGGATAATTGGAGAAAAAGAGTGGGTGCTCAGCAAGCTCAGCAAATCACCACAGAAGCAGCCAGTCGTGGAACCAGAATGCACAAGTGGCTGGAAAATTATATGTGTGATGACGCCATGGGCGAACCTGGCAGCAATCCCTATAGCCAGCAAAGCTATAAAATGGCATCAGGCATCGTTGAGAACTTTCTAACTCCCAATGTCACTGAAATCTACGGTACAGAAGTCAGCTTGTATTATCCAGGACTATATGCTGGTACCACGGACTGTGTAGCTAACTGGCAAGGTGAAGTCAGCATACTGGATTTCAAGCAAACCAACAAGCCCAAAAAAACCGAGTGGGTTCAGGATTACTTTCTGCAATTGTGTGCCTATGCACTAGCCCATAATGAGGTTTATGACACAAATATCAGTCAGGGAGTAATTCTAATGTGCAGTCAGGAGTATGAACTACAGCACTGGGTGATTGCTGGGGCAGAATTTGAGGCACATACTCAAAAATGGATCCAGCGAGTCGACGATTTTTATCGCTAAATACCTGACAACAGGAACTCATCATGGCTATAACACAAATCAGTAAGATCACGGTACGCAAAGGGCGCAAAGAAAATTTACCACAACTAGCTGCTGGTGAGCTGGGCTGGGCGGTGGACACTCAGCAATTGTATATCGGCAATGGCTCACTGAGTGATGGAGCACCAGCCGCAGGCAATACCGAAGTGCTCACTGAGCACAGTGCCACGCCATTGAACAATGGCTATTCCAGTGCCACACTCGCAGCTAGTGTGTCAGTAGCCACACCTTTTTATCAGTTTGCCTGGGCTGACCACCCAGTGGGAGTACTGAAGTTCAGTGTGCGACGTGGTAGTGACTATCAGTTGAATGAGGTTATATTTGCTTATAATGGTGGCACGGTCAACATTACCACACGGCAAGTGGGACTCACCAGCAACGTCACTGTTACCGCAGTAGTGAGCACAAATTTTATTGTGTTTAAATATGTTAACAGCGGCGCAGCAGCCACGATAAATTTCAAGAGAGAAGATTACCTCTAACCTCATGAATTGGTATCAACCACTGGACAAACGCATTCTGGAGTGGCGTCGCTGGAGATTACAATTACCTGAAGACATCCCAGCAGCCATGCTGGAAATACAGGAGTTCTGGCACACCGCTCCTATCAAGAAAGTCACCAATCTCACAGACGATCAGGCCATGTGGCCCTCGCCCTGGGCGTTGTTTGACACCCATAGTTACTGTGGTCATCTCAGAGCACTGGGCATGTTTTACACCCTGTGCATGGTGCCCAGATTTCGTCAGTTAAATCCTGAAATCTGGATCTTATACAACACTGTGGGCGAACGCATGGTTATAGCTGTGGCGGATCAGGGAAAATATGTGCTTAATTTCCATCCGCATCAGGTGGTAAATATCCAGTCAGTTACTGCTGAGCCTCAGCAGATCATCAAGTTTTACCCAGAAGATTTTAAAAAATTGGAATAACATATGAGTCAAGTTACCGTTATCAAACGCAAGGGCGCAAAAGCGCCGTTGGATCTAGAGAAGTTGCATCGTGTGGTATTTTGGGCATGTGAAGGTATCACTGGCGTGAGCCCTAGTGAAGTGGAAATCCGCAGCAGCTTGCAATTTTACGATGGCATCAAGACCACCAATATCCAGGAGACACTGATCAAAAGTGCTGCGGATTTAATCAGTGAAGATTCGCCCAACTATCAGTATGTGGCCGGCAGGTTGATCAGCTATCACCTCAGAAAAGAAGTCTATGGTGACTATAAACCCTGGCACATCAAGCGGTTGGTGGATCAGAATGTGGAACTGGGCCTGTATGATACTGAAATTTCCACAGCCTACACTGATGCCGAATGGGATAAGATCAACAGCATGATCCGCCATGATCGTGACAGTGAACTGACTTATGTGGGCATGGAGCAGATGCGTGGCAAGTACCTGGTACAGAATCGTGTCACTGGCAGCATTTATGAGACACCACAAGTATGTTATATTCTCATAGCAGCCACCTTGTTTCAGAAGTATCCAGCTGAGACTCGCCTACACTGGGTCAAAGAATACTACGAAGCCATTAGCACTCACCTGATCAGCCTGCCCACGCCAGTGATGGCTGGAGTCAGAACACCACAGCGACAGTTCAGCAGTTGCGTGTTGATCGAGACTGGTGACAGCCTGGACAGCATCAATGCCACCAGCAGTGCCATTGTGAAATACGTAAGTCAAAAAGCTGGCATTGGCATCGGTGGTGGTAGGATTCGTGCGTTGAACTCGCCTATTCGCCGTGGTGATGCGTATCATACTGGTGTGATTCCGTTCTACAAATTGTTTCAGAGTGCGGTTAAAAGTTGTAGCCAAGGGGGAGTAAGATCTGGTTGTGTGCATATTGATTCATACGTGAACAAGTTAACAGGATTTGAATTTTGTGGTGAAGAATATCATAGCGGGGAAATTATAGAAAAAGATGGCAAGGAGATAAATATTGATGAAGTATTAGCTATACTAGCCTATCTAATAGATGACGATGAACGAGAAACATACTTGCAAACTTTGCTCAAGTGAAATATCACAATTGCAAAGACATTTGACTATTAAACACCACGGCATACTGTTGGTGGAATATTTAGAAAAATTCAATTGCGGTGCAGAGTAGTCATAAAAATGGAAAGATTGTTCGTGAATTCAGTTATGACGATTTTAAATCGTATAGTTCTGCTGTGTTCACTGCTACTAAGTTGGCAATATCATTGTATGGTGATGAAATTGATAGCCCGAATAGAGAAATTTTAGGAAAAGTACATGCTAGTCAGGGTTTCGCACTAAATCATAAATATTCTAAATATGGCGGATTCGTGAACAAGGTGCATCCACTATTATTGGGATCAAAGCAGAACTTACAACTGATTTCCAAAGCAGACAACCAAAGAAAAGGTCAATATTGTTACATAACACTTGACGAATTAAGAACATACGGTACTATTCTCCATGATCAAAGCATATCAAAACAATTTAAGGACAGAGTAAGTGAAATTTTTATCGAAAAACGTTAAGATAAGTGAAGTAGACATCGGTGATTTCGTACTAGCATGTAACATCAAAACGCAAACTGACGTATATAGAAGTGTCCTAAACACCATGCGTCCTGTTGTGGAATCCCATGATCAAGTGGAAATTATTGCCGAAAACGGAGCTACGCTGGTTACGAGTACCACACATCCTACTGCGATTAATGATGGTTCTGAAATCAAGTATGTTAAGGGTGGCGACATAACAACAGACGATTATGTAGTTTCTATCCAAAACAAAAAAATAAAAGTAAGGACTGTCAACAAACCAAATGTTAACACCCAGTATGCGGATTTTAGTATAGACGAACATGAAAATTACTATGCCGGTAGAGATCCAAACAACTTATTATTAGCACATAATAGTGCTACACTGTATTACCCCATCTGGCACCTGGAAGTGGAAGACCTGCTGGTGCTGAAGAACAACAAGGGCACTGAAGATAATCGCATTCGTCACATGGATTATGGTGTGCAATTCAACAAACTGATGTATGAGCGGTTACTGGGTGGTGGCAATATCACATTGTTCAGTCCCAGTGATGTGCCAGGGCTGTATGATGCTTTCTTTGCTGATACTGACCAGTTCACTAAATTGTATGAAGCTGCTGAGGCCAATCCAGCAATTCGCAAGAAGACCATCAAAGCCGCAGATCTGTTCAGCCAGTTTGCGCAGGAACGCAAGGATACTGGCCGCATCTATCTACAGAATGTGGATCATGCCAATAGCCATAGCCCGTTTAAGTCTGACATTGCTCCTATTCGCCAAAGTAATTTGTGCGCCGAGATAGACCTCCCCACCAAACCACTGAACGAAGTCAATGATCCTGATGGTGAAATCGCACTGTGTACCCTGTCAGCCATCAACTGGGGCATGATACTGGACCCTGCTGACTTTGCCAAACCCTGTGAACTGGCAGTGCGTGGTCTGGATGCCCTGCTGACATACCAGCATTATCCAGTACCAGCGGCCAAAAACAGCACTGATTTATACCGCCCACTGGGTATTGGCATCATCAATTTCGCCTACTGGCTAGCCAAGAACGGGTATACTTATACCAACAGTACCTGTTTACCAGCCGTGGATGAATACATGGAAGCCATGAGTTATTATCTGATCAAAACCAGCATAACACTGGCCCAGGAATTTGGGCCCTGCGCTGGCTGGCAAAATCTTAAATATGCTGATGGTGTGTTGCCAGTGGATACTCGCAAATCCGATGTGGATGATCTGGTACCCTATACCGAGAGAATGCCCTGGGACCTGCTGAGGAATCAGGTGGTTAAAACTGGCATTCGCAATGCCACGCTGATGGCACTGATGCCCAGTGAAACCAGTAGTCAGGTCAGCAACAGCACCAATGGTATCGAACCAGTGCGCAGTCTGATCACTACTAAGCAGAGCAAGCATGGTGTGCTGAAGCAGGTGGTTCCAGAGTTCCGCAAGCTCAAGAACAAATACGAGTTACTGTGGAATCAACGCAGTCCCGAAGGATATTTGCGCATCTGTGCGGTGTTACAGAAATGGGTAGACCAGGGTATCAGCGTAAACACCAGTTATAACCCGCGTTTTTATGCTGAGGAAAAGATCCCCATGAGTGAGATGTTGAAGCATATCCTAATGTTTTACAAGCTGGGTGGCAAACAACTCTACTACAATCAAACAAATGATAACCAGGGCGAGATCAATATGGACAAGATAACTGATCCGGTTGACGCCTGTGACAGTTGTGTTTTATAATAGTTAAGGGTAGGTAAATGCAATCAGTTTTCAATCAACAGGTATCAGACCATCTGACCGCCAAGGCATTTCTAGATACATCTGGTAGTTTAGGTATGCAGCGTTATGACACGCTGAAATACAAGCAATTTGATAAATTAACTGACAAACAGTTGGGATTTTTTTGGCGTCCCGACGAAGTAGATATTAACAAAGACAGCAAGGACTTTAAAGACCTTACTGAACACGAGAAGCACATTTTCACCAGCAATCTCAAACGGCAGATACTGCTGGATAGTGTGCAAGGTCGCAGTCCCAGCTTGGCATTTCTACCCATCGTGACTCTGCCAGAGATCGAAGCTTGGATTCAGACCTGGAGCTTCAATGAGACCATTCATAGCCGCAGCTATACTCACATCATTCGCAATGTGTATCATGACCCAAGTAAAGTATTTGATGAGATCATGAACATTGCTGAGATTGTGGATTGCGCCAATGAAATTACCAAGAACTACGATGATCTGCTGACACAGACTCAGTGGTATAATCTACTGGGTGCTGGGGTCCACACAGTCAATGGCAAGGAAATCACTGTGTCATTGTATGAGCTCAAGCGTCTGCTGTGGCTTAGTATGATGAGCGTGAATGTGCTGGAAGGGCTGCGATTCTATGTGAGCTTTGCTTGCAGCTGGGCGTTCGCCGAGGTCAAGAAGATGGAAGGCAACGCCAAGATCATCAAACTGATCTGCCGTGATGAGAATGTGCATTTGGCTGGCACGCAGGCTCTGCTGAAACTATTGCCCAAAGACGACCCGGATTTTGAGACCATTCGCGCTGACACGCAGGCTGAATGTATTCAGTTATTCAAAGACGCAGCAGCTCAGGAAAAGGCCTGGGCTCATTATCTGTTCAAAGATGGCAGCATGATTGGCCTCAACGAGTCTCTGCTGTGTGATTATGTAGATTATATCTGTGCCAAGCGTATGGCATCAGTAGGCTTGCAGTGTGATTGGCGCGTACCCAGCAGCAATCCCCTGCCCTGGACTAATAAATGGATTGCTGGCAGTGAAGTTCAGGTGGCTCCCCAGGAAACTGAAATTAGCTCCTACACTATTGGCGCAGTAAAGCAGGATTTAGACGACAACTCATTTAAAGGATTTAGCTTATGAAAACATTAACAGTATATTCCACACCCAATTGTACACACTGCCAGCAGGCAAAGCAGTATCTAACTGAATTGTCTGTGCCTTTCAACGAAATAAATCTGCACGATGATGTTGCCAGCTTGGAGTTCATTAAACAGCAAGGACATCGCAGTGTGCCTCAGATCTATATGGGCAGCACACAGTTTGTTTCGGGATGGACTGAGTTGCAGAATATGTCACTGCCACGAATCCAGGAACGCATGAGAATCCAGGGATAAATATCAATATGCCTTATCAATCAAATGACATTGTTACACTCAAGCTGGTCAGCGGCGAAGAAATTGTAACCCGATTTCTATCAGAAACCGCTGATGAATATGCAGTATACAAACCACTGTCACTGATGCAAGGCCCTCAGGGCATGGCACTGATGCAGAGTTTAATGAGTGGTCGGCCAGATCGCGAAATCATTATTCGTAAATCCGCTGTGGCTATGCACGCGGCGTCTCGTGAAGAGATAGTCAGTGCATGGATTGAAGGCACATCAGGACTGAAAACTCCGGGCAAAAGCTCATTGTTGATGGGATAATTCAGCCCACAAGGCGAAAATATGAACTTTAAATATATAGTAAACGGTTGGATTTTCGCGGCACTGACACTGATATTGGCTCTGACCACAGTCAGTGACGCTCAAGGACTAATCCCGTACTGGGTACTTAAAGCAACGCCAACAGACAATCTGGCCAGTCAGGTTAACATGGTAGATTATCGGCAGATACAGTGCGTGAGCACTGCGATCTACTATGAGAGCCATGGCGAACCCCTGATGGGCCAGATTGCTGTGGCCAGAGTGATTCAGAATCGTGTGAGGCAACACTTCGCTGCCACAGCATGTGAAGTGGTTACTCAGCGAGCTAATGGTGTCTGCCAGTTCAGCTGGGCTTGTGGATCATATCATCAGGTTACTGCCAAAGAATGCCGCCAGTGCTGGCAGATTGCAGTGCAGGTATTTGCACAGCATCAGTATCAGGCATTTATGCCCACTGCGGCTTATTTTCATTCGGTCACGGTTAATCCAGAATGGCACGGTCTGAGGCGGTCGCTCACTATTGGTCAGCAGCAATTCTACAGCCGCAGATAACAGTGTATAAATACCCAGAGGAACAATATGCCTGCTTACAGACAGTTTAGAGCCAATTTTACTATTCCAGGTCAGGTGCTACAACAGATTGTGGTCCAGGCTACTGATGTCAACGCAGCTCGTAAGATCGTGCAGAGTATGTTTCCTCGTGCTGTGGTTGGTTTGATCGAAGAAGTACGGTGACACTGTAAGGCCAAGGTCCCATAGTGGTCGATTGGACCAGTTTTGTAAACTGGCAGCGAAAGCTCACGCGGGTTCGACTCCCGCCCTTGGCTCCATAACATCATAATGTCCTGACCATTAAGTATCATATGATGGTTGACACTGACAATCCTGTTTGCTATACTCGTTAAGTATGAAGATCGCCGCCCGCAAGTGCCCATTCACCGGAAAAATTTTCGAAACTGACCCGCAGTATACTCGGCATCTTGCTGGTGTCCGTGATCAGCAGCGCCAGCGTCGTGCATGGAAGCATATCGGTGCAGACGGTGACGCTGCTATACTGTGGGCCACACACCATGTCACCAGTGCTGATGAGTTTGATGCCTGGTTCCGTCAGAGCTGGCCCGCACTGGTTGGTCGTGGATACCGCACCAGATCCCGCGAGGATATTACTTGCAAACAGAAGCAGGATATTGTGGTGCCAAAATTGCTCAGCTCTGAGCTCAGTATTGGATCATACGGATTTCAGTCCAATAGCCACTGTTGTCCCAGCGGAGGTGTCACAAACTTCCGGGGTGATCCAGCCCTGCCCCGAGGGTACATGGGATGGGTTGGTCGTGTTAACTATAACTTTGATGACAGCACTGCTGACCACAGGGCCTGTGGCTATGGCATATTTAACAACAGTGCGATTCACACTGGCAGTGGCGGCGGGGCCGGATGCAGATACGGATTCGACTTCAAACTCTGGGCTGACGAATGGCCAGCATGGAAGCTGGTTGCAGAGCAGCGCAGGGTGTGGGATATCATCAGCACGCCATAAGGAACCCAATGAAAACAAGTATACAGTTACGGAGAGAAATCGCCGAGTTACAGAAACAACTGGCTCTGGCTGAGCAAGCCGAACAGCAGATAGATGCTGGTGATCCTGAAGCCATCGCCACCGCCCTTCACCAGATACAGTGTCGTCACAACCATATTGATCAGTGTGACTGGGAGTCGGGCAGCTGGCAGAAACCCACCTATGCTCACACTGACTACCTGAAAAAGGCTCAGCGGTTGATAGACTCTGCCGCAGACGCAGGTATTCCGCCCAGTACCGCCCTGTTTTTTCTGATAACCCTGCGCTAAGTTGTTGAAAACACTGGACAATCTTTTGGTTGACTCTGATCACACCGTTTGCTATAATAGTTGAGTAGGGGAAAACACACAATGTCAACTCAGCGTCCAGACTATCACACTCAGATCTCACGGGAGGCTCGCAAGGCTTATCGCGCACATGAAGCCGAGGCCTGTGTGTACTATGCAGAGTGCCTGGGCTATAGTGCCTGCGTCAGCTGGGAGACTTTTCGGGGCAGTTGGGCTTACGATGCATGGCGCTGTGATCACCAAATTCAGATTGCTGCTCAGCAGGCTGAGTTTCAACGATTCAGTTTCATGGCTTGACTCTGCTTCGTCAGTTTGCTATACTAATAATATGAAGCGATGCACAATCATCACCGCGTTATTGTTATTGCTCACAGCATCTCAAGGCTATGAGCTATGAGCCAAGAGCTGGGATCAATTCTGACGGCAGTTGTGGTGGCGGGTGGGATCACATGGTGGCTGTCGACATTAACATTCAGGAAAAATAAATGAACCGGTTTAAGTTTATCGGGTGGTGCAACTCTGATGGTCACGACAAAGTTTGGGCAGTGCTGGAATTACAACCCCACCACCGTTATGCAACCATATGGGGTCGACGCGGTAAGACTCTACAGAGCAAGATAATGGACACCAGTTGGCATGAGGTTCGGAAGCTGATTGGCGGTAAACTACGCAAGGATTATATGACCTACGACCTCACTAACCTAGCTCGGGTTTATCCCGAGTTTGAAGCAGATCTGGAAAAGACAGCGTTTTGGGCGATACTCAAAGGATAACGATGAAACCCTGGCAAATCATACAGCAACTGGAGAGCGATACCAGCCGGCTCTTCAAAGAAGACATAGTACAGGTGCAAGCTGCGGCTGGCAATACTGAATTTTTCACCGGCGTCAGGTATGCCCTGGACAGCCTGGTGACATTTGGAGTTAAACAAGTGCCGGAACACACTGGCGCTGAAGGAGCAGGACTTGACTGGACATCGTTTCAAACTGTTGTTGATCAACTTGTGGCTCGCTGTGTTACGGGCAATGCCGCTCGTGAACAAATATCTATTCTGATGGCCACAGCCACTGCTGAGCAGTGGAATGATTGGTATCGCAGAATCTTGATTCAAGACCTACGCTGTGGTGTTACTGAAAAAACCATCAACACTGCGGTCAAGCGGGCTCAGAAGCCACAGTATGCCGTACCAGTGTTTACTTGCCAGCTGGCTCATGACAGTGCCAATCATCAGGGCAAGCTGGTTGGCCAGCGGCAGATGGAGAACAAACTGGATGGTATTAGGGTACTAACCATTGTGTACCCAGGTGGTCGTGTGGAACAGTTCAGCCGCAATGGCAAGACACTGGAAAATTTTCCGCTGGTTCGCCAGCAGTTTGCTGCTGCGGCCACTGTATGGGAATTCAGTGAACCCTGGGTATTTGATGGTGAAATCATGAGTGCCAGTTTCCAGGATCTCATGCGCCAGGTTCATCGCAAGAGCAATGTACAGAGTTCAGATGCAGTGTTGTATGTGTTTGATTGCTTAACGCTGAGTGAATTCAGATCTGGCCGCAGTGCTACGCCACAGCATCAGCGCACTCAGCTGGTAAATAAATTTTACTCTGCTATTGAGTCTATTTCTCCCAATATTCGCACACTGCAATATGAGACGGTGGATCTGGATACTGATGATGGTCAGCAGAGGTTCCGTGAACTCAATGTGGCGGCTATTGCTGGCGGCTATGAAGGCCTGATGCTGAAGGATGTTGATGCGGCATATGAATGCAAACGCAGCACTGCATGGCTCAAGATTAAGCCATATATTGAAGTTAGCCTCACCGTGGTACGGACTGAAGAAGGCACTGGTAAGAATGCTGGTCGTATGGGTGCTCTGGTATGTGAAGGCATTGACGATGGCAAGCTGATTCAGGTCAATGTGGGCTCTGGGTTCACTGATCAACAGCGCATGGATTTTTGGACCTGCCAGGTGGATGGGCACATTGTGGAAGTGCGTGCTGATGCGGTCACACAGAACCAGGATGGCAGCTATAGCCTGAGGTTCCCCAGATTTGAACGGTTTCGTGGATTCGAAGTTACGGAGAAGCTATGAAACAGGAAGATTTGATCAAAGTGCTGGCTGCACTGAGTGAAAGCATCGTTGATGTAGAAAATCGCGGATGGGGACCTGCATACTCACTCGCACATGAACGTCGTGCCACTGCAATACAGATTTTGAGAACAGAAATTAAGCGACTACAGGGACTATGATGCATCAGTTAGGTCAACCTCTGATACTGGGAGTTTTTTTCGGAAAGGAGAATTACATGGGAGACACACTAATCGTATTGGGTTTTGGCTTGCTGGCCGTATTATGTGGTTGGGCAGCTTATTATCTGATTTCTCGGAACACCAACCAAGACTCATCTTCAAATAACAGCATCCTCAGGGACTAAATACCAACATGGAACACACAAATCGGCTGCCATCAGAAGTCAGAGCAGCAATAGACAATTATGGTACAAGCGTTCGACTGGATCGGTTCTTGGACGAGTGGCGGGCTGATCTTGAAGGTCGCAACTTTCTCAATACCTGGACTCTGAGCACGCAGGATCAGGCATTCGTGGAATTTCACAATAACTATCGCCGCCAACGCGAAATCTAACCAAATCAAGTATAAGTCATCTACTACTTTAGGCTAAATAATGATAAGAGGAATCAGATGGCTTACAATATTAATCGAACCAATGGCAACACTCTCGTCTCCATCAACGATGGCGAGGTAAACAGCCAAACCTGTAGTGTAGCATTGATTGGGCGCAATGTCAGCACCTATGGCGAGCTCATCAATGAAAACTTTGTCAGGTTGCTGGAGAATGCGGCAAATACCACAGCTCCCACGACACCAATAGTTGGTCAGCTGTGGTATGATACCACCACCAAACAAATGAAGTACCGGAACACCACCAACAATTGGGTGGGGGTAGCTTCATACACCAAGGACACCACAGCGCCATCTGGTATCAGTGATGGTGATACCTGGTATGATACCACCAATAAAAAATTAAAAATTTACATTGATGGCACTAACTCAGTGGTTGGTCCACTGGGCAACGTCACCTTGAGCGGTGACCTCAGTGGCACCGCAGCATATTCTGGATCAGCCAACATCACGATAGCCGCCAGCTTGGTTGTGGATCGTGTGAAAAAAACTGGCGATACACTCACTGGTCAGCTCAACGCTGCCGCTGGATTCACTGCTGGATCTGGCAGCACAGCCAACCTGATATTTGCCACTGGCACTGCTGTGGGTATTCGCAACAACGATCCCCAAGTGGCATTGGATGTGGTGGGTGCTATTCGTATGGTGCCAGTAACTGACACCTACAGCGGCAATATTACTATTGATGCTACTCATGGTAATCATCAAATCACACTCACTGGCAATACCACATTTACCATCAGCAACTTTAGCAATGCTGGGCAGACCCTGAGACTAGTGATCACGGGCTCCAACCACACCATGACCTGGCCAGGTAGCATTAACTGGCCCAACGGCGCCGCGCCAAATTTAGCAAATGGTCCAGCGAAGATCGCGGTGGTTACCCTGATTAAACCTGCCAGTGGCAATTTGCTGGCCACATATGTGAGCTACTAATATGGCTCTGCAACTAAGTATCTCTGGTAATCCTAACTTTTATGTTGGTTCATTTGGTACTGTGACCATCTCTAACGGACCAGCTAACGCCACTGTTTATGTGACTTTATATAGTCAGAAGGGTACTTCCACTCAATCTTATCCCCTCAACAGCAACGGCTATTTACAGTTCAGTGGCCCAGCCTGGACTGACTCCGATGCTGGTACTTATACAGTACAGGCTTGCGTTGGGACTGATTGTGCTAGTTATACCTTTACAGTTAGTTCTAGACCCGTGGTAACGGCAACGCCGACGATAACGACATCTGGCGTAACATCACCTTCGCTAAATACAACACCAATTACGGTGACAACAGCTCTGTACACTACCAGCGTGAGTTTAAGTGCTCCCGGCGGCAACTATCTGGGCAGTTCCTTTACTGTGACGGTGCGTGGAAAACCCAATGCCCGCGTCACCGCTGGTATCACCAGTAGTCCTAGAAATGCATACAATGGAGCTGCCATATTTCAAGGTACAACCAACAATTCCGGTGTATTGTATGTGACTGGCAGTTGGCCGAATGATCCCGGATGGGTGGGGTCATGGAGTGAACCCTGGTATGTAGAAGGTTCAACGCAGGCTACATTAACATTTAGTATAGAGTATCCGCCACAGCCAACTCCAACTCCGCCTCCACCTCCGAGCTACACCACCAGAGTGCGTTTTTTAACCAGTGACTTTTATGTAGGCAGCTCATATACAGTGGAGGTTACTGGCCGACCGAATTCAGACGTCACTGCTGTCATCGCCAGTAGTCCTAACAACGCATTCAATGCGGCTGCTGTAAAGATGGGTACAACCAACAATCAGGGTGTATTTAATATTTCTGGCTCTTGGCCGAATGATAACACCTGGCTAGGATATTGGAGTGAAAACTGGTCTGTAGCGGGGTCAACGACTGCACAATTAAACTTCACTTTAACTACTAAGCCCGTGATACTGGAGCCCACATACAACACCAATGTGGGATTTTCACCCACCCCAGACTTTTATGTAGGCAGCTCATATACTGTGCGGGTTACTGGCAAACCTAATTCCGCCGTCACTGCTAACATCGCCAGTAGTCCTAACAGCGCATTCAATGCGGGTGCTTTACTGATGGGTACAACCGACAATCGGGGGGTATTTACTAAACCTGGCTCTTGGCCGAATGCTAACACCTGGATAGGGAATTGGAGTGAATACTGGTCTGTAACAGGGTCAACGACTGCACAATTAAACTTCACTTTAGCTGCTAAGCCCATCGTGCTTCCGCCCGATCCGCCCATACCAGCACCAGTGTCTGGTAACATTCAGCTTACCCTGAATCAGAATCAGCAGGCTGTGGCGTTTACATATCCTGGCACCGTGGTCAGTCCAGGAACTATAACTGGAGTGCAACGAAATAACGGACCATCGCATGGTAATATTGCTCAGGTCAGTGGAATAAATTATACTTATACTCCCTTCACTGATTATTCTGGAACTGATCAGATAGCATTCAGGTTGGTTGGTGCTGGTGGCGTAAGTGATAAAACGGGCTATGTGAACATCCAGGTGGATGCACTGCCTATAGTAGTCAGACCCAACTCTTTTACGTTCAGTAATTATTCCAATCAGATCAGCAATACCGCAGTCACTGGTAGCTCAGTGACGCTGAGCTCAGCTTTTCCAAATACCTACACTTTGGAATTAAATTGTGTTGCTGACTCGGACGGTAGCAGCAGCACCACAGCGTTGAATGCCAGTTATGTCACAGGCTGGACACGCAATCGTGGTGGCAACATCCAGAATTTAAGCAACAGCATCACGGTACTAGCTGGTGATATTGTGACGCCAGTGGTGCGGTCAGCACCAGGATCGCCGATAGCTGTGCGAACACTGACATTCACAGTAAAACTCACTGGCAGCAATGTTGATGCAGGTTATATTTACAGCACCAACTTCACAGTGAGTACAGAAGTGGTTGATTTGGTGCCTGATGTCTTGGTACTGTATGGTGCAACCAATCTGGAACTCAGTTCAGCCTTCACCACCAACACCGTGACTGTTGGTGGATTAACTTCTGGGTTTCCAGTGCCCATAGCAGTCAGTCCCACAGCCAACTTAATCATTGGGGGTATTGATGCTGGTGATTCCAGTACCATCAGCAATGGACAGACCCTGGCTGTTCGTGCTAATAGTTCGGCTGACTTCAGCACTGGTAAACAATACACGGTTACTGTGACCGGAACCAACAGCAGCAACAATGCCGTGCTGAATCGGAATTACTTCACACTAACCACCAGAAATCCCCATGTGGGACCCAGTGCTCCGTGGTATTTTGGTAACCAAGTGGGATTGAATCCCAGCACAATGTACGACACTGGTTCCGTGACATTCAGTGGCATGGAAGAGTCTGCGATTTTCAGTATCAACAACGGTGGGTTAGTGGTAGTCAATAACAACACTGGCGCCGCCGCTGCCAGTGCCACCATCAATAATGGTGACACAGTGTATTTCCGAGCCAGTTCGGCCAGCACGTTCAGCACACAGGCAATATACACCGTAACTCTCAGCGCACTGAATGTACTTAATCAGACCGACAGCTTCAGCTATACCACCAGAGACAGCGTCAATACACCCACATTTAGTGGTGTATTCGCCACATTAACTCAGGCTGAACTCAGCAGCGTGGTGGTCAGCAATACCATCACTGCCACTCAATTTGACGGCACGCAAACCATCACATTGAGCAGCAATTTGGCCAATCCTCAGCTAGTGATCAATGGCGTACCAAGTGGTACTAGCGCCAGCATTTCTAGTGGAAAATTTTTGGCCATCAGTGGAACAACCCCAGCTGATTATTATCAGCAGGCCAGCGCCACAGTGACGGTGAGTGCTGCCACACTAAACTGGGCAGTAGTAACCAAAAGCAACGATGATCTACAGATACTAAATGCGTATTAAAGGAGATCCAACATGTTGGATTATGCGGCTTTACTGATCGCTCTGGTGATCAGCTCAGTTAGTGCTTTCTACAGCATATCAGGGCTAACTGCCATATTTGCAGCAGCTCGCTGGCCCATTATTATCATGGCTGGCAGCCTGGAAGCTGGTAAAGTAATTACCACATTATGGCTTCGTAAAAACTGGAGAATACTGGGCCTGGCTATGAAAGCATATCTGGCAGCCAGTGTGGTGGTGCTGATGTTGTTGACCAGCATGGGTATTTTTGGGTATCTCAGCAAAGCTCACCTGGATCAGGGAGTTCCCATCGCGGATATACAAGCTGAAGTCAGCCTGATTGATGATCGGATTCAGTCACAACGCGACAATATAGCTGCCAACAAAGCCGTGATAACACAGATGGACGCCAGTATAAATGAGGTACTGGCTCGCAGCAAGGATCAAATGGGAGCTGAGCGGGCGATGCAGCTTCGCCGGTCACAATCATCTGAGCGCGCCAAATTACAGAAAGAAAACGAAGCAGCTCAGAAAATTATTCAGCAGATGCAAGTTCAGCGGTCACCCATAGCAGCCCAGGTGCGCAAAGTCAATGCCGAAGTGGGTCCCATCAAGTACATTGCCGCATTGATGTATGGTGACAACCCCAGCACTGACCTGCTGGAGCGAGCTGTGCGCTGGGTGATTATTGTGCTGGTGGCAGTGTTTGACCCACTGGCATTGGTGTTGATGCTGGCAGTGAATCACAAGCTGGAACTAACTGAAAACTCAGCAGTGCCCAACACACAACCAGTTACTGTACCAGAACTCAATCCAGGATCTGTACCAGAACTCAATCCAGGATCTGTACCAGAACTCAATCCAGGATCTGTACCAGAACTTAATCCAGGCTCTGTACCAGAACTCAATCCAGGCTCTGTACCAGAATCTGTTGCAGTCATCTTGCCTGACCCCGACACATCAGACCCAGAACCACCTCAGGAGGCTACCCCAGCTGGGGATGCACACCCTACTCGGACCAGTTGGAACCAGGTATTGCAGAAGTTAATCAGACTGCTGTAACCAATTCCAGACTGGCGCGGGAACCGGCTGATGATCAGCCGCTGACTATTGGCATACAGGACGCAGAGATACCCAGCACTACTCATGTGAACTTCGGATCCAGATTTCCCATGAGCCCGCATGTGGGTGAAATGTTTATGCGTACTGACAGCCATCCCAATGCAACTTACAGATACAATGGTGACAAATGGGTCAAAATACACATTGAGCCGCGTGACCCTAAATACCTAGTACCCAAACTCATGGACGGTGATTTAATCATGTCTGACCTCAGCACTGCTGAACAGTTAGCTGTGCGCGAATTGCTGGCAGACAGTGAGTATCTGGACCGATAAATATTTTATCTTTATTGAGAAATTTGTTAAATATAGGTATGCGCAAAGAGCCACCATCAGTTCCCGACCACTGTAGTTTTTGCGACAAGAGTCGCGACGAAGCCATGAAACTAATCGTGAGTGGCAGTCATGCCATATGCGATGAATGTGTGTTGTTGTGTGGTAACTTATTGACCGAACAACACAATGTGTCTGTGAAAAAAAACCGGCGAACTCAGCGGCACATCAATCCCATGAAGATTAAGCAGTTCCTGGATGAGCGAGTCATTGGCCAGGAACTGGCCAAGATGACACTGAGTGTGGGAGTAGCTAACCATTTCAAGAGATTGTTTTTCAAGAGTCAGGTCAGGGTGGAAAAAAGCAATGTGTTACTGCTGGGGCCCACTGGCAGTGGAAAAACGCTCTTGGCCAAGAGCATTGCAGAGTATCTCAATATACCCATTGTGATTGCTGATGTCACTGGATTAACCGAAGCTGGCTATGTGGGGGATGACGTGGAAAGCATCATCTCACGGTTATTGTTTGAAGCTGACGGTGATGTGGAATTGGCACAGCAGGGTATTATTTTCCTGGACGAGATTGACAAGATTGGCAGAAAAAACGAAGGTAATTCCAATCGTGACATTGGTGGCGAAGGTGTGCAGCAGGGTCTGCTGAAACTGGTGGAAGGTACCATACTGAGCGTGCAAGCCGATGGCCCCAAGAAACATCCTGGAACCACCGTGGTAGACATTGATACCACCAATATCCTATTTGTGGCCAGCGGTGCATTCACAGGTATGCAGGAGATTGTGGCACGCCGCCACAAGGCCAGCGCCATTGGATTTAGCTTAACCGACACCGTAAACCGTGGACTAGGAGCAACGTCTGATGATTTGATCAAATTTGGCATGATATCAGAGTTTGTGGGTCGTTTTCCAGTCACGGTGACCACACTGGCACTGACTGAAGCTGAACTAGTGCAGGTGCTGACTCAACCACAGCACAATCTGATTCAGCAGTACCAATTCTACTTTGAAGTAGATGGCGTGGCAGTGGAGTTTACACCTGACGCATTAACTGCCATTGCCCGCGGTGCCATAGCACTGAAAACCGGAGCTCGCGCACTGCGTGGTATACTGGAACAGAAACTTATGCCACACTTGTTTGCCTTGCCTAAATACAAGCAGGACAAAGTCAGCAAGATTCTGTTCACAGCTGATGTGTTCAGTGCTGATGCCGAGCCCGTTATCACTTACGGGCGAACCAGTAGTTCAAACTCAAAAAAGGTAATAAAATCAAAATGAGAGAAAAGACGCCCATGGGGCAAGGAATCGTTGTGGAAGTAATCAACGGAGACATCGAACGAGCATTGCGCAAATTTAAAAAGCGTGTGCAGAATTCTGGTATCTTCCAGGAGCTGAAGAATCGTGAATGTTTCGTGAAGCCCAGTGAACTGCGGCGTCGTGAGAAAGCTCAGGCACTGAGCCGTGCTCGCAAGCGTAGCTTTTTGGAAGAAAATACCAGCAAAGATTCCAAATTAGATCGCTACGAGAGTTGATTTTAGGCTCAGCGGTGTGTTATTATAAATAAAGTTGGTAGGTACTCAATGAGGCCTGCCAACTAAACCTAACTTACTTAAAAGGAGTTAATTGAAATGAGTAATATTACACTTACAAGTACTTTGAGCCCTGAGCTGGGCCGTTGGATGATCGGATTTGATCGTCTATTTGATACCCTGAACCATGTGGAAAGCTGGAACAACACCAACGCATCCCGTGGATCATACCCTCCCTACAACATCATTCTTCGCAGTGATGACCATTATGCAATTGAATTAGCAGTATCTGGATTTGGTGAGGAAGATCTGGAAGTCGCTGTGAGCAACGGTGTACTAACAGTCACAGGTGATATCAAACAGCAGCCTGAGCAGGAGGAAACCTACTTGCATCGAGGACTCAGCCGCCGTAAGTTCCAGCGTGAATGGAGGCTGGTTGAGTATGTAGAGGTGGTCAGCGCCACAGTAGTCAATGGCATCATGACCATTGAACTGGAACGCCAGCTGCCGGATTCGCTGAAACCCAGAGCAGTATCCATCAACTTTGCTCGCTAAAACACCGGGGGCTGGGTAACCAGCCCCCACTAACGAAAAATTATGCCACAGCCCAACACAGTCGAACGCACTAGAATTGAAATCAAGACTGATTTAACTCAGCCCACCGAATACAGTGTGATCTATGTAAATGATGAGATGACCACTGTTGATTTTGTGATATCATCACTGATGGAGGTATTTAGTTACAGTATCACCGATGCTGTCGACATGACTCAGACTATTCACGACCAGGGTCACGCCAGGGTAGCAGTGCTACCATACGAACTGGCTGAACAGAAAACACTGGAGGTATTGACCCTAGCGAAGCTGTCAGGGTACCCCCTGGTGGTCAAAGTAGAACCCGTGATCTAAATTTCCACTCTCAGAGGAAAGTATTCAAACCCCAAGCTGTCTTTGGGGTTTCCTCTGGGATTACTGACATATTTACAGTGATCCATCTGATAGTTCACACATCTGGGCCAATGACCAAAGCACCAGTGGCTGATCTTGTGTCTGGTGTCTTCCATTTCCACATAATCACTGGCATCCACTGCCAGGTGATCAGTGGACACTGATGCGTTGATTAGTTCGGAATTGGGCACCGTGTGGCTGATCACCACGATCTTAGCCACATCTGCTCTGCTCTGCAGCCGATGAGTGGCATGCCGCAGAAACTCCAGATCAGCATGATGTAGTGACAACAAGCGCATATCAGTGGTCCACTGATCATCTGAAATAGCTCCAAATCCAGTGGGGGCTTGCCATAGATTGGCCGCCACAAAGGCAACATCGTTGATGATCACCACCTGCTCAAACATGTAATTGATATTGGTGTGTTGTAGCTTCTTAAGCAGATAATTACGAGTGCTGTCCACCGTGCTGAGACTCTGATGTTCCAGGTCACCATCTATATACAGCACCTGGCGATAGTTTTCAGCAATGCGACGTAGTTCATACACCGTGCGATCCAGATCTGCACTGAGATCACCCGCAACCACACCAATCAGACTGGTAGGCAAGCCAGTCCACTGAATGTGGTTAGGCCAGTGATCCAGATACAGGTCTGACATAAGATCGAATGCAAAGTTATCTTTAAACATATCAGTATTTACTCTTGATGCGTAAATATGTTACACTTAAAGTATGAGAGTTCACAAGATATCCACTAGTAGTCTGCTGCAAGTATGGTATCGTATAAGATTTGCTGTGTTCGTCACATTGCTCAGCATGGTATTGATCTATTTGCGTTATGGCACCACTGACTTCACTCAGTATCTGGCGCTGAGAGGCAACGATCTGATGCAGCTGATGGCTCCCACAGTGACTGCCAAGAATGTGGTGCTGATGGAAATCACTGATGCCGACACTGATGGGCAGGGACAGTGGCCCTGGCCCAGAAAAAATCTGGGCACACTGGTGCAGAGATTGAGAAATGCTGGCGCGGGAGTGATTGTGTTTGTGGATGTATTTTCTGAGCCGGATCTGGCTCGCACTGACGCTGATTTTGGTCGAGCCATTGCTGAAAACGGTGTGGTGCTGGCTCGCAGTGTGCAGGCTGGTCAGGTCAAAGATCCAGTGAGTGACCTCTCGGGCTCAGCGTCAGCAGTGGGCTTTGCTGATGTGGCTGTGGATTCAGATGGAGTGGTGCGCCGCATGGACCTGATCGCACTGAAAGATGACCGTGTATATTACAGTCTGGGCGTGGAATCATTGCGAGCTTTGACTGGCGACCTTCGTCCCAGTATGCATTCAGGCACTGACTCAGTCAGTGTGGGCTTGACTGGTGTGGAGCCCTGGGTCATCAATAACCAGAATCGTTGGCGGATCAAATACAATCGTGACATACCCACACTGAAATTCAGTGATGCTGACCTGAGTCTGGTTAAAAATCGTGTGGTGATTGTGGGTGTGGCCACCCATGCTGTCAACAACTGGGTCAGAACACCCGTGGGTGGCCGGCGTATACAGTGGGTGCAGGCTCAGTATTTACAGAGCTTGTTTGATCGCAACAATCTCATCACTCCGCCCTGGGCTGACCTGCTGGAAGTATTGATCAGCACACTGATCATCACCAGCATTCTCAAAGCGGCGAAAAACAACACGCCCTATGCCTGTATTCCAGTGTATCTCAGTGGCATTGTAGTAACCACACTGGGCAGCTGGATGTTGTTCAACGCTGGCAGCATGGTAGTGGATTGGGCTTGGCCAGTGCTCAGCAGCACCAGTGTGTTTGCTCTGACCTTTTATTATCATCTGGCACGCAAACGCAGTGCGGAGCGCACTGTATTTAAACAGTTTGGTGGCAGTGTTAGCAACACAGTATTGAAGACCCTGCAACAGAACCCCAGCATGGTGAAAACCACAGGCGAACTCAAAGAACTCAGTGTGTTGTATGCTGATCTCAGAGGATTTGCTGGACTGGCACAGAGCTACAGTGGTAATGCTGAAGGCCTGGTGCAGCTGGTACATGGTTATATGGATCAGATCTTGCCCACGATCACCAGCAACACTGGCACAGTGGACAAGCTGACCGGAGATGGCTTCATGGCATTCTGGAACGCTCCGTTGGACGTAACCAATCATGCGGCGCAGGCTGTAAAAACTGCTACAGAAATTTTAGCTCAGATTCACAATATCAATCAGCTGCTAACTCCAGAAGAGTCACCACTGTGCCTGGACATTGGCATCAATACTGGCGCAGCAGTGGTGGGCAACACTGGTAGTCAGAGAAAATTCAACTATACTTGTATGGGCGAATCTGCTCGCACGGCTGACAATCTGGAACTGATGTGTAAGCAATATGGTGTCAACTTGCTGCTGGGCGAGCAAACCGCGGCTCAGGTCAGAGATCAATATGCAGTGGTGGAACTAGATACAGTGTTCGCTGAGAGTGGGGCAGCCATGCGGGTGTTCACTGTGGTCATTGCTGGTCAGCTGGAGCAAATTCAGGATCAGCACGGTCGTATGTTGGAAAACTACTATGCCAGCCGATATGACGGTGCTCTGAAACAGTGCCGTGAGCTTAAGAATACCGGAGTGCTCACTGAATATTATACTCTAATGCTGGCCAAGGTGCGTGGTCTCAGGGCAGCACAGCGTGATGCTGAGTTGGTGGATTCCACCAACTAGCCATAAATATCTGGTGATGCAGAAACCTATTGCCAGCGCCGAGTATTTCAGCAGGCTCCGGGCGAGTCTGGGGCACCATGTACTGACTGAACAATGCGTTCGTAGATATGAATGCGTGGTCAGCAACATTCAGGGAACAGATGTGGCCCAGACTCAGAGCTGCTGGTTGAGCTATCCTGTGCTGAATCTGAGTCAACGCTATCACACAGTATTGGCCACAGATGAATATTTCAGCTATGCTGGCAGTGTGGATGCTCAGCAGGCGCTGATTCAGCAGGTGGTGCGCACTGTGGAACATCGCTTAATCATCACTGTGCGAGATTTTAAAAACTCCAATCGCAGTGAGATGGATCGTACCTTTAGCCTGAATTCAGCCAGTGGTCGCAGCACACTTGCTGAATTCACCACACCAGTCAGCACTGATCGCCAGTGCTGGCAACATCATACCTACATTATTAACCAACCAGCTGACGCTGCTGTGAGTTTGACCACTGTGGGCACAGTGCAACGCAGAGCTGTGTATTTCAAACAATTGGCCAAATTTTGTTTTGATGCTGGCTGCCGAAATTTTCAGGTGATGCCCAATGCGTTTTACCGTCCCATGTTTCAGCGTCACGCTGAGCACATCATCTTGGTAGACTTCGCCTAGTGTCTTGACAGCATCGCTGTCGTCTGCTACAATCAAGGTATGACTGCGCGACTCATGGGCGTTGACTGGGAGGTTACTCAACATTCGCATGGTATGATACTCACTCATCCACAGCCCATGGTCTCCACATTTATCACTGTGAAAAAACTAAGCCAGCATCTCAGGTTTAATAAACTGGGGAAACTACTGAGCTTTCGATCAGTAATGGTATACGGTGGGCTGGGTAACCTGGCATGGTTGCAGTTGACTCTGCCAGCAGAGGACTCTCTATGCACTTGACTGGCGATGAGATTCGTGTGATAGACCCCGTGGTGAGCAGGATGTTCAAAGCATGGGATTATTGGCAACTGAATCGTGATGGAATACCAGATTACGGTTTTCAGGAGTGGATGCGCAACGAGTATGGATTCACATACACTGGCCATCAGCGGGGCCCGTATGCTCTCAGAGTCACAGTGACGGATCCCGCTAAGTTTGCATGGTTCCTACTGAAATGGTAGGACGAGATAAGGCCAGACCAGTACCACCACAACCTGAGTTGACTCGCGGAGCAGTGGTCAATATACCATGGCCGTCAGAAGCGGTGTCACGAGAATATGTGCAGTGGTTGAATCTCACTGTGGGTGAGCAGTGGGCAACCTGGCAGTGGAGATATCTCGGCCGGTCCCAGGGTTGTATTTGGTTTTCTGACCCAGCCATGGCCAGCTGGTTTATACTTAGGTGGGGGATTGACAACGTCGCAGTGTGTTTGCTATAATTACTGAGTGAAGATTCCCAGCTGGTACTGGTACCAAGAATTCTTGAGGTTAAGTAGACCTACACAGAACTGGGGTTGGGCCAAACGATGGAATATAATTGGGCTCGTGGCCATCCATCTGATGGTGATAAATATGTTGATATACTTCACGATGTTGGGTTTATTGGCGTGTGCCCCGCTACCGAACCGGTTGGTGATGGCCACGGCCGCGATCACGATGACGAGTACCATAATAGCCGTGACAGTGGGTATGTTCGCAACGCACCTGCGTAACCTCGCTGACAAGAAGCAAGATAAATTTATGCGTATTCTCACAGGCAATTATTATGACTTCTAAACTGGGGTTCTGCTGTAAATTCCTCTCCACTGAGCCAGCTGCCAACGGGCAGATGTTGGTAACCACTGACTCTGAGCTCAATGGTCGCAGCACCACAGTGGCCTGGCTGAATCGTCAGACCACTGCGGTGGCTGAGCGACGGCTCTGGGATATCATGCAGCACAATATCGATGCCATTAGCAATATGGTTGAAGCTGTGGCTCAGTTACCACCCGTGCAGCATATGGTGCGCATTGGTTCAGAAACACTGCCCATGTACACTCAACCAGATTGGAAATATTTCTGGGCACAGTCTGATGTGCGTACCTATTGTGCCCAACATTTTGCTATCGTGGGCGCTCGTGCTCGAGAACTGGGTATCAGACTCAGCTTTCATCCTGGTCAGTTCTGTTGCATTGCATCTGAAAATCCTGAAGTGGTACGCCGCAGCCTGGAAGAGTTTGAGTATCATACTGACATAGCACGCTGGATGGGTTATGGCACTGATTGGCATGATCATGGCTTCAAGATCAATATACACATGAGTGGTCGTCGTGGTGCTGTGGGTTTCCGTGAAAGTCTAGGTCAGCTCAGCCCTGAAGCTCGCAACCTGATCACTGTGGAAAATGACGAGAATAGTCACGGACTGGAAGATGTACTACAGGTCAGTGATGTGTGTGCTGTGGTGATGGATGTCCATCATCATTGGATTCGTGCTGGTGAATATATTCAGCCTGACGATGCTCGTGTACGGCAGGTAATTGACAGCTGGCGCGGAGTGAATCCTGTGATGCATTTCAGTCAGAGTCGTGAAGATCTGCTAGTGGGGCATGATCCCAATGTGCTGCCTGATATGAGTTCACTACTAGCACAGGGCTATGGCAAACAGAAGCTCCGCGCACACAGTGATTTTCTCTGGAACAACGCAGCAAATCAGTGGGCTCGGAGCTTTTTTGATACCTTTAGCATTCAAACTGAAGCCAAAGCCAAGAACTTGGCTAGTGCTCAGTTGGCTGCCGTTATCGCTTCTTCTTAGGCTTACCGATAATAGTGATGGTGGGCTTGGTCTTGGGCTTAGTTTCTTTTTTTACCACAGCCTTGGGCTCTTTAGCAGCCTTGGCCTTGGGCTCTTTAGCAGCCTTGGCCTTGGGCTCTTTAGCAGCCTTGGTCTTTGTAGTTTTGGCAACTTGGGCCTTGACTGGTGCAGCCACCACCGTGGCGATGACTTCAGCAATAACTTCAGCGATACCACACCCCGCTACCGTCTCAACCACAGGTTCTACTACTGCCACAGGTTCTACTACTGCCACAGGTTCTGCGACTGCTTCAACCACAGGTTCTACTACTGCCACAGGTTCTGCGACTGCTTCAACCACAGGTTCTACTACTGCTGGCAGTTCACAAACGTTGGCAGGCAGCACGCAAACTGCTGGAGTTGGCTCGGGTTGGACGGCATCATCCTTGATGCCAAACAAATTTTTGATCCATGTAAACATTTTATCTTCTCCTTTGAAGTATTATTATTTAATCAGATCAGATGCTGCCCGGAAATATTTGACAACGATACCACCGTCTTGCTATAATAGCGATATATGCTTGTTCCAATTGTTGTAGAAAAAACATCCAGCGGCGAACGAAGTTATGATATCTTCTCCAGGCTGCTCAAAGACCGTATCGTGTTGCTGAATGATGATGTTAACAATCACACTGCTGGCTTGATTGTGGCTCAGATGTTGTTCTTGGAAAGTGAAGACCGGACCCAGGACATTCTGTTTTACATCAACAGCCCAGGCGGGTCAGTAACTGATGGCTTGGCCATCTTGGATACTATTTCCTGTATCAAATGTGACGTCAGTACCATCGTAATGGGTCAGGCATGTAGTATGGGCAGTTTGCTGGCCAGTGCTGGTACTCGAGGTAAGCGGCTGATGTTGCCCAATAGTCGGCATTTGATTCACCAGCCTCTGGGCGGCGCCCAGGGGCAGGCATCGGATATTGAGATTCAGGCACGGGAAATTGTTCGCATGAAGCGACAGCTAACTGATATCTATGTGCGCAACACTGGCCAGACCTATGAAACACTAGAACGTGATATGGATCGTGACAACATCATGGATGCTGAACAGAGTATTGCCTATGGCTTGGCAGATAAGATCATTCAGCCCAAGTAATATTATTTTCAGTCAAAGAAAAAGGACGGGAATTGATCCCCGTCCTTTTTTCTGGCTGTACCGCTTCGTTACTTCTTTGCAGCAGGAGCAGCCGTGGCAGGCGTTGCCATAATCGGAGCAGCCACAGGCTCTGCGGTGATCACAACGGCGACAGCCTTGGCCTTCTTGACCTTCTTGACCTTCTTGACCTTGACAGGAGCGGCCACAGGAGCCTGAGCGAACATCAACCCAGTTGCTACCATCAATGCGATTGCGATTTTCATAAACTTTTACTACCTCCAGATGTTATTTAATGCAGCTAACAGCCACGCGGAAATTTTCAATGCAGTGTATTACTTCTTGGCTTTATTGGCTGGTTTCTTTTTCTTCGCAGCCTTCTGTGTCTGCCGTTCAGTATCAGCTTGGACCACAGCAGCTGGTGGTGGTGCTACTGCCTTGGCCTTGGGCATGGGCTTGGTGGCTTTCTTGGCAGTAGTTTTGGTCACAGGCTTGTTCGTAGTTTTGGTTACAACAGGTGCCTGAGCCCACAATGCAACGGTGGCGGTTAGTAGAATCAGAATCTTCATTGGCAAATCTCCTGTGTGTATTTATTTAATCATATAGTATTGACAAGACACGTCTTCTGCGCTATAATAATACTATAGCTGGTATTACTACCGGCAAATTAAAACAAGGACATAATCAACAATGGCATTTACTAACATTCAGACCTCACAGCGAGACTTCCTGATCGGATATTTGCAAGGCACTGGCCGTGAACTGAGCCAGGCTCAGGCAGGTAATCTTTTCAATATCAAGAATCTCCGTGCTCGTATGAGCGAAATTCGCAAGGATGGGTATCGTGTTCGCACCAGCATCAACACCGCAGGCCGTACTGCTTACGCAGTTAGCCGTCGCATGGTTGGACAGAAGTAATTCTAGTTAGGTAACCGGGCTGGCGGGTGACCGCCAGCCTTTTTCTTTGGCTTCGTCTACTATCATTGTCAATGACTATCAACACAGATACTTATCTCAGAGGTGCTGATCTCAGAGGTGCTCTCCTCATATGTGCAGACCTCAGTGGTGCAGACCTCAGTGGTGCAGACCTCAGATTTGCAGACCTCAGTGGCACTGACCTCACTGGTGCAGACCTCACTGGTGCAGACCTCACTGGTGCAGACCTCAGTGGTGCTGACCTCAGGGAAACCAAGTTCTCCGCAGATCAGGTGATGTGGATGACTTTATCTGGGCAGATCACACCCGATCAAGCTAGCCAGTGTAAAGTGCAGGAAACACAAGACAATCTCAGGGTTGACACTGCTCAGATCATTTGCTATACTAGCTGAGTAGCAGAAATACACACAGGAGAAAAAATCATTATGAATTTTATTTTGGTGCCGTTCAAGAAACTTCGAAATGACTTTCGTCGCCAGATACGGTGGCGTCGGCTGAGTGAACGGGATCGCAACATCCTCGTGGCCGAATCAGAAATGATCAGGCTTCATGCCCGCTGGCAGAGTTTGTTGGCTGCTAAGAAAGCTGACGAAATATCTCGTGCTGAGTGCCGCGTTATGGTGCAGAAAGAATATATACGGTTGAATTTTAACACCACTCTGGGCGGTAATGAATAACTATCATTTGCACGAGAGGTCGCTCAGACAGCAGAAACATCCCGCGCAGGATGTCCGGTATCTGGAGCAGTATCGCACCAGTCTGCGATTACAACGCAGGCTGATCAAGCCAGTAACACTGATGGATCGTGTCCGGGTGTGGGTCAGTAAAGTGTTGCAAACAAAGATCAAATAAATGGTTTGACACTGACCAGATCATTTGCTATCATAGGTAAGTGGGGGGAATACATGAGCATGATAACCGAGTTTGCGGATGTATTACAGTTTGCAGCGAAGCAACATCAGCGGGTGGGCCAGCAGTATCAGCACCACCCCTACAGTTTTCATCTACAACAGGTGGTCAATGTGTTGCAGGCGGCACAGAATTTAACTGGTTCAGAAATTTCCGAAGTGATTGTCCAGGCTGCCATCTGCCATGATGTGCTGGAAGATACTGGCTTGACTTACAACGACCTCAGCAGAGTGGTGGGAGTTGTGGTGGCAGATGTGGTTTATGATGTCACCAACGAGCTGGGCAAGAACCGTGCTGACCGTGCTGAGCGAACCTATCCCAAGATCGCAGCCAACCCAGCAGCCATTGTGGTCAAGCTGGCTGACCGCATTGCCAACACTGAGTTCAGCCGTGACTCTGACAGCAGCATGTGGCGGAAATATGTGGCTGAGTATCCCCGGTTTCGTCACTGTTTGTACCAGTTTTGGCAGTTTGAGTCTTATCCTGAAATGTCAGTGCTGTGGGCCAGACTGGATCAGGCCAGCCAGGAGGCTGTGTGAAAGATCTGTTGAACCAACCGCTGGATGTGGGTGATTCTGTGATCAACGTCATCCAACCCACGAGGTGGGAAGGTGTGAATATTGGCACTGTGCTCAAGTTCACTTTTGACCACAAAGTCCAAGTGGGCTGGCCATTGGGCTGGCCCAGTGATGGGCTCTGTCTGCCCAGCAGTTTGCTGAAGTTGATGCCCGAACAACTGACGTGGTACTTTATCACGAAAACACCATAATTATATGATCATAAACGGGTACACTATCGCACCAGGTAACGATCTCAGAGATGCTGACCTCAGAAATTCTAGCCTCAGGCGTGTTGACCTCAAGGGTGCAGACCTCAAGGGTGCAGACCTCAGGGGTGCAGACCTCAGGGGTGCAGACCTCAGGGGTGCAGACCTCAGGGGTGCAGACCTCAGTGGTACAAACCTCAGGGGTGCAGACCTCATGGGTGCAGACCTCATGGGTGCAGACCTCAGTGCTGCAGACCTCAGTGGTGCAGACCTCAGAATTGCTTGGTTCTGGGAAACCAAGGTCACAGCAGACCAGTTGATGTGGTTGACTTTATCTGGGCAGATCACACCCGATCAAGCTAGCCGTTGTAAAGTGTTGAAAACCAAGGACAAACAAATGGTTGACGCGGCATAGACCGTTTGCTATCATAGTTGAGTAAGGAGAAAATACACATGATGATCAAAGTGATGACACCCGGACGCAAACGAGGTGGCGTGGAATATCCGCCCACATCCACTGAATACACTGTGGACATTGTGGTGGGCCGCAGCATTGAGATTTATTGCCAGCGCAAAGATCTCAGCATGGTAGCCGGTTCTGCGTTTGAGATTGGCGACACTGCGGAATACGACAGTTACAATCTCAGCTACACTGGCGAGATCACCAAGATCACTGACAAGGCTGTAACCATTAAGAAATATGGCACTTCACACCGCCTAAATTTGAATGAATTCTGTTGGCGTAATCACAACTTCAATGCAGCCGAAACCGCTGCCCGCAATGCCGAAACATCTATGTATATCTAAACACACGAGGACAACATACCAATGGAAAACACAGAGATCTTTAACGACTACCGTCACGAATATGACAGCTGGGATGACTTTCCAGAATGTACCGAGGTTGAGGAAGAGGAAGAGGAATAGCGTGCAGGACTTTCTCAGGCAGGAAGTGGTGATCGGAGACTATTTAGTATTTGGTCATGGTCCCAGGACCCTGTATCTTGGCGTTGTCAAGAATGTGGGCAAGAAAATGTTTTCAATTCAGTTGCAGACTAGCTCAGGAAAAAGGATCAACAAGTACCCCGAGGGTGTGTTGAAAATAACCCCTGAGCAGGCATTTTGGCGTGTTCTCACTAGCTAGATACCAGCTCTGTGACAGCGTCAGAAACGCTCAGGAACGCATTCAGCGCCGAGTTGGGGTGTCAGACACCCATCCCGGGGTTTTCAACACGCGACAGAGCTGGTTTTCGCTAAGTTGTTGATTCCATTGATGTTGCTAACCTGTTGAAAACACAGGACTTAGTTGATCTAAACTTTTTCTGGAATTTGGTTGACTACGCGATAGCCGTTTGCTATACTTATGATATGGCACAGTACATAGTAAAGGATGAACACACTCTAGGGGTTATCGTGAGTGATATGTGTATGCAAATACTTGCTGGGAAGCCTCAGCTCGGTGGCCATTGCTGGAGGGATGGCACTGCTGCCTTTCTCCCGGACCAGAGTGACATTCGCCCGGCGACTATAGCAGACTTCGAGTATTTTCGAGTGATGGTTCCTCCCAACTTTGCATAAAGTTGTTGACAACTTCCCAACCAAATGTTATACTTATGATATGGACAACACAGTGACCCCAACCAAGACCGGAAACTTCCCGCACGATGTGCGGGCTGGATACTACACCGCAGTCCGTAACGCTCACTACAATATGAGAGATCAGCCATTGTTTAAGGCCCAGCTCCCAGTGAATACGTTCGATGCTGACTTCCAGCAGTATCTGCTGGACAATGGCGTTCCGTCCCAGTATGTCAGCAAGGTTGCTTATGCAGCCTATGAGCGTGGCCACAGTGGTGGAGATTCTGAGATTGTCAACTGTGCAGGTGATCTGATCGAGATCTTCAATTAGTTGTTGAAAACAAAGGACTTATCATGAACCCACAGTGTTTGAGTGTATGTGGCCCCTGCGCCACAGTGTGTAATGACTGTATCCAATCCCATAATCGTTCATTGCAGTGGCATACGGCCGAATGCTATCTGGATGCTGTGCGGCTCGTGCGGCTGTTGACCCGGCTGGGATGGAAGTTAACGGCGCCAGAAAGTGTATCTGACGTCCGTCCTGGGTAACCTGTTGAAAACACTGGCAAAACATTTGGTTGACACTGACCAGACCATTTGCTATACTAGTTGAGTAGGGGAAAACACACAAACAACATGTATAAACGATACAGCAATCAATACACTCCCAACCAGTTTACGCCCCAGCCCAGCTGGCAGGCCACCCGAGCACGTCGCGCCAATCCTGTGGCATTGAAGACCTGGACTGCTGATCAGGTATGGGCAGCCGCAGTGGTCGCACAGGATACCAACGACGCGTATGTAAAGTTCCCCACATACGGCGTCCTGGGCGAATTGTCCACCAAGCCCAATAAAAGCCTGATGCGAGAATTGCTGGACAAGGGTGTGTTTACTGCTGAGCAGATCACGGCCGGCAAATCAGTGCGTGAGCATTTTCATGGTCTGGTGTTTGAGCAGATGGCCGACACCATTAACGATTTTTCCGCCAATGCATTGCGTATCTCTCATAAGACAGAATTCGTCAACACTGACTTCCTGGACTTGGCCATTGTGGCCAGCTTGCCCAGTTGTGCGCGGCGTGATATCCAGCGCAGGGTAGTGGCTGACCAGCGTACTGAAGCCGCTGCCACTAGCCAGCTGGTGGGGCAGATAGGCGAACGCATAACCGGTGAGTTCACTGTGGTACAGTGCAGGTACAGCCAGAAATGGGGCCTGTACACTGCCAACGCCACCCAAGATGGCAACCTGTTCTTTATGTTCCTCAAACAGGAACTGGCTGCTGGCAGCCAGGTAAAGTTGTCAGGCACAATCAAAGCTCACAGGGATGGCAACACCACTCAGCTGAATCGTGTCAAAGTGTTAGCATCTTAGTTAAAAGTGGTTGACACTGTTCATCAACCATGTTATACTTAATGAGTAACAGAAACACAAACTAGGGACACAGATCCCAAACACAAATAAAAGGATAACTATTACAATGTCAACGAAAAATCTCAAGAATCTTACCATGGCGTTTGCAGTTGCTACGGCGACTGAGCCGCCGCAGACCACGACTGCCAGTGCTACCGCACCCAAAGTTAATAAGGCCCCCAAGCCGCTGGTTATGCACAATGCCACTTCGGCTAAGCCAACGCAGAGTGTGCCGCCCACGGTTGCTGCCGCAGGCAAGGTTACCAAGCCGCTGGTTACTCGCAATGCGACCAGCCCGCGACTGACGACCACGCCCAAGGCTCCCGCTACGGTCAAGTCCGTGACTACCCCAGCCAGCACTGGCCGTGATGCCAACAGCTTGCTCAGCAACAACTTCCGGTTGTTTGCTGTGGTGGGTACCACCACTTTCAAAGGCAGCACAAAGATCTGGTTTGCCAACGAGATTGCAACCAAGGTCAAGAACATGGAGAAGCAGGGTCATGTGGACATCGAGTTTATCTCGCTGCCCAACTCCATGACCAAGGCCGATGCCCTGAAGTATCTGGCCGCCAACCCTGGCCAGCTGAGTGTGGACAAGAGTTTGGCCACTGAGCTGGTGATTCAGAAGACCCAGAAGCTGACCAGTGCGTTTAAGCGCCAGGCTCATGCTGAGGTCGCTGACAGCGCCGTGTAGGCTGGGTTGGTAGCACACCGTGGCGGGGGACATGTCCCCCGCCAGATGACCGAGATTTAGGAGAATACTGTATGCTGGAACTTAAAGGGCCTGCTGGTGACTTGGGAGTAATTGTGGGACGTTTTCAGACGCCCTATATCACCGACGGTCATCGTGAACTCATTGACACTGTCAAAGCCCGTCATCCCAAGTTTGTGGTTGTGCTGGGTGTGGCTCGAGTGATTCCCACCAAAAGAAATCCGCTGGACTTCGCCACACGGCAACAGATGATCCAGGAAGCATATCCTGGTGCTGAGGTGCTGAGCAAGTGTGATGAGCGGCAGGACTCTGTATGGAGCCAGAACCTGGACCGCCTGCTGCGAGCCAATCATCCTTACGAAAAGATTGTACTGTATGGCAGCCGTGACAGCTTCATTGGTCGTTACTCTGGTCAGTTTGCCACAGTAGAACTGGATGAAGTTATCAATCAGAATGGTTCTCAGGCCCGTCAGGCAGCATTTCACACCATTCGCAATACTGAAGACTTCCGTGCTGGTGTTTGTTATGCACAGGCCAACCAGTATCCCAGAAAAAATCCCACTGTGGATGTAGCTGTGGAGCGTGGTGGCGAAGTATTGCTGGCTCGCAAAGCCGAAGACGGCGTCAATCAGTGGCGGTTCATCGGCGGGTTCATTGATGCTGGTGAAACGGCAGTGCAGGCTGGACGCCGTGAGGTACTAGAGGAAACCGGTGCTGAGGTGTGGAAAATGGAATACATCATCAGCACACCCATTGATGATTGGCGCTATCAGGGAACCAACCAGAGCATTTTCACCACTATGTTCGCGGCTCCCTATGTGGGTGGGCCCTGTGTTGGTGCTGACGATGTACAGGAAGTTCGGTGGTTTGATGTGCGCAACCTTGCCGAACGTATGATGGTTCCTGAACACCATGTGTTGCTGGATGCTTACCTGCGGTATCGCGGAATCCGTGGTGAAACACAAGTGCCAGGATCCAACTACTGTGTGGACACTGTGAAGTATACTCACATCAACGGCGAGAAAGTGGTGGTCACTCCAGTGGCTTATGATCGTGTGGTAACTGAATAAGGAACTATATGGAACAGCCTAATCTTCGGACCTTTGACTTCAATGAGTTGCTGAATGATGTTATTGATTCTGATTCCTACAAAGTATCACACCACAAACAGTACCCACCCGGTACTGAGTATGTATACAGCTATCTGGAAAGCCGTGGTGGAGAGTTTGACAGCCAGATAATGTTTGGCTTGCAATACATTCTGCAACGCTATCTCACTGGTGTGGTGGTGACCGATGAGGCCATTGACCTGGCCCGCACCATGATTGTGCCACACATGGGCGGCAATCCTGACCTGTTCAATGAAGCTGGTTGGCGTTATATTGTGCGTCAGCATGGTGGCCGATTGCCACTGAAAATCTGTGCTATCCCTGAAGGCACACCAATTTCACCGCACAATGCCCTGGTCACTGTGGTCAATACTGACCCTGAATGTTACTGGCTGGTGAACTACATGGAGACCGCGCTGATGCGGGTATGGTACCCCATCACCGTGGCCAGCCTGAGCCACAACATTCGCAGCATCATCCAGAAGTATCTAATGCTCACTGGCACACCTGAAGCCATTGACTTCAAGTTGCAGGACTTTGGCAGCCGTGGCAGCACCAGCCGTGAGAGTGCCGCAATTGGTGGCGCAGCCCACCTGGTAAACTTTCAGGGATCTGACACCATGGCTGCCATTCCGCTGCTGTATAAGTATTATGGTGCTACGGCCATGCCCAGTTACAGTGTGCCAGCATCCGAGCACAGCACCATCACCAGCTGGGGTCGAACCCGCGAGGCAGATGCTTACCGGAATCTGCTGACTCAATACCCCACTGGTATTGTCAGTATTGTAAGCGACAGCTATGATATCTTTGCCGCTTGTGACCAGATTTATGGTGTAGAGCTGAAACAGCTGATTGAAAATCGCAATGGTGTACTGGTGATCAGGCCCGACTCGGGTGACATCATTCCCACTGTGTTGCGAGTTCTGCAGATCCTGGAATCCCGTTTTGGTACCACAGTCAATAGCCTGGGCTATCGTGTGCTGCCTGAATATGTCAGAGTGTTGCAGGGCGATGGTATGAACATTAATACTATTGAACAGTTGTGTGCAGCACTGGCAGCTGATGGCTGGAGCATCGACAACGTTGCCTGCTTTGGTATGGGTGGCAAACTGTTGCAGGGCGTGGATCGTGACACGCTGAAGTTTGCTTTCAAATGCAGCGCCATCAGAATTGCTGGTGAATGGCTTCCAGTGTACAAGGATCCGGTTACTGATCCCGGTAAGGCCAGCAAACAGGGCATCCTCACAGTGCAACAGGCCCAGACAGGGTTTGTGACCACTGGCTGTCTGGATCCCAGGGTGCAGCCAGGTGACCAACTAGTTACAGTGTTTGAGAATGGTGATATGGTGACTGAATATACGCTGGCGGAAATCCGCCAGCGTGCATTGGAGCAGAAATAATGAAAACTTGGAAACGATGGGTCGCAGTTAAGTTGTGGGTGTCAGTGGCGTTGTTGACCACCGCTTGTGGTGGAGCTGCGTTGGATGGTGTATGGTATGACAGCTTTGGTTTAGCAAATGACACTACCAAACAAAAGCCTGGTGTGGTGTATGAGATTAGTGCATCCAGTGTGGTGTGGGCAGTGTTGCTGGTTGAGACTGTAGTGGTGCCGGTTTATATTGTGGGTTGGGATCTGTATACCCCAATTCGGATACTCCACAGAAAACCTCAGCTATACCAACGAACTAGCATAAATAAAAGCATACAGCGGGTTCCCATAGTGGTATTGGAGCGGTTTGCTAAACCGTCGTAGGGCTAATACCCCTACCGTGAGTTCGAATCTCACACCCGCTGCCATAGTTTTCCCCCGAGGGGTGCCAGAGTCCGGTTTATTGGAACAGTCTTGAAAACTGTCGGCGTGAGAGCGTCCGTGGGTTCAAATCCCACTTCCTCGGCCAGTAACTTTTCGCCCAGCATGATTGTTTGTTGGGCGAAAATGTGTTATACTAAATATAGTAACAAAGTAATACAAGCGGGACTCGTATAATGGTAATACCTCAGTTTTCCAAACTGAAGACAGGAGTCCGATTCTCCTGTCCCGCTCAACTCCCAGAGAGGTAGTAAGTTTTAACTCAGCGAACATAGCTCAACGGTAGAGCTTCTCGTTGCCAACGAGAAGGTTGTGGGTTCAAATCCCATTGTTCGCTCAACTGACGGTGAAAACATGGCAATCAACCGATCCGAGTGGCCGCAGTATCAGGGCCGATTGACTGAGTTCTACAAATGTCTAACCAAAGTGCCGTATCAGAGCCGGCTGGTTGCCACCAAGCAAGCGTATGCGCTGGAAACCATCCGACCAGGCAGAATCTACAGTGTGTACACCTGCCCACATTGCGGATATTATCATGTGGGACGCCGATCTCAGCGTAATCCAGAATGACTTCCATGCCCATAAATCATTATCAGTGTACAGAGTGTAAAGCACTGGTGGCTGATCTTAGGCACCAGGATCCTGACCCCAACAAATGTCCCAAATGTGGGTCAGCCAGAAGTTTAACCAAGAAAATCAAAGTTAATTCTAACCAGGGTAAATCATCATGAGCTGTGTAATCATTGGTGACAGTATTGGTGTGGGAGTTGCCCGGCACCGAACTGAATGTATTTCTCAGGCACATGTGAGTCAGAACACCGCTCACACTGTTAACTTGTTGAGTCGGATGCCTGGCGATCCTGACCAAGTACTGATCAGTGTGGGCAGTAATGATGTGATGGGACATTCTGATGTGTCCCACTGGGTTGCTGAGTATCACAAATTACGATCTAGCATCAACTCAGGGTGTGTGGTGTGGTTGTTGCCCAACAACAAGGAGACAGCCAGAGCTGCCATCACTATCGTGGCGCATCAACACGGTGATGCCGTGCTGGATACCAGACCTGTCACAAGTGCCGATCTAGTGCATCCCACATCATCTGGATATCAGCGTCTGGCTCGGCTCAGCCGACTAAGTACCTGCAACTAATATGCCCACTGTTAAACAAGCCCGTGAATTTCTCGAAGCACCGCTGAAGTTTGGTGATCCAAATCAGATCGCTGCCTTGGCCACGCTGCGTGCGATGTATGATCTACAAGACCTGGTAGCTGAGTATCCTGATACTACATGGAGATGTGAGCAGTGTCATGGCACTGGTGTTGATAAATTTGCTGACATTAAATGTGCTGATTGCGATGGCAAGGGCTCATTTATTCCCAGATCAGACGCAGACTACGAGGTGTTGACTCGTGGAGACATGCTGATTATCATCAACATAGCTCAACAGATTGTGGGCGGATACTGATCAGCCATGAAACTGCATACTGGGCCACAGGTGAACTTCGCGATCTGGTTTTTGGTCAGTGTAATATTGACGTTGATGCTGATGCCAGTACATATGATCATCAGTATAGCACTGTTGTTTCCCATTGGGCCAACCGCAAAGATTTATTATTGGGGATGGAATCTGGAAACCCGGGCACGAGGAATCAGACGGCGGATCACTGGCCTGTGGTAGTTTTCTATGTAAATTGGAGTAAAAACGTATGCGTAAAATATTCTTAATGTTGTTCACCAGCGTGTCAATCTTGGCTTCCACGCCTCGTTTTATTAGTGATCGGTATACGATCATGGTACGGCCATCACCGCAATATTACAAATATAGTTATGGCAGTGCAGTGGCAGTGGGTATACTGGGATATGAGCTGGGCCGAATTTCGCGACCACGACCTGTAATCATCCAGAGTGTGCAACCCTCACCAGATAGTTGCCGAACTGTGCTTATCCATCATGACCAGCTTGTGATTTGCAGGAATGCAATTGGCAATTGGCTGATTGTTAAACCAGTGCAATAGTGGACCAGCCCACGCTTTTTGATATCATTTCAGATCGAATACGCTGGCAGTGTGATTATTGCAGCTGGTGTGACGGTGGGTTGTTGCTGGAACCAAAAGACGACGCTGATGAAATCGTGATGCGGGTGTACAATGGTAGCCATGGAGATATCTGTATGATCGGCTACCACAAGAGTTGTTTGGTTAATCAAGAAACTATCTGGAATAATGCATTTAAGGTTTGACATCAGACACTGAAGTTTGCTATAATAGTTGAGTAGGCAGTTTACACACACAGGCGAGTAGGAAAACGGTAACCCCTTCGGACTTTGAATCCGACGCTGAAAAGCACTGAGCGTTCGAGTCGCTCCTCGTCTGCTAAACACACACATATGAATGATAACAAAAGATATCGTCTGTACGTTTTGACCAACTACTACCTCAGCAGCTTGCAGAAAGGTCTTCAGACTGCTCATGTGGTAAGCGAGCTGAGCCTGACTCGCAAGAAAGTTTATACTGATTGGGCTGAGCAAGATCGGACCATCATCATTCTCAACGGCGGTAACTGTGCTAACTTAACTGAATTCAGCACCTGGCTTGCTGACAACGTCAGCAAATGGCCCTGGGCGGCGTTTCATGAAGATGAGGACAGTCTCAATGGTGCTATCACCGCAGTGGGCATCATCTTGCCAGCATCAGTATATACTGGACCAGCAGGTGCTAACAGTACTGATTATGCCTTGTTCACCAAGTTACGGCAACTGGCATTGGCCGTATGATACGCCCAGCACAGGTGATTGTGGATCTGGATACCTGGAATCAGGAATGGAAATCTGCGTTGGGTGTAATTCGGCTTGCGCTCACTGACCAGCTCAGTGACCTTGGCAAGGATATCATTATACAGAGAATGGCACGGTTGCAGGGACGACTGGATGGTACATACAATGGACCACTCAGCAGCAATCGCTGGGATTATCCAGATAAATAGTCACATGCCCCACACCAGCCGAGCCGATTTCAATCAAACCTGGTTGACCGAGATGCCCGAAGGATTAGGCGACATTGAGGTATGGGATATGATGTTGTATAATATCCAGGATCAGATCCGTCATGGCGCCCAGATAATCACAGTAAATGCTAACCTGAAAAAAATCACTGGGTCGCAGACTGTGTATTATTGGTGGGAAGTAGCTGGAGAAATAGTATTGGCTGCTGAGTTCTCAGTCCGGCCTCAGGCATATACTGTGAATGCTGTGGCTAAGTCGCCACAGTGGAGACGTAAGCCACCCTATATGACTGATCTGTATCAGGCAGTGTTGGCTGACACTGGCCAGAGTATCCGATTGTTCAGTGATACTCAGCTCAGTAATGGTGGCATGGCTGTATGGCGTAAACTACTGGCCGCTGGTTGCAAGATCAGTGTGTATGACCGGCATAATCCTGGTGGTTCATTCGTCACCATCAGTGACGCTGATCAACTGGAACAATACTTCCAGGACGATGATACTGATTACCGCCGATATCAGTATGTGCTGAGTGAAGCCCGGAGTCATTTAGACACTCTGAGCTACTTTGGCACACGCAGAATCAGAGAACTCAGCGGACAAAGTCTCGACTGAGTTAGAAAACACAAGGGTTAACGATATGGATATTATGATAGATATTGAATCACTTGCGACACAGCCAGATGCTGTGATTTTAAGTATTGCCGCAGTGAAGTTTGATCCATTTGACGATTACACCGAGCGTGGCGTTGAAGTGGCAGAATTGCCACAACTGAATCTGTTGTTGGAAATCGACAGCCAGCCAGATCGTCATGTGGATCCCAATACTGTGGATTGGTGGGGCAAGCAGGACCCGGTGGTACAGGACAGCATCTTTGGTGATCATGTTCGGGTGAGTTTTACCGAGGCACTGGACCAGTTACACCGGTTCATCTGGAACTCAGGTGGCCGAGTATGGGCTCAGGGAACTCAGTTTGATATTGCTGTGCTGGAACATGCCTATCGCAGTGTGAATCGTGCTTATCCCTGGCAGTATTGGCAGGCACGAGACAGCCGCACTTTGCTGGACCTTGTGCGAGTGGAACTGCCAGTGGCTACTCATGACGCAGTGGCTGACTGCTTCCGGCAGATTGTGGGTGTGCAGAAGGCGCTGGGTGTGCTGGGTGTAACCAAGTTCGTTCGTTGACATTCAATTACTGAATACGTTATAATAAACATATGGCAGCAGAAAATCGTAAAATTCATGGTGTGTATATCTGTAGATTGTGCGGTCACGAGATCAACGATGCCGGAGCATGTAATTTTGGTTGTGTTCAGGATTTTGTGTATCCAAAAAATCGACCCAGTGGCACAGTGACACTGAAAACTTATGAACTGATTCTGCTTACCGAGGAAAATCTATGATTCCCACCTGGGACAGGTATTTTTTAGACATGGTGCGTACCATCAGTACCCGCAGCAAAGACCCTGACACTCAGCTGGGCTGTGTGATTGTGGGACCAGACAGAGAAATCCGCAGCACTGGTTACAATAGTTTTGTGCGCGGATTAAATGATCAGGTGCCTGAACGCCAGCTGCGACCAGAAAAATATTGGTGGATTGAACACGCTGAACGCAATGCCATCTACAATGCGGCCAGAACCGGCACCAGTTTGCTGGGTTGTAGCCTGTATCTTCCCTGCCTGCCCTGTGTGGATTGCGCCAGAGCCATAGTCAGTGTGGGTATCAAAGAAGTGGTGAACAGTGCTCAGCAAGTATCCGCATGGTCCAGCAAACAGCAGTGGCGTCCACACTTTGACCGTATTGTTCCCATGTTTGCTGAATGCGGAATAATCATGCGCAGCGTGGATTATGATGCTTTTTGATACACTCGCACAGAATCGCAATTGGATGGTGCGACGGTGGCAGCAGGATCAGAACTTTTACCTGGAGGTCTTCCCGATAGATAAAGCTAAGTATGCTTTTTCTGAAGACATGGCATTCATAACGCACAATGTGCGACGGTATTATCCCAGTAGCCAGCTGGTTCGGGAATATTGGTATCCTGAATATCAGCAGGGATCAGGAGATCTACCACGGTTGGTGTATGATCTGGGCACTGTGTTTGATCAGATTCGTGACGCGGCAGTTACGGCAGATCGAGAACGGGAAATCAGATGATTGACCTGGTCTTTGCACTCAGCACCACACACGATGTGGTTCAGCCACGCGACTATGTACAGTGGCATCGTCAGCTGACCCAGCATAAGCACGCAGAGATGCAGGTCAGTCACCAGGGCAATGATCTGCTGGCTCTGAGGTTCAGCTTTGCGCCCAGTGGCAGAGATCACGCAGGGTTAATGTTGGAATTCAGTGTGCTGCGATATTGTGCTAGTATCACCATATATGACCATCGTCACTGGGACTATGATCACACTCAATGGAGGGCCACAGCCGATGACATTTAATGAAGTCGCACTGAGACGAGGCTGGCTGACTCGGTATTGGCAGTCACATGATAATCAAGTCTGTGTGGATGTGGTCTGGAACAAAAAAATCTGGAAATGGTAACCCAGAAATAAGGGATCAGATAGATCTGATCACCATGGCCGAGTGGTATCACCCGGCTGTCCGGGTGATTGAAATTGGTGATTGGCATGTGATTCTAGATCTGGGCACAGTGTTTGATCAGATTCGTGATGTGGCGCAACCACCCACTCCCAAACGATCTATCCGTGGCGGTTTGATCCAGCCCCAGATCTCACAGTGCTGCACAGCGATGATGTTGATTCAGAAATAAGCAATCTGATCACAGCAGAAATAAATTCAGAAATAATACGAAAAATTTCCAAATAGCCGCAGCATAAATAACCACATGCGCTATTACGAACTAATAACTGAAGACTACAAATCAGTCACTAAGAAATTCATTGATGCTGGAGCTGACTCAGCCGAGGTCAAAAAGTATATTGACCAGTTTAAGGCATTGGGTACTAAATTAAACAATATTACAGACCCAGCTGATAAAAACATTGATGTCTGGGGTAAGCGATCATTTGCTGACTTCAAGAAATTTGTCACTGATATCGGCACTCAGGTTACCCCGAGCAGCCAGAAGAAAGATGCTGGCACCAGTATTGATATCACAACACCAAAACAAAAAGCAGCTGGGTGGAATATAATTATTCCCACTGACGAGTCTGCCAGTTGTTATCACGGCACTGGTACCGATTGGTGTGTGAGTAAACGCAATCAAGGCCATTTTGAGGACTATTTTCTAGACAACAACGTCACACTGGTATTCTGTCTGAATGATCAGCAAGAAAAATGGGCTATTGCCAGTCATGTCGACCTAGGCGATAAATCTGAGTTCTTTACCGCCAAAGATAAATCACTAACCCAGGAGAAATTCGACTCTGCTACTGGATTAAATTCTGCAGAGATAATTAAATCTGCTCTGAGTCATGCTGGCGTGGAGCCAGCTCGTGCTGAGGCCAAACTGGCCAGTATTCCACATCTGATCCGCAAAGCCCTGACCCCAGACCCAGCCCTGGAGAAAAAAATTCTAGCTACCAAGAATGCCAAGTGGATGTATCAGTATACCCTGAATGTGCTGAAAGCACCATGGCCAGCTGCTGAGCCAGTGATTGCTCAGAACGCTGGGTGGGCATTCTGGTATGCCTGTTTTGTGCTGAAAGCGCCATTTCCAGCTGGTGAACCAGCGATTGCTCAGAACGCTGATTGGGCATACTCATATGCCAAGGCTGTGCTGAAAGCACCATGGCCAGCTGCTGAGCCAGTGATTGCTCAGAATGCAGAGCGGGCATATTATTATGCCCTGGATGTGCTGAAAGCGCCATTTCCAGCTGGTGAACCAGCGATTGCTCAGAACGCTCAGTTGGCATACAAATATGCCCAGTATATGCTGAAAGATCCCAAACCCAACACCTGGCGTAAACGGTACTTGGCTCAGCAGAAAAAAATTCAGAAATAATACGAAAAATTTCCAAATAGCCATCACCACGGCATAAATAAATGCATACAACGGAACTGAATACTATGTCATCAATCATTATCATCGCTGAACATAAAGCCAATCCCAACCAGGATCCGGCCAACTGGTATCCAGGTGCCACTGAATGACGCGGTAAGCAGGACCTGTCATCAGAATAGCAAGTACACAGCCTGCAGATAATGCAGGTTTTTTGTTGGCCAACTAGTTGACAGCAGCGGTACCCAGTGTTATACTAGTTAAGTGGCAGGAAGTAGAAAATGGGCTTGTAGCTCAATTGGGAGAGCGCCTGATTTGCATTCAGGAGGTAGCCGGATCGTAGCCGGCCAGGTCCACCATGAAGTTTTGGTAGTGTGGGTGAGTGGTTAAAACCATCAGACTGTAAATCTGACGCTCCTCGTAGAGCTTCGTTGGTTCAAATCCAACCGCTACCACCAAGTTTTTAAAGGTTCGTGAGGTCGTTTAGTAATGGTAAGACCAGGGCATATATCAAATGCCAGTTTAAAGCTAACTGATGCGGATTCCGTCCTCACAACGAAGCAACTTAACGGTGGTAATATGTTTAAACCGGCAGCGTGGTGCAAGGCCACAACAGTTTATCGCGGTGTAGAGCAGTAGTAGCTCGCTTGGCTCATAACCAAGAGGTCGATGTGTGCAAATCCATCCACCGCAACCAATTTTCAGCAATTGATTACTAACCTGGGTATGTGCCAGCCAGGGAAACCCACTAAATTAGGTGGATGAGTGCTGGTGCCAATTGCTGGATTAAGTTATGAGGTGTTAGTGGAGTGGTTATCACGCTGCCCTTTCAAGGCGGAATCAGGGGTTCAAATCCCCTACACCTTACCAAAGTTTTATGTGGGCCTTACTCGAGTGGTTTCAGAGGACTGACTGTGACTCAGTTTACAGGGGTTCAAATCCCCTAGGTCCAACCAAAGATTAATTTTTCTTGAGTAGCTCAATGGCAGAGCGTTCGGCTGTTAACCGAAATGTTGTAGGTTCGAATCCTACCTCAGGAGCAACGAGGGGCGAAGTACTTGGTATTCCAAACTTCGCCCTCTTATAAAGTTCATGTGGGTAATCGGTAAATGCATTAAAGTTTTTAGCCGGATAGCTCAATTGGCGGAGCGTCTGACTCTGACTCAGAAGGTTCTTGGTTCGACTCCAAGTCCGGCTGCCAAAGTTTTATCAGCGTAGTGTAACGGTAGCACGACAGTCTCCAAAACTGTTTGTCCGGGTTCAAATCCTGGCGCTGGTGCCAAAGTTTTTCGGCCGGTTAGCTCAGCGGTTAGAGCATCTCGTTTACACCGAGAGGGTCCGGGGTTCAAATCCCTGACCGGTCACCATAAGTTTATCGGGATGTGGGCTAAAGGTTAGCCGCCTGTTTTGGGAACAGGACATCGAGTGAGTTCGATTCTCACCATCCCGACCACAGTTCGGAGCAGATAGACAGAAGGTCGTAGCTTGGTGAAGCCCAGGATACGGACGCTGGAACACAGATGCCACGCCCAACGTATACAGGGACAGCAGTGAAATCCTTAACTCCAAGGCCTTTTTTTAGGTGTGTAGCTTAGTTGGCCAAAGTGTCTGTTTCATACGCAGAAGATCGTGGGTTCGACTCCCATCACACCTACCAGTACATTTTGGTTCCGTAAGTTAATGGTAAACTAGCTCACTGTCTATGAGCATTCGAGGGTTCGATTCCCTTCGGGACCGCCATATTTTTAGGCTGTTAAGCTAACCTGGTGGAAGCGCCTGTTTGAAGCACAGGAAGGCGGGGTTCGATTCCCCGAGCAGCCACCATGCCCTGATAGCTCATTTTGGTAGAGCGCTTGATTAGTAATCATGAGGTGATCGGTTCGAACCCGATTCGGGGCTCCAAACTTATTGACCTGTAACTCAGTTGGCAGAGTGCTGTGCTGATAACGCAGAAGTCGTTGGTTCAACTCCAACCAGGTCAACCAAGTATGCTGAAATAGTGAAGTTCTTGAAGGCACCACAAGTTTGATCTCGTAACTCAGCGGTAGAGTATCGATCTTTTAAATCGAGAGCCGTGGGTTCAAATCCCGCCGGGGTCACCAAAGTTTCATACTGAGTACGGTCTGCGGTAAATATCCGTATGACCCTACGCAGTTGTCCAGTATGTAACACGGTATTAACCAACAAACAAAAAAACAATGTAACCTGTGGCCATAGTTGTGCCAACACTTTTTTTCGCAGTGGGGTCAACAGCGGCCAATATCGCCAGGGCACTGACAACTATCGTACCATATGTTTCATTTATCATCCACGCGAATGTGTGGTTTGCGGTGAAACCAATGTATTAGATGTTCATCACTGGGACCACATTCACAGCAATAATGAGCCGTCCAATCTGATACCACTGTGTCCTAATCACCACAGGTATATGCACACCCGACATCGTGCGCTGATAGCTGATCAAGTCAATAGTTATCGTGAACAGTTTTTAGAAAATCAGTGTCAGGACATCCTAGACCAACCAGATTATGACTGAATATCACTGGTTAAGTGAATCTAGTGACATCGTCAGCAACGTGGCCAGTATAACTGGTCTGATATCCACCAGCATTACAGTACCCAGGGCCTGCCCAGTATTAGGCCACCAGTATTGGAGTTATCCACAATAGTGTTGCCTGAATATTGTGTGGGTAACTTTGTAATATCTAAAACATTCCGGGCGCGGTAATAGGGTGCAGCAGTGTTGCCACCAGCCTGGCGTCGAATCCGTGCCAGGGTAAGTTTGGCAGTCTGACGCTGTTGCCGAGTGGATAGACGAGCAATGCAGTTGTTGGTACGCAGCACTGACCCATTGACCACAGCAGATGCAGTCAGTGTGTCAGTTCCCACTAGATGAGTTATGCCCAGGTTCAGTGTGAACCAGCTGGCATCAATACCCACAGCAGTGGCAATGTTACTAGCCAGTGTGTTCACTGTGATGCCGTTGTCTACGGTATAACTGTTAAAAGTTGCTGAGTTTAGTATGCTCTGCACTGTGATGGTGATATTGGCCATGAATTATCCTTTGCCAGCTTCAAATTTTGATAACAAACTCATACTGTTGCCACGCAGGTCAGCTGGTGGGTTGATCCATCTGGTCTATGGTGTCCAGCAGACCCCGTATAATATCAGTTGCTCGCATCAATGTATTTATGCCAGCATCTCAATATGGCCACGGCTAAATAATCAACAGATGTATTGAGGAGTGATCCAGTATGAGTTATCCCAGAAATGTATTTTCCAATCGTGCAATGGATCGGCGAACTTTGCTGCGTGGAGTGGGAGCAGCCATGGCCATACCCTTACTGGATTCCATGTCACCAGTGATAGCTGCTCAGCCAGCTGATACACGTCCAGTGAGACTGGCGTTCTGTTATGTGCCCAATGGTATCATCCCTGGCGACTGGCTGCCCAGCACCACTGGTCAGAACTTTGACTTCCGCCCCACCATGCGCCCACTAAAAGCACATCGTGATGATATGTTGGTACTCAGCAACTTAGCTCAGCTAAATGGTCGCGCACTGGGTGACGGTGCTGGTGATCATGCGCGTGCGGGTGCCACATGGCTAACTGGAGTACATCCCAAGAAAACCGAAGGTGCAGATATTCTGGCTGGGATCTCAGCAGATCAGATTGCAGCCAGACATCACGAAAAACAAACTCAGTTCGGTTCACTGGAACTGGGCTTGGAAGAACCTTTTCTGGCTGGTGGTTGTGATTCTGGATACAGTTGTGCCTACACCAATACACTGTCCTGGCGTGGACCCACTATGCCCAATCCAGTACAGGTGAATCCTCGTGAAATCTTTGAACGGTTATTTGGTGACAGTGACACCACTGACCCCACTGCGAGACTGCATCGCATGGCACAGGACCGCAGTGTGCTGGACTTTGTTCGTGCTGATGCTTATAAATTGCGTACTGGTCTGGGAATACGTGATCAGCAAAAGCTGGAAGAATATCTGGCATCTGTGCGTGATATTGAGCGTCGTATTCAGAAAGCCGAACATCAAGCAGCCACCATAGCGATGCCCAGCATAGTTCGCCCAGTGGGCATTCCTGACAGCTTTGAAGATCACGCCAAAATCATGGCAGATCTCATGGTCATTGCCTTCCAGACCGACATGACCCGCGTCATCACTTTCATGATGGCTCGTGAAGGCAGCAACCGCAGCTACCGCGAAATAGGTATCAGCGATGGTCACCACTCAGTTACTCACCACCAGAACGATCCTGAAAAGATTGCCAAGACCCAGAAGATCAACGAGCACCACGTCAAGAGCTTCGCTTATCTGGTGCAGCGCATGAAGGAAACGCAGGACGGCGATGCCAGCTTGCTGGACCGCACATTGTTGCTATATGGCAGCAGTATCCGCGAAGGCAACGTCCACGACCACCACGATCTTCCCCTGGTGCTGGTGGGCGGCAAGGCCACTGGCATACAGGGTGGACGACATATCCGATACAAGGATGAGACTCCCATGAACAACCTGCTGATCACTATGCTGGCTAAGTCAGGTGTTGCGGTGGAATCACTGGGTGACGCCAATGGTCATATTGATCAGCTGAGCGGAGTGTGATCACATGAGCAAGCTGTCAGATCTGATTTATCGCACAGAAACTCGTGAGCTGACCCAGTGGGTGGCTGATATTCACATGGACACCACCGACGGCGAACATTATGTGCTCACGGCTGGCCCCAGGCTCAATGCTGGTCTTGCCCAGGTGGTCAGCAGCTCAGACATTGCTGAAATTTATATTACACTCAGCACGGAGTACTTGGTCACCAATCAGGGTAAAATATTACCCAGATCCCAAATTACTCAGACACAAGTGTTGAACCGTGCTGCGTTGACCAGCTGGAGTCGGCGTGTTTGGTTTAATTGGTACCCCAGTCGCTGGCGCAGAAATATTGACAAGCCCAGTGATGTTTGCTAGACTAGTAAAGTGACAGGGTGGAGGTGGGCCTATAAGCAGCCATCCTTTAAAGAGTAGATGTTGGACTGTGATCAGCGTGTTGAGTAAGCTTGCCTTGTGGCTACAACGAAACCAGTGTTAATTCACTGGTGAATACAGCAGGGTCGGATAATGTTGTGTAACCCTTAATATTGGGCCCCCTGTAACCAATCAGACCCAAGAATAATCTGGGTTGACGCGGACATAATGAATTCGCGTTCCCCTGAGGGCACTGATAACAGATCATGGAGACGACCCGGCAGAAATACAGAATTAGCATCAAGACTGCGAACCGGAGAACCTAATTTTGATTTGATCTGACGACGAATCGTAGTTCATAGATAATTCTACCAGCATCTTTAAGCGTAACAGCACACACCCTGTCACCTACAAAATGAAACACTTTATTATATCGGATACTCACTTCAACCACACGAATATCATCAGATATTGTGATCGGCCGTTCAGCTCAGTATCTGCAATGAACGAGATGCTGATATACAACTGGAATGCCACAGTGGCACCAGATGACAATGTATGGCATCTGGGAGATATGGGATTTGGTGATCTAACTGAATTTCGTCACCGGCTCAATGGCCACATACATTTGATCCAGGGCAATCATGACAACCATCGTACCTGGGGGACCTTTGAATTTGCCAGCAGACAGCCACATCAGTTACTGGACGCGGGCGGACTCAGAGTACTGTTGATTCATCATCCTATTCATCAGCCAGAGTATAAGTGTGTTGCACCCAACCTGGATTATGATGTTTGTCTGTATGGTCATATTCATCAACGAGATCCAGGCTGGACCAGTGTGGGTGATCGTTGGTACCGTAATTGCAGTGTGGAGGTCATGGATTATCGGCCACAACTGATCCAGGATGTACTGCAACCCAGACCCCTAAGTGACGACTCTGTCATTGTGATCAGCTGAATAAGTTGACCATACAGTGACGCCCAGCACAAATCCAGTGTATACTAGTGAAATGAAGACAATTACCTTACGCAGGGCGGCACAGTTACAGGGCGAACTGTCCAGAGAGAACACCGAATCAGACTTGACCGCCGTCGCAGTGATCAAAGTTAATGCAGCAGCTAATCCTGAGTCTGTGCTGACTGGCGCAGTAAAGGACTTTGAAGTCAAGTTTCAGCAAGCTCTGAATCTCATCAAGATTCAGTATGCCGTTCGTGAATCGGTGGCCAATGCCAATACCGCCACAGGCGTAGCTGGACTGCTTTCGCGGGATGCTGGGATCAAAGCACAGATGACACTGATTGCCAAGATTTTATCTCAGCGTGATGATTGTCCCAACACCGCAGAATGGGTCAGCACTTATGACATCACAGTGGAACGCATGAAGAAAGCCGACAGCTTGTATGGTCATACTGACCAGATCAATGTTAGTGTGCTTAGCACTGATGATCGTGAGCGATTGACCAAGACCATGGCTAATTTACGCCGTGAACGAAATATCATCAGTGATCAGTTGTTGGCCATTAATACCAACACCTATATCGATATCAATGACACAGATTGGACTGTGCTCCAGAATCTGGGGCTGGTCTAATACATGCCACAGGGCAAACGCTGAGTGAAGATCTTTACTTACATGGTTAATAATAACCCAGGACTAAATGGCAGCAAAACTTTTTGCAGATTGGCTGGCCAGATCTCCCTGAGTTACTTATTGTTGCTGATTGTATATTGTTGGTTGTAGATTGTTTTGATCTTTCACACGGTGTTTGCCCTGTGCGTATGTTTATTCAGTATCTGAAAATTGATCAGGTTTAGATGATTTTCGGTTGTGTAGCTCTCGCATCATCAATACTGTCTTGAGTTTCATATTGAGCCGCAGCAGATCATTATCCAACATTCTGATACGGTCAATTAATCCAATGGTAACTTTGTTGGCCGCAGTGAGTGCAGGCTCAATGTCTTCAGTAGCCCAACGCCATACATGGAAAATCATGTAGCCTACGCCCATGGCCGCAATGATAGGAAATCCATATTTGCCAACTAATTCCGAAATATCTTGAATATCCATAGTGTACCCCCGTCAATCTGATTCAGTAAAATCTAGTCTTTCCTGGCATCGGATTTTCCGTCAGAACGGGCAATACGATCCAGATCAGGTGTTACCCCCAGAGCACTGCTCATTAGGGTGTCGATTTTTATTACGTCATGGTTGATGGTTTTTACACGATTGTCCAGCGCGGTGATTAATCCGCTGAGCCCTCGAACACTGCTTTTGACTCCTGCTAGGATAAATTTTAGTGTGAGGAATACAAAATATCCAGCAGCCAAGGCGGCAGCGATGGGAAAACCCACTTCGCCGATCAGCTTGAATATTTCTTCCATTTAGATATCCTCGGTAATATTTATCTTACGACCATACTAATAATAAGCACATGTTAACCCCAGCGATAAGTATGCGTACTGCATGATCAACTTGAAATTCAGCATCATCACTCCCACCCACATTCGTAATAGTTTCTTATCTGAGCTGTATCTCAGTATACTGGCGCAGACTTATACCAATTGGCATTGGGTTATCCTCCTCAACGGTGGTGCGGTCATTGACCAAGTACCTGCTGAAATCAGAGCTGATGCCAGAACAGAGATTCACATCACCACTGACACCAACAGCAATGTGGGACACATCAAGCGAGCAGCATTTCAGCTGGGCACTGGTGATGTACTGGTGGAAATGGATCACGATGATCTGCTGACACCAGATTGCTTGGCTGAGCTGAATACGGCATTTCAGGATCCTGATGTAGGCTTTGTGTACAGTGATAATGCCAAGTATCACACTCAGGCTGAGTTTGAACCCTATGGAGCTTACTGGGGGTGGACACATCACAAACATCAGTGGCAGGACCATAGCCTGTATGTAATGGACAGCTTTGTGGCCAGCAGCCACAGTGTGGGGCAGATCTATTACGCACCAGATCATGTCAGAGCCTGGAGAACCACAGTGTATCAGCAAGTGGGTGGGCATAATCCCGAGCTCAGCGTGTGTGATGATCAGGATCTGATAATCCGCACCTACTTACAAACCAGATTTGTTTATATTCCACAAGTACTGTACATCTATCGCATCACTGGCGACAACACCTGGCTGGCTCGCAATGAACAGATACAAACACTGAGTCAAGCAATATTTCGTCAGTATGCATGGCAACTGGCTGTGAGAGATGCTGAGCTGCGTGAGCTTATGATAGTGGATCTGGGTGGTGGCATTGACGCCAAGGCTGGCTGTGTGACTATTGACACCGCAGATGCTGATATCATTGCTGATCTCAATGCTGGTATTCCACTTCCGGATAACAGTGTGGGCGTGATCAATGCCAGTCATGTGCTGGAACATCTGCGAGATCCACTGTTTAGTATGCGAGAAATTCATCGTGTACTGGCTGATGGCGGCTGGGCTTTCATTGAAGTGCCCAGCACTGATGGTCGTGGTGCGTGGCAGGATCCCACACATGTCAGCTACTGGAATCAGAACAGCTTTGGCTATTATACTCGCACAGACCGTGCCAGATATATTCGTAACACTGACATTCGTTTTCAAGAATTCAGACTGGAGACTCGGTGGTGGGAGGAAAATGTCGCGGTGGTGGATGCTTGGCTGGTGGCAGTGAAGTCGGATCAGCGTCGTCCTCACAAATTGACCATCTAGCGAGGGTGGTTGACATTATGATATCAGCGTGTTATCATAAGTATTATGATGAAGAAACCCATGTCTTTCACGATCCCAGCCACAGATCACAGTAAAGTCCGCAGCGGAGTTCGTGCCACTCGTGTGATCGATCATCAGAAAACCCGTGAATCTCTGCCACGTAAAGCTAAACACAAGAAACGTGAGGACTACTAGTTTGGACAGTCTTACTGTTGAAGTGGTATATGATATGAACAGAGTCATGCACAGCATGATTCGCAAGAATTGTGATCAAATCGAAGTCATGCGCCAGCAGATACTGGCACTGGAAAAACAAGTGGCGCAGTTGAATTCACAACTGACAGACACTGATTAGACCATTTGCTATACTGATCAAGTGAGGTATTTAATAAGATGATCGTCCGCGGATACACTATCGCAGCAGGTGCTCTCCTCATATGTGCAGACCTCAGGGGTGCAGACCTCAGGGGTGCAGACCTCAGGGGTGCAGACCTCAGGGGTGCAGACCTCAGTGGCACTGACCTCACTGGTGCAGAACTCACTGGTGCAGACCTCAGGGGTGCAGACCTCAGTGGCACTGACCTCACTGGTGCAGACCTCACTGGTGCAGAACTCAGGGGTGCAGAACTCGGTGTTGCAGACCTCAGGGGTGCAGACCTCAGGGGT
>Ga0209596_1000144_pt1 | contig 62795 bp, 52 predicted proteins | sample M_130807_MF_Meta_FD_187314 | JGI IMG/M metagenome (GOLD analysis project Ga0209596, IMG submission 187314) | Freshwater microbial communities from Lake Montjoie, Canada to study carbon cycling - M_130807_MF_MetaG (SPAdes) (version 2) | ecosystem: Environmental > Aquatic > Freshwater > Lake...
TTCGGGAGAATATATATTTGTTTGGGAGGATGACGATATTTATCTTCCTTGGAAGATATCTTTGTCTATTAAAAGATTAAATGAAAATGGTATTTTTCATACTGGAAATGCTTTTTTTAACACAGATAAAGATAAATTATCAATTTGTTCTAATTTACATCATTCAAGTCTTTGCATGAGTTCTAAATGTTGGCAGTCTATAGGAAATTACACTGTGTTACAAACAGACACATGTGATTTAGACATAGTTCTTTTTGATAAAATTTATAAAATGTATAAAAATGTTAGTCAATTTGTTGAACCAGAAGATATTTTTTACATATATAGATTTGGTTCTACTCAAGACTATCATTCATCTATGTTTCCTGCTGCTTCTAAAACAAATGTTTCAGATCAAGCAAAACTGCATGTTGAAAACAAGGTTAAAAAAAACAAAGAACCTATTGGAAAAATATTTCTAAACCCCAATTGGAAATACGATTATTTAAAATCTAGGGATAAATGTTTAACCGTTAAGGGTTAAGAATGAAAATTGTTAAAGCAACATATGGAACCAATGATGTTTTTGAAGATGTCACAGAAGATATTCAAAAATTTTTTATAAATAAACAATTAACTATCCTTGTTTCCAACAAAGTATTTAAAGACCCAAAAATTGGTTTTTTAAAAAATTTAAATGTTGAATTTGAAAATGGTTTAAAAATATCTCAAAAAGAAGGAAATTACTTACTTTATCCAGAATTTAATGAAAGAGTTGGAATTTTTTACACAAATAATTATGAGTCAAATTCAATAAGAAAAAAGTCTTTAAATGCTAGCTTAGAAAGTTTAAAGTTGTTATCAAAAAAAAATGTTCGCATAGTTACATCAGTATGGAACACAGTACCGAATAATCCATTCATTGAATTATTTTCTCCAATTAAAGTTTCATGTCATTTAAATCAAGTTTTGCAAATATTGCAATGTCTCTATTTTATAAGAAAAAATTCAGATAAGGTTAAATATGTTAGTTTTTTAGAACATGATTGCATTTATCCAAAAGATTATTTTGATTACGATGATTTTGAATGTGACTCTATAACAAATACAAATCACATTGGGTTATCAAAAAATGGTTGGCAACCAAAAAATGATGGCATAAGACCAACATCTAATGTTGTTATGAAGTTTGATAGATCTATTGAGCACTTTGAAAACATATTGCCACACGCACTATTGAACAATAGCGGAAGCTTAGAGCCTTGGTATTCAAAAAAAGAAGGAACAAATTCTTTGAATTGGAAAAACAAAGATTGGGAATGCAAAAATCCATCGTTCCATATTAATCACGGTCATCATTTTACACAACATTTTACAACTTTTAAAAAAGTTTTTTCTCAATCAAATGAATACTGGGGCGATTATTCAGAATATGCCTATCTTTTTTCTTAATTTTTCTATAAAAAACATTTCATTAAAAGTCATAAAATAGTCTTGCCACAATAAAAAAAATAAGTAAGATTTTGATCTGTCTTACCTACAATCATGGGTGTATTTATTTTCGCTGGTAATCGCCAGTATTACATACCTTTAGAGTTCCGCTTATCCTTGCGATAGCAGGGCAGATGGAGTTTTTCATGTCTATTAAAGAATTGCAAAAATATACGGCTGTTTCCAAATACGCTAGATGGATCGAATCTGAAAAAAGAAGGGAAACTTGGGATGAAAGCGTACAAAGAATAAAAGATATGATGATAGAAGTTCATCCATCCTTGCGTAAAGATATTGAAGAACATTATGAAATGATCAGGGATCAAAAGATATTGGGTTCACAAAGAGCATTACAGTTTGGTGGTAAGCCAATTATTAAGCATAATGCAAGAATATTTAATTGTTCTGCCAGTTATTGTGATAGGTTGCGATTTTTTCAAGAATGTTTCTACTTATTGCTTTGTGGTTCTGGAACTGGCTTTAGTGTACAAAAACATCATGTTGAGTTATTGCCAAAGTTTTCATCCACTAGATTAAATCCAGAAGCATGTTGTTATGAGCACCATATTTATAGGGTTGAAGATTCAATTGAAGGTTGGTCAAATGCTCTAGGTGTTCTTCTTTCTTCATATTTTGAAACCCCTATAAAAGAATTTAAAAGATATAAAGATATAGCAGTTGGATTTAGTTATGAAGACATAAGAGAAAAGGGTGCTCCTTTGGGTTGTGGTATAGGTAATGCTCCAGGCTATCAACCACTAGAAAAAGCATTAGAAAAGACTAGGGATTTACTCGATAGATGTATTGCAAACGGACAAACAGAATTACGAACAGTGGATGCATTCGATATAGTTATGTTTGCTGCTGATGCTGTTATATCTGGAGGTGTTCGTAGGTCTGCAACCATAGCTTTATTTTCTGCTGATGATGAATTGATGATTAATGCAAAAACTGGAGATTGGTATTTTACTAATCCTCAAAGGGCTAGGGCAAACATCTCTGCATTACTCCACAGGAAAGATACCTCCAAAGAAGTATTTGAAAATCTCTTTAAGGCAACTAAAGAGTTTGGTGAGCCAGGATTTTTCTTTGCTGATTATTATGATGTCTTATGCAATCCATGTTGTGAAATATCATGGATAACAAAACATTTTTACAAGAAAGATGATCCAGAATTAGCCAAAGCTTTGTCATTCTATGAAGGACCAATAACGACAAAAGAGTCCTGCAAAGACGATATGCCAGAAGACGAAGTTGGTCTTTCTGGTTGGGGATTCTGTAACCTATCAACAATTAATGGGAAAACGATTACATCGGAACAAGACTTCTATGAAAGATGTGCTGCTGCTGCGTTTATTGGCACATTACAAGCATCTTTTACCAATTTCCCATACTTGGGCCATGTTACAGAACTTATTGCTCGTAAAGAGGCATTATTGGGCGTTTCAATTAATGGTATGCAACATCATCCTAAAATATTACTAAACTCAACAATTCAACAAAATGGGGCGAAAATAGTTAAAGACACAAACAAAAAGTATGCAGAAATACTAAACATAAGTCCTGCTGCAAGAACGACTTGCGTAAAACCAGAAGGTAATTCGGCTGCTTTGTTAGGTTCCGCTTCTGGCATTCATCCAGATCATTCTAAAAGATATTTTCGTATTGTTCAAGCTAACCAGATGGAATCTCCTTATCAGCACTTTAAAAGCATTAATCCTCAAGCATGTGAAGAGTCAGTGTGGTCATCAAATAAAACAGATGATTGCATACGCTTTTGTGTACAAAGTCAAGATGGAACAGTACTTAAGGAAAACATAGATGCTATATCTATGCTTGACGATGTTCTATCAACCTATAAAAATTGGGTCGTTTCTGGAAAAAACGAACATCTTTGCATTAGAAAAGAACTAAATCATAATGTGTCTAATACGGTACATGTAAAAGATAATGAGTGGGATAAAGTAAAAGAATACATTTATAATCATCGCACAGAGCTTGCTGGAATATCTCTTATAGCTTCAACTGGAGATAAAGATTATAATCAAGCTCCATTTACAGCAGTTTATTCAATTGAAGAACAAATGGCTAATTGGGGTTATGAAGCCACATCTAAAGCATATGAAACTTATCCAAAATTTTCTGAATATAATTTTAATTCTTTGTGGGATGCTTGTTCATGTGTTCTTGGTTATTTTGAACCAAAAGATGAAAAGCAAAAAGCTTGGAAAATCATGATGCAAAAATATGCAGATGAATGTTTTTCTTCTGATGTTAAGTACGCTACTTATGCACTTAAAGATGCTTATAATTTAGATTTATGGAACAAACTAATAAATAATTATTCTGATGTTGATTATTTAAATGCTGTTGAAATTAATTCTACAATAGACATTCAAGGAGAACTTGCTTGTGCTGGTGGAGCTTGTTTAATATAATGTCAAAAAGAATTGCAAAGATTTCAAAAACCAAAAAAGAAAAATTGGTGAAAAAAAATGCCAAAAAAGGGAAAAGTAAAAGGCATAGGTTCCCCTTTTAATCTTAATTTTTCAAGTTGCTCAAACAACAAACCAAATCTTTTTGATTGGTCTAATGAAGATTCAGATTTTTCTGTTCTTATGGATTATTCAATTCTTGATTGTTATAAATACCCAAAAATTAAAAACATTCCTAAATTTGGGTGGTTGTGCGAATCAATAACAATATTTCAAAATTTGTACGATAAAATAAAATACGATTATAAAAAAATATTTAATGACATAGATTACATATTTACCTCTGATGAACACTTGCTTTCTTTAGATTCAAGATTTAAATTTTGTTATTCATGCAGCAATATTCCTTGGTCAAAAAAAGAAAATTGGAGCATTCATAAAAAAACAAAAAAGTGTTCAATGATATGTTCAAATAAACTAAGTTGCAATCTTCATGCTCTCAGGCAAAAAATAGCAAGGAACAATACTGAAAAATTTGATTTGTTTGGTGGCTTTTTAAATTCTCCTTACACTGGTGAAAAATTAGATGATTTTTACAACAAGGACAATGCTTTAAAAGATTATATGTTTACAGTTGTTATTCAAAATAATAATCAACCTTATTTTTTTGCTGAAATGTTGACAGATTGTTTTTCATTCGGAACGATACCAATTTATTTGGGCAATCCTAAAATAGACTTGTTTTTTGATTCAAATGCAATAATATCTATAAATTCAGAGGAAGATTTTAACAATATTGTTCTTAGTGAAGATTTATATCAATCTAAGTTTGATGGCATAAAAAACAATTTTGAAAGATTGCATACGATGGAAATGAGTGATGACTATCTTTATCAGCAGTGTTTAAAGCTTATGGAGGTTTAAAATGTCTCTATTTAATATTGGTGATATAGTCGCTTTGAAGTCTGGTGGAATGCCAATGACAGTTGTGGCTTTTGGCGAAGAAACAAAAGAGGTTTTAGTTGTTTATTTTGATTTAGATGCTAATGTTATGCGAGATGGTTTTCCAGCAGAATCATTAGAGTTTACAGAAAATAGATGGAAAATGAAATATTGTGTTGATATAAACGAAGAAGATTATACAGATGATGAGGAATTTTAATGCCATACTATGAATTTTCCTGTGAGTCATGCGAATACAATTTTGAAGTTAAACTTTCTTTTTCTGAAAGCCATCCTAAAGATTGCCCAAAATGCAAAAAGGGAAAAGTAAATCAAGTTTATGATGGAAACACTATTGTCTGCATGAAAGGTGGAGATACAATAGGGCAAGTAGGGGAAGCTAATTATAAGAAGGCTGGTGGTAAAATTAAAGAACATATGGCTAAAAAACAAGAGTTGCAAGATTCAAAATTGCCTTGGTGGAGATCTGGAAAAGTTAATGGATTAAGCAAAAAGGATAAACCTTTGAACTTGTCTAAAATTAAAGATGTCAAAAATTATATAGAAACAGGAGAAGAATAATGAATTTGATTCCTAAGTCTGGAGAAAGCTCACCACATACAGCAATAGTTAGAATACATTGGGAGGTTCTTCCAATAAGTTCTGATGGTTCATATGGATTAAATCAACCAGTTGATATTGGTTTACTGTTGTTTAGAGCAGATGGTTTATCATTTGAAGAAGCCAAAAATAAATTAGAGAATTTTTTATCTAATGCTGTTGATGACAAAAATTTTGCACATATTTGGAAAAGAGGACAGTCAATATGAAAATTGAAGATCATGGAAATCTTATCATAAGTTGCAGCAATTGTAATAAGCCACTCGTTGATTTATTTATAACCAATACAGATGCGGACATTCATTGGAAATGTGTTGCGGAATGCTGTTATTGTGGAGATAAGAGCTTTGTAAAAGATGTTAAAGGAATTTTTAGACCCGGTGGATGCATTACAGTAGATAGGGAAAATCCAAATCATTTTACACAAGATACTCTTTTAACAGATATTCTTACTGAAGACAATAAAGTGGTATTTAAAACACAGAAAGGAAAAAAATAATGTTTTCTGTAATTGGATTTGATAAAAACGCAAAAGAATGCGATCATGAAAACTTCTTATCCCTTGCAAAAAAAAGCACTGATTCAGATTTGAATAGTGAAAAATTTTGGGTTAAGGTCTGTACTAATGGAATAGATTCTGGCAAACTTTTTGACCCTTCTTCAAATTTGTTAGAAGACTTAAAGCGTTTTGATAATCATACAGATAAGTATAGGTATTCATATAAAAGTGTAAATAAGGAATGTTTTAATTTTTACATTTCATATCTGTCAACTAACAATTCTTCGTTTTTAAAAAATGCTGAAAGGAATATATCATGACCAAAAAAGCCAAAGATTCTCCTTTAAATGAAGTTGAAATATATTTTATTGAAGGAAATTGTTCGTCTATGCCTTTGGGAGATATTGCACAAAAAATTAATAGAGATATTGAATTTATTAAAGATGTTTATGATAAAGCTAGAGTAAAAAAGTCTTTAACATTTCAAACAAAACTTGGAAGCGTATCTATGACAGCAGCACAATCTAGTAAGGGCGATGATATTGTTAAACCAAGTGAAAATGCTGCTTATATGAAAAAATTTAAAAATAGTATTCATAAAATATGATTTGTAAGATATATGATAAAGAATATTTTGAAGATAAGACTTGTTGGGTGGTAGAACTATCCAATGGTGAAACTGTTTATCAAAACGATGGCTTTGATCAGGCTGTTGAGTTTTCTGCTTGGATTAGACTTAAAGAATACTTGCATGAAAACAATTTAAAAATAGAAAAAATGTATGTAAGATTTAGATCAAATATTTTTTATCCTTTAGAAGATTATTGTGAAGGGTATTTTTTCTCTATGGGTATCATTGGTATGATGTCTTCTACAGAAAACATAAATTTTTACATATTGGGTTCTATCAAGAAAGATACTGTTAATATAAAAAAGATAAAAGTTCCAGAACTAATAGTTTTTGATGAAGAAGAAAGAAACATTTCTGATTGTACTGAGCAACAAGTAATTTTAAATATGAAAGAAAATTATGGCAAAAGAAAGATCTTCAAACAGTAGATATGAATCTAGGCATGGTGGTGGTTGGATAACTCCAGCACAATTTTTAGCTGAGTTAATGTGTGAGCGTTTTGCTAAACAAAATCGTCAAGACATACCTCCAAAATTTTGGGATAAACAACCTTGGAAAAAAGAGTTTTTCAAACAGCTTTCTTTAGCAAATAAGCTTTTAGAAAAATATGATCCAGCATTAGTTTCTAAAGCTTTAAGATCACAAGAAGGTAAAAAAATATTCTCTTTAGGTGCTCCTTGGTTAATAAAACTTATAGAGTATGAGGAATACAAATTTAAGGAAGCAGATAAGAATAAGGTTGAGGAAGTAGAATCTCTTCCAGTTAAAAAGCCTTTTGTTTTAAAAAAATCAACACTAAGTAAGTTAAAGGATATTGAAAATGAGTGATGAAGTAGAAAAAATAATCAAAGAAGTATCAAAACAATATGGTGCTGGTATTGCAATAAATGCAAGCGATTTGTTGGATGAAGAAAAGCATGTAATACCGCTTTCTCCAGCTTTAAACCTTGGTTTGCATGGAGGTATACCAGAAGGTTCTTGGGTTACATGTTCTGGTCATCCAAAAAGTGGAAAAGAACAACCCATATCTGCCCTTGTTTACACGCCAAATGGACCTAAGCCAATTGGTGAATTAATGTTGGGTGAACATGTATGCACACATGATGGTAATTCAGCAGAAATTCTTGCTATCTATCCACAAGGCATTAAAGATGTTTATCGAATAAGTTTTTCTGATGGAACATTTGCAGAATGCGGATTAGATCATCTTTGGTCAATTAAAACAAAGGACCACAAAGATTTTGTTGTTAGACAACTTAAAGATTTTATAAATGACATTTACTACAAATCTGGAAAAGTTGCAAAATACTCTATACCAATTTCTACCCCTGCATTATTTAATGAAACAACTAAAGAAATTTCTCCATACATCATGGGCATCTTTCTTGGTGCTGGAATTTTTGGAAAAAATTCAACATATGTAACTCTTGAAAAAGATTTAGGGATTGTTGATCAGATGTCTGATAGCGATAAAAAATACATAATTTATGATAACGACTCAAAAAAAGTTTCCGTTAAAAATTGCAATCCTTTTATAAAGCTTGGACTTTTTAATATTGCTAATAATGAAAAATTTATTCCTTCAAAATATTTATTTGATGGGGTTTATAATCGAACAAGGCTAATAACTGGCATTTTAAAAGTAGCTGGTTACTTAACCAAAGATAAAAGTTTAACCATCACGGTATCGAGCCAAAGACTTGCAGAAGATATTGTCACATTGGTTCAATCTTTAGGTGGAATAGGAAACTATTCTGTGCATAAGAACAAAGATTCAAAAAGATATGTGTGCATATTAAAGCTTAACATTTTACAAAAAAGAAAAAATAAATTTGAAAGAAAAATAATATCTATAAAAAAAGTAAGAAAAGAAGAGTGTGTTTGTATTACCATAAACACGAAAGATGGCTTGTATTTAACTAATAGCTTTATAGTTACACACAATACTTTAACCTCGCTTTCTTTTGCTGCACAATGTCAAAAACCAGAGAATGGTGGTAGACATGTGTATTATCTAAACATTGAAGGTCGATTAAAGCCTATGAATCTAAGGGGCATAGCTGGCTTAAATTTGGACAAGATGACAATCTATAGGTCTACTCAAGATAAGATTCTTTCCGCAAAGGACTACCTAAATCTGGCCTTTAAAGCTATTAATACACACCCAGGTAGTTTAATCATAATAGATAGTGTTTCTGCTCTATGTGATGAAAAAGAGATGGATGAGGGCATTGGGTATGAAAATAGAGGGGCTGGTAATAAGCTTTTTGCTGGTTTTTGCAGACAAGCAGCTAATATAGTACCAGTACAAAACTGTATTGTTTGGGCTATTATGCACTTAACTCAATCTCAAGGTATGTATGGTGGTTATACAGAAAAAGGCTCTAGAACATTGCAGTATCAAGCAGATGTTCAAATGAGAGTTAAATTTGATAAAGCTTGGAATGTTGGCATAGAAGGCAAAGAAAAACAAATTGGCCAGCAAGTTCATTGGTTGATTGAATCTTGTGCTTTAGGTTCGCCAGGAATGGAAATTGATAGCTACATTCGTTATGGGGTTGGTATTGATAATACATATGAAGCCATAAATCTTGGTTGTCAGCTTGGCCTTATACTTAAAGCTGGTGCTTGGATGACACTTGATTTTATGCAAAGACATTTAAAATTGTTAGAGTCAAAAGAATGGGATGATGCAACAATAAGAAAAGTTAAAACTCAAGGTGCAGAAAAACTTTATAGACTATTGCTTGATAATCCTGCATGGGTAAAGATTCTTGAACAAGAAATAAAAGGTCTTTTATCATGAAAATAAGAGGATTAGATGGAAGAGTGCATTCTTGGTCATTTTATGGTCAAATGCCAGACATAAGCGATGAAAGAAAAAGATCAGAGTTGCACATAAGAACTAGGGGCTTGCTTAAATCTTTGTATCCAGTAGATAGAATACTTGAAGAAGTTCATTTGCCTGGATCTGGAAATTTATACGCAGATTTTTGGTTGCCACTAAGGAATAAGATGGTAGAAGTTCATGGAGAACAGCATTATAAGTTTGTTCCTTTCTTTCATGGAACACAGCTAAACTTTTTGGCATCAAAAGCGAATGACAATAAGAAGAGAGAATGGTGTTTAATTAACGGAATAGTTCTTGTGGAGTTACCATTTAATGAATCAACCGAGCAATGGCAATCAAGAATTGAACTTGACTGAAGAACAGAAAATTGATCTTGCTTTAGAGAAGTACGAATTAACTATTGGATTAACACCAATTCCTTCTGATAAGGAGTTTACATGCATAAAGTACTTATACTTATCACAAGATGATTTATCAAAAATGAGTAGTGAACAATGCTCAGAGTCATGTGTTTTACTTAATAGTTTTTCTTTTCATATAAGCAGAGTCATAAACAAAGAAAAAACAAAGTTAAGATGGTGCAATGAGAAGATTTTAAGTGTTATAGCGAATAATCTTTCAGACTACAGATATTTTTCAGCAGAAGAAAGAATGGCTTTATGTATAAAAGACAATGATTATGCAAAAAAAATAAAAAAGCTTTCTGCTTTAATACAAGCAAGAATAGATAGGATTGAATATTTGCCGATTAGACTTGAAAAAGTTGCTGAATCTTTGTCAAATTTAGCTTACTCAAAAAGGAGAAATAATGAACCTCGTTAACATGTTGAAAACAGCAGTTGGAAAAAAGGATTGGGGGCTAGTGTCAAAAGCATTAAACATTTTAAATGGCGATGAAGAATTTCTTGTTTTAACACATCAACCATCTACTCCAGCCAAACAAGTTGATTTTTTATCTAACAAGGCTTCTGTCGGCACTAAGTCTTTAATTGCACCAACAGCGAACAAGTTTGTTGATGATTTGACACTTGAGTCGGGATTTATAGAAAAGGGGCAAAAGGCATCAAATAAAAGTTATAGACAACCATTTAAAGAAGGCGATAATTTTTGTGATGTAAAATGTTCAAAATGTGGAGGCAATATGAAAATTACAAAAGAAGAATATAAGTTTAGAACAATTGATTCTGAATCAGCACCATTCACATGCATTAAATGCATTAGAAATTCGAGTAGATAATGAACGATGTTGCATCTGAAAGGGTTATATTAGCTGCTCTTTTTCAAAAAGGCTATGATTGTTATATTGAAATTTGCGATATTGTTGATGAAAATAGCTTTAGCTCTGATGAAACGGCTGCAATATATAAATGTTTAGTAAAAATAGTAAATGAAAAAGATTCAAAAGCCGATATACCATCGATTATAGCTGTAGCAAACTCTTTAAAAATACAGCAGTTTTTTCAAAAAGATGATCAAGCTAAGTATCTTAGATCTTTAACATTGTTACCAGTTGAAATAGTTAACGCTAAAAAAGCAGCAGCAAAATTAAAAAAGATGCAAATTGCTAAGACTTTGGCGTACAACTTGTCTAATTGTGCAAGTGAGTTATTGAATATGACAGGCGATGAGCCTATTTCACAAATAGTTTCTCTTGCAGAAGCAACTGTGTTAGATCAAACTTTTAAAATTTCAAATGCAGAAGACCCAAGCCCTAAAGAAATATCTGAAGGTTTGGATGATTATGTAAAGTTTCTAGAAGATAATCCAATATCTCAACTTGGCATTTCATCAGGCTTTAAAGTTTACGATAGGGCTATTGGGGGCGGTCTTAGGCCAGGAACAGTTAATTTGATTGGTGCAAGAATGAAAACAGGAAAATCATTTTTTGCAGACAATGTTGCGATGAATGTTTCTAAACAGGGCATACCTGTGTTAATGTTTGATACTGAAATGACAGCTAAAGATCATTGGCATAGACTATTGGCTTGTATTGGAAATATTAAAATTGAAGAGATTGAGAATGGGTCTTTTTCAAAGGATTCATCAAAAAAGAAAAGGGTTTATGATGCATCAAAAGCATTAAAAGATATGCCTTTTAAGTACAAGTCTATTGCTGGAAAAAGCTTTGATGAGGTTTTAAGCCTTGCTAGAAGGTGGGTTATAAAAGATGTTGGTCTAGATGATTTTGGTAAAGCTAAACCATGTTTAATAATATTAGATTATATAAAATTAATGGATGATGGAGCAATATCAAAAAATATTGCCGAGTATCAAGCATTAGGTTTTTTAATGTCAAGCTTACATAATTTCATGGTTCAATATGGTGTTGCTTGTTTAGCCTTTACTCAATTAAATAGAGATGGCATAACAAGAGAGGATACAGATGTTGCATCAGGATCTGACAGAATCTTGTGGCTATGCAGCAATTTTTCAATATATAAGCGTAAAACAGAAGAGGAAATGGCAGATGAAAGCGTTTCAGAAAATAATATTTCATACAACTTAAAACTAATACCGATTGTTGCAAGACATGGTAAAGGTATTGATGCTGGTGATTACATCAACATATCTGGAAATTATGAATATGGAAGAATAACAGAAGGTCCAACTAGGAATGAATTTTACAAACTTAGATCAACAAGAATTAATAATGGCTTTCAAATAGAGGAACTATCAGATGAAATCTCAGGAACAAATTGATTTTAAATCAGCAAATAAAATAATTTCAAAAAATATAGATGTTGTTTTAAATCACTTCGATATTGAATTAAATTATACGGATGCTTATCTTTCTGGTCCATGCCCAATACATGGTGGAGATAATAAGACTGCATTTAATATTTTTACATCTGGTAATACGCATGTTGGAAATTGGATATGTTACACGCACCATTGTGAAAAAAGTTTTATAAATAATACAATTGGTTTTATTAGAGGTTTGATAAGTCATAGTAAATATAATTGGTCAAAGTCTGGAGATAAAATAGCATCATTTGCAGAAACATTGTACTTAATAAAAAGCTTGTACGACTTTTCAATTGATGATACTTTATCTACAAATAAACCTAAAAATATATTAGAATCTTCTGCATTTACAAAAACCACAAAAGAAAAACAAGATAAGTGGAGTAAGACTTCTGTAAGATCAAGCTTGTCAATACCATCTAAGTATTATCTTTCTAGGGGTTACACTGAAGAATGTTTAAATAATTATGACATAGGAGAGTCTAATTCCTCTATTGGAATATTTAAAGATAGGGTAGTTGTTCCAGTGTATGACACAGATGGAAAATTTATAGTTGGTTTCACAGGAAGAACAAGGTACAAAAAATGTGAAGCATGTAAACATTATCATGAACAAGAAGCTAGTTGCAATGGTTATGTTCATATGTCTAAGTGGTGTCACAATAAGGGTTTTTCTAAAAAAGATTACTTATACAATTATAATTTTGCAATTGATTCTATTAAAAAAACTGGCGTTGCCATATTGGTGGAAGGACCAGGAGATGTTTGGAGAATTGCTGAATCTGGAATTAAAAATTCATTGGCTGTATTTGGATCTTCTTTAACAGATGCACAACAGATTTTATTAGAGTCATCTGGAGCTTTGCACTTAATACTACTATTTGATTCAGATGAGGCTGGTTTAAAGGCTGGCAATAGCATAGAATCTTCTCTTGGTAGAATGTTCAAAATAATTAAGCCAAAATTGCCGAATGGTTTTAAAGATATTGGTGAGATGAGTGTGGATGATGTTAAAAGTTTTTTACTCCCTATTATGGAAAAGCTGTGATACAAAAAATAATTGGGTTTTCTGGAAAAAAGGGTTCTGGCAAAGATACTATTGCTGGATTTCTTTCATTCAATTCTGTAGCCCTTTTTGGTTGTAGATCATCCATTTATTCTTTTGCACAACCAATGAAAAAAATGGCTATTAACTTTTTTGGATTAAAGCACAAACAAGTTTTTGGATCATTTGAAGATAAAAAAACTTTAACAAATTATTTATGGGAAGATCTTCCGCACTATGAAGAAATTAAAATTAGAAAAGAAGTGGCCCCAACTGGCAAAATGACAGCTAGGGAATTTTTGCAGGAATTTGGAACTGGTATAGCTAGAAGAATGTGTAAAGAAATACATATAAATGCTTGTTTTAATGAAATAAGAAATGGTCATTACCCATTGAATTTCATTACTGATGCTAGATTTGATAATGAAATAGACAGTATTAAAGAAAAAGGTGGAATTGTCATAAGGTTAACAAAAAGCACTGAAGACGATTATCACATAAGCGAAAATGAATTGGACAATAGTGAAAAATTTGATATTGTTTTAGACAATCAAAAAATGACAAAAGAAGAACAAAAAATAGAAATTTTAAAAATTCTTAAGAAATTAGATTGGATAAAGAGTGATTATAACTTACTTAAGATCTAGTTCTGTATCATCATACTCTTGGTGTCAGCACAAGTATTGGTTAACCTATAATCTTGGCTTTAAAGATGATTCCAATAAAAAGGCAGAAAAAGGTAATGTTGTACATAAAGGTTTAGAATTGTTGGCAAATAAAAAGCTTTGCCTACAAAATGGAACAATTTCATTCTCTGATTCTGAATTAGGGATGGAATTTATAACATCAGAAATGTCACCAGAAACAGCAATATTGGCTGGTTTTAATCATTACAAAAACAAAAGTACGCATGAGTGGACAGATGTTGATTTTAAAGAATGTACTAAGTGGTTGTGGGATGTTCTATTATTTAACAATGGCATGTTTTCACCATTAACTAGAAATATTGTCATGCCAGAACAGTATTTTGACATTGAAATTGATAAGCCTTGGGCAAATTATGATTATTTTCTTCCAGATGGGCAAATAATTTCTGGAAAGTTACGAATAAAAGGAACTATGGACTTAATAACAAGAGTTGATTCAAAAACAGTAGAATATGTTGATTGGAAAACAGGAGAAAGAAAGAATTGGTCAACAGGAAAAGAGAAAGGCTACGATGATTTATACAATGATTTTCAACTTAGATTATACCATTATGCTTTAAATGAACTATATCCAAATGAAAATATGATAATTATGACCATATTTTTTGTTAAAGCTGGTGGACCATTTTCTTTGTGTTTTCAAAAAGAAGACATAAAAACAACTGAAGAAATGATAAAAAAAGAATTTGAAAAAATTAAGAATTGCAATAAGCCATCAAGGATAATAGACTATGGAAAAGATAAGTGGAAATGCATTAGGCTTTGTAGTTTTTATAAAGAAAAACACAAGGATTCTGAAAATGAATCAATATGTGATCATATGCATCAAGAATTAATACAACTTGGTATTAATAATGCGTATGTTAAACACGCCAAAAAAGATACTGTAAAATCTTATGGCGATGGTGGTGGTCAATCTAATAGGGAGAAATAACATGGTTGATTGGAGATGGGAAGATATTGTTTTTACCAACAAAAAAGAAGAAGTTGCAACAACAACTACTGAACCAGAAATTATCAAATATGAACCTAAATATAATGGTGAACAGGTTCTTGTTATTAAAAACGACTTATTAAAAGATGATTCCTTTCAAGGATTTATTACTGGAAATGTAGCAAAAAATTTGCGAGATAAAATTCTTTCAACAGAAAACATGTTTTATATTGATCGTGATATTGCAGAAAATGATAAATCTTATAAACAGATTATACCATACTGTTTAATCAATCGTGGAGAATCAACATTTTGCTATCAAAGATCTAAAGCAGGGTCTGAAAACAGATTGCATGATTTGTGGTCGTTAGGCGTTGGTGGGCATGTTAATCCATGCGATGGATTGAGTGCTGAAACTATTACTAATGCATGTAAGAGAGAAATTGAAGAAGAAGTTGAGTTTTCAAATTTAAAAAATGCACATTTTATAGGTTTGATAAACGATGATTCAAATGATGTAAGCTCTGTTCATTTTGGAGTTGTTTATAGTGTAAATCTTCAAGAGCATTCAACCTTTAAGGTTAAAGAAGAAGCACTAGCAGAAGGATCTTTTGTTATAAAAGAAATCGTTAAAGTTGAAGAAAAGAATTGGGAAAATTGGTCGGCTTTAATTGTAAATGAATATTTAAGAAAGTAAAATTTTAGGAACAGCACATGAATAATTGGACAGCACTACATTGTCATTCTCACTATAGTCTTTTAGATGGTTTAACAAAGCCAGAATCTATGGCAAAAAGAGCAAAAAGTCTTGGGCACAAGTCTATAGCTCTTACTGATCATGGAACTATTTCTGGCTCTATTTCTTTTAATAAGGCATGTGTCGCAGAAGAAATAAAACCAATAATAGGGTGTGAGTTTTACATATGTGGTCAAAGTGCTTTGATTCATGACAAAACTAATTCTAAAAATTCTCACCTATGTGTCCTTGCTAAAAATATTTCTGGCTGGTCTGAGCTTATAAAACTTTCGTCTTTATCAAACAATAAAGATTATTTTTATTATAAGCCTAGACTAAGCTTAGAAGATTTTGCACTACATTCAAAAAACCTAATAGCGTTCTCTGGACACCCAGGAACACAATTGGCCAGATGTATTTTTCCAGATGAGGCGTACAAGTGTGCTAGTCCAGAAGAAGCAAGAGCTTTAATTAAAGACGATTGGTTTGAAGAATGTAAGAAGTTATGTTCTAAACACCAAGATATTTTTGGCAAAGAAAACTTTTTTATTGAGATACAGCTTTTTGATAAAGACAACTTACATTGTTCTGTAGTCCTTGCTGAATGTCTTAGAAAACTATCCAAGGAAACTGGTATTAAGGCAATAGCTACTCCTGATGCTCATTACGCTAAACAAGAGGATGCTTCTGATCAAAGAATAATCTTATGTGCATCTATGGAAACAACTCTTTCTAAAGTAAGATCGTCTTTAGACAAACATGAAGACTTTGGATTGTCTAGCTTTTTTAAATCAAACAGGTATTACATTCCATCTACTGAAGAAATTTTAGCTCTTCATGAACCAGAAGAGTTAAAAAATTGTTTGTTGATTGAAGAGATGTGCGAAAATTATTCTTTAACAAAAAAATCTGTTTTGCCAAGTTTTGAGTGTCCAGAAAGCAAAAATGAACATGATTACTTAAGAGAACTTTGTAGAAATGGGTGGAAAGAAAAGTTTTCAGATTTAGAAAAAGATTCATCAAAGTTTGAAAATTATGTTGGAAGAATTAAAAATGAGCTTTCGGTTATAGGCGATGCTGGTCTTGAAGGTTACTTTTTAATTGTTCAAGACTATTGCAATTGGGCTAGAAAACAAGGTTGGTTAACAGGAAGAGGGCGTGGGTCAGGTGCTGGTTGTATGATTTCTTATTTGCTTGGAATAACTCAAGTAGATCCAATCGAGCACAATTTAGTTTTTGAGCGTTTTTACAATGCTGGAAGAAATGTTCCAGGTCATGTAAGTCTTCCTGATATAGATTGTGACTTTCCAATTACTAAAAGAGACAAGGTTATTGATTACATTAAAGCAAAGTATAACGAAGAAAATGTTTCGCAGATGATAACATATAGCAGAATGCAGGGTAGGGGTGCTTTAAAAGATGTTTTAAGGGCACATGGATTTTCTTTTGATGAAAGCAATGCCATTACAAAAAACATACCTGATGAATCTGAAATATCTGAACAACTTCAAGAAATGAAGGAAGATGGTGGAGAATCATCAATTATTGGTTGGGCATTAGAAAATATCCCTTCAAAGCTTAAAGATTATTGCGAGATAGACGAACATGGTAATATAACAGGAAAGTTGTCAAAAGAGTTTTCACAAGCGATTAGACTTGAAGGAACTAAGCGTAGCCAAGGAAAACATGCTGCTGGAATTGTTATAAGCCATACGCCTTTAAAAGATATATGCCCTATGATCTATGATAAGAAAAATAAGCAAATGATTGCTGGTCTTGAAATGTCAGATCTAGAATCAATTGGTTTGGTTAAGTTTGATATTTTGGGGGTTGCAGTTTTAGATAAAATAATGGGATGCATAAATTTATTGAAAGGAAAAGAAAATGAATGAAAAAGAAGAGGTTGAATTAATAGCAAAACTAGTATCTCAACAAATGGGATTAGTTCAAGCTCTTTCAGAATGTCAAAATTCAAAAAATCAACTTTCTTTGCAGTTTATAAAAATACTTAAAGCCATTGTGTTAAAAAATAATGGTGACTTTGTTATAGAAAAAGAATTTTTTGATTCTGCTGATGACAATGACTTTAAATTAGATATCACAACTGATGATGAAGAATCAATCGTTTTACAATTTTTAGAGAATGAGGAATAAATGTATAGTAATACTATTATGGTTTTTGATTTTGAAACAGGTTCTTTAGATATAAATAAGTGCGAAGTAATTCAAGTTGCAGCTATGGCAATAAATAGAAAGACTCTTGAACCAATTAAAGATGGTGTTTTTGAAACACTAATAAAACCAAGAGATTTCAACAATCTTCAAGATGAAGCTCTTGCAATAAATAAAAAAACAAGGGAAGAACTTAAGCTTGCACCAAGTATTGATGCTGTTTGGAAAAAGCTTGCAGATTTTATTTCAATGTTCAACAACGGCAAAGGAAATATTTCTGCACCAATTCCAGCAGGGAAAAACATAAGGCATTTTGATATGCCTATTTTTCAAAGGGTTTGCTCAGAACTTGGTTATGTAGATAAGAATGGAAATCAGACTTTGTTGAATAGAAGGAACATGTATGACCTTGATGAAATAATGATGTTGTGGTTTGACAATACTACAGTGGTTCCAAATTATAAAATGGACACATTAAGAGATTTTTTTGGGTTATCCAAGGCTAATGCTCATGATGCACTAACTGATGTTCTACAGACTTCTGATATTATTTTGCATTTTTTAAAGTTGCATAGAAGCATTTTTCCAAAAATTAAATTTAAAGATGCATTCAGAAAGTAATTATGAAATATTATAAGTTTGAATGTGGCTGTTCTTGGCCAATAATTGAACAATCTAAAATAGAAGGTGCTTTACCATTAATGGAAGTTGATCCATTAAAATTGCCGTATTGCCAGTCAACTTGGGATTTATTTGCAAGAGGCGATACAAAGGGTGTGTTTCAGCTTGAATCAGACCTTGGTAAACAATGGAGCAAGCGATTAAGGCCAAAGAACGCAGAACACTTATCTGCGATTGGTGCATTGATAAGGCCAGGAACACTTCGTGCATTAGATGAAAACGGCATTAGTATGACCACCCATTATTGCAAAAGAGCTAATTTTGAAGAACCTGTTGAGTCATACCACCCTGTTGTTGATGAAATTTTAAAATCAACCTATGGATCATTGGTGTTTCAAGAACAGGCTATGGAGTTATCTAAGTCTGTTGCTGGCTTTACCCTGCAAGAAGCTGATAAGCTAAGAAAAGCTATGGGCAAAAAACTTGCTAGTGAGATGGCAAAATGTAAAAAAATATTTATTGAAGGTGCTAAAAAAGTTGAAATTGTAAGCGAAAAACAGGCCGAAGAAATATTTGGTTGGATTGAACAAAGTCAAAGGTATTCGTTTAACAAAAGTCACAGTTGTTGTTATGGTTTAACTGGATATGATACTGCTTATTTGAAAAGTCATTTTCCAGTCCAATTTTATTGCAGTTGGTTATATTACGCAAAGGATAAGCTTGATTCTCAACTTGAGATAATGGATCTTGTTGAAGATGCAAGAAAGTTTAACATAGATGTTTTAGCACCAGATGCTTTTAAATTGAACAAAAATTTTGCAACTGATGGCTTAAATATATGGTTTGGTATTACCGATATTAAAGGGGTTGGTGAATCACAATTCAATAAGCTTAAAGCATCTATGGAAAAGAACAAAGATAAGCTAAATAATTGGGAAAACTTTGTAGTATTTTGTTCGGATGAAATACCAAGTTCTACTATAATAAAACTAATATCTGTTGGTGGATTCAAAAGATATAATACATGTAGACAAAAACTTTTAGCAGAATATAATTCTTGGGTACAGTTAACAGATAAAGAAAGAGAATGGATTAAAATTAATTTTACAGAATCTACTATAGCTGAATTAATATCTTCAGCAGCAAAACCAAAAAAGGAAAATGGTGGTTGCTCTAATCAGAACAGGGTTTTGTTTTTAAAGGACTTGGCCAATTTGCTCATTAATCCACCATCCCCGCACATTGACCTTCCTCAATGGCTAATTTGGTCAGAAAAGGATGCTTTGGGCATTTCTTTGACTTGTAATGCAATTGATTCATGCGATACAGCACAAGCTAATACCACATGTAAAGAATTTTTAAATGGAAAAACTGGCTTTATGATTTTTGGAGTGGAAATACGAAGATGTAAAGAAGTTATAACAAAAGCTGGTAAATCTCCAGGATCTAAAATGGCATTTATGTCTATATCAGATTCAACTGGAAAAATAGATGATGTAATATGTTTTCCAGATTCGTACAAAGATAGTTGGTCTTTGTTAAAAGAGGGCAACACTGTTTTAATTCATGGTGAAAAAAGCAGAGGTAGCGATTCTCTTTTAGTTAAAAAAGTTTTTCAAATTTAGGAGCAGAAATGAATATTTGTAGCTTTATGGGTCGTTTAACTAGAGAACCAGAATATGTACAATTGCAAAACGGAAAAAATGTAATAAATTTTTCTATGGCTGTTAGAAACCCAAACACTAGCAATAAAGATAAACCAGATACAACATTTATTGATTGTGTTGCTTGGGAAGCAACTGCTGATTTAATAAACAAATATTTTAAAAAAGGCTCTAGAATATTAGTACACACATCTGCAAAAACAGATAATTGGATTGATAAAGACACTGGTAAAAACAGGTATAAGATTAAGTTTCTTGTCCAAAAATTTTGGTATGTAGATCAAAAACAAGAAGATGCATATTCAAATATTGAAGATGTTGATGTAGAAGAAGTGATTTAATATGAAAAAAAGAAAAGTCCTTCTTGTTGGTGAAGCCTCCTATCTTAATTCTGGATATGCCAATTATGGTTTTCAGATAATGAAAAGGTTTTACGACACTAAGGACTTTGATCTTGCTGAAATAAGTTGTCATGGGAGTGATAAAAGATCAGATGAGATACCTTGGAAAAGTTATGTTGTTCCCAAAAAATCAAATATCTTTGGCGAAGACATATTCAATGATGTTTTAATTGATTTTAAACCAGATATTGTTTGGTCATTTAGAGATCCTTGGGTAGATGAATTTATTGGTGACTCTGTATTAAGAAATAATTTTAAATGGGTTTACATGCCAACTGTTGATGCTTTGCCCTTAGATATTGATTGGGTTGATACCATAAGCAGAGCAGACCATATTTTGACATATTCTGATTGGGCAGCAAAAGAACTTACGAGTTTATATCCTAGTATAAACATTTTAGGTTCAGCATCTCCTGGTTTTGATACCAACTTTAAGCCTGTCGAAGATAAAATTAAATTTAAAAAACAAAATGGCATAAATGAAGATTCGTTAATTATTGGCTCTGTAATGAGGAATCAAAAAAGAAAACTTATTCCAGACCTACTTGATGCATTTTCTGAGTTTCTAGATAAAGCATCAAAAGAAATTTCTGAAAAATGTTTTTTATATCTTCATACAACTTATCCAGATGTTGGTTGGAATATACCTAGACTTATTGCGGAGAGGCCAAAAATATCAAACAAGGTTCTTTTTTCTTATAATTGCAACAATTGTTTTAAACTTTCAATCTCTTCTTTCTGTGGTGCAATTATACAATGCAATAGCTGCAAACAGGTTAATTGCACATTTCCTAGAGTGTCAAAAGGCTCAAAAAGAGATGATATGGTTATGGTGTATAACCTTATGGATCTATATGTGCAATACTCTTGTGCAGAAGGTTTTGGTATGCCACTAGTTGAAGCAGCATCATGCGGTGTACCAGTTTGTGCTGTAGACTATAGTGCAATGACTGATATAGTTAAAAAATTAGAAGGTTATCCAATAAAAGTACAAAGATATACATATGAGGTTGAGACAAACAGAAAGTTTGCTTTGCCAGACAATTCTAGCTTTAGCGATATTTGCATAGATTTTTTTAAGAAACCATACCCTATAAGAAAAGCAATATCTAAAAAAACAAGAGATTTAGTTGTTAAAAATTACACATATGAAAAAACATTTGAAAAAATTAAAAACATTTTTTATTCAATAGAACAAGAAAACAAATGGGATTCGCCTTCAAAATTTGTTGAAATGCCAAAAGATTTTAAAGACTGCAATTCTAACAACGACATTATTGAAAAGATTTTTAAAAAAATGCCAATAAATATGGGTCATATTAAGCAGAAATGTTTATTTAAATTAAACAATAGAATGCACGATAAGCAAAAGGTTTTAAAAGAACTGGCTTCAATATTTGATTCTTATAACCACTATGAGTCTTTAAGGGTAAAAAAATGAAGGTTCTTTACATAGGCGTTTATCGTGACGGAACAGGCTATGGTCAGGCAGCAGAAGATTACATTCTTTCTTTGGATTCTGTTGGCGTTGATGTTGTTTGTAGACCCTTAAAACTTAATGATGTCGATTATGCTCCTAATCCAATAGTGTCTAAGCTTGAATCTAAAAGCTCAAAAAATTGTGATGTTGTTATTCAACATATGTTGCCAATCCATATGCAGTACAATGGCGATTTTAATTATAATATTGGTCTTTTTGCTTATGAAACCAGCAATTTTAAAATGTCTGGATGGAAAAATTATTTAAATTTGATGGATGCTAATGTTGTAATAAATAAGCAAATGATTAATTCTTGTTTAAATAGCGGAGTAAATACGCCATTACATGTAGTTCCTCATGCTAGAGATTTTTCTAGGTATGTTGAAAAATATGAAAAGCTTGAAACAATAACATCTCAAGTTTCAGATTCTGATTTTATATTCTACACAATAGGCGAAATGACAAAAAGAAAAAACTTTTCTGCATTGTTAAAGGCTTACTTTACAGAATTTTCCGAATCTGAATCTGTTTGTCTTTTAATTAAAACCAATAAGTCATCTTATGAATTTTACGATTATTGTGGAAAAATTCTCGATGGCCTTTGCATAAAAAATCCACCAAGAGTTATTGCTGTTACAGAAAGAATGTCAAATGAAGACATTAATAGGCTTCATTATACATGTGATGCTTTTGTTCAACCGTCTTACGGTGAAGCTTGGAGCATACCAGCTTTTGATGCAATGGGTTTTGGTAAAACGCCAATTGTTACTAATTGCACTGGGTATGTTGAATACATAGATGAGTCTGTTGGTTGGCTGGTTAACGGTTTTGAGGAACCAGTATTTGCTGCTGATAAACAAACAGATGATATATACACATCTGGTGAAAATTGGTTTTCAGTAGATATACTGGATTTAAAAAGAAAGATGAGGCAATGTTATAAAGAAGAAGGAATTAGGAGGTCAAAAGCTGAAAATGCTTTAGATCGTGCTTACGAATTCTCCCATGAAAAAGTGGGTTCAATCTTTCTTGAGGTATTAAAAAATGTCACAAAAGAAAAGAAAACAGAATTGGTTAGAAGAAGCTACTAAGGTAGAAGTAGAAAAAACCATTTCTTGGAGAGATGAAAGAGATAAAGCTGCTGATGAGCAAAAAGAAAATGCCAATAGCAATAAGTTAAAAGCAAAAACAAAAAATCAAGAAATATATATAAATTCTGTATACACTAAAACTGTAACAATATGTTCTGGTGTTGCTGGAACAGGTAAAACATATATAGCCTGTGGAATAGCAGCAGAAATGCTTATTGATTTGAAAATAGAAAAAATAATTATTGCTAGACCTTTAGTTGAATGCGGTCAAAGACTTGGTGCGTTCCCTGGAGATTTAAAAGAAAAAACAGAACCATTTATGACAGCTATGCTTGAAGTTTTTAGTAAATTTATGACTAAAACAAAAATGCGTAAAATAAAAACAGATGAAGTTTTAGAAATATGTCCATTGGAAATAATGAGAGGAAGAACATTTCATAATTCTGTAATTATTTTAGATGAAGCACAAAATGCCACTAGAAGACAATTAAAAATGTTTCTAACTAGATTTGGGCAAGAATCAAAAGTTATTATCTGTGGAGATCATACGCAAACAGATTTACCGCACTCAGAAGGAAATACAATGAATTGGTTGCTTGATAGACTTGACCACGATGATATCGGTAAGGTATTCTTGACATCTGAAGATGTTCAAAGACATGGCCTTATTCGATATATAATAGAACAGCTTGGTGAATAATGCACCATAATGTCAGCAACATATTACGGTCTTCGACTAGAAAATCTAATCAAAGACTTAATATTTTAACCTTTTCTACTCATGAAAGATATCAGTCTAATATGGCTGATGTTAATGCAAATTTTTGGGTTATTAATAATCCTAAAATTAAAGCTTGGAATTTAAATTTTTCAGACATTCCTAAAAATCATACTATGTTAAACAATATTTCACTTTTAAGTGATATACCAACATATATAGATTTTGATTTAATAATTTCTCAAAGCAAATTTGTACAATTTAATTTAGCTGTTGAAATAGCGAACTGCTTAAATATTCCACTTGTTTGTATTGAGCATACTGAGATGTTTGAAGATAGGAAAAAATTTAAACACATGATTGGTGATACAAACATATTTATATCTGATTATTCTGCCAAAACATGGGAGGCAGATTATGCGTACTATGTTATTGATCATGGAATAAATAGTTCTTTGTTTCACAACAAAAATATAAAAAGAGAAAATCAAGTATTAAGCATTGTAAACGATTGGATAAATAGGGATTACGAATGCGGTTTTACACTTTGGAAAGAGGTTACAGAAGATTTCCCAGTTTATGTGGCTGGAGATACGCCCAACTTTTCTAAACCAGCTAAAAATACAGAAGAACTTATTGACATCTATAACAGAAACTCTATATTTTTAAATACCTCGATACATAGTCCAGTTCCAACCACCTTGCTCGAAGCTATGTCTTGTGGCTGTTGTGTTGTTACAACTAAAAATGAAATGATAGAGTCATTTATAGAAAATGGCAAAAATGGTTTTATTTCAAACGACAAAGATGAAATTAGAAAAAATTTAGAAGTTTGTTTGAATAATCCAGAAATGTGTAGAGAAATTGGAAAAAATGCTAGGCAAACAATCATTGACAAGTTTTCTTTGAATGTATTTACACAAAAATGGGATTATGTTTTAAATAGATCTTTAGGTAAATAAAATGAAAATAAACATTTGTTTTGGAAACTCAAACGAATATTTGAATGGATATATTAATACTAATTTTGTTAAAAACAACAATTTTGAAAATTGCCATCCTGAGAATTTAGATTCAATTATAGATGATGGTGAGGCAGATGAAATATTGGCTATCAATGTTTTAAATTATATTGAATTTAAGAAAACAAAAGATGTTTTGATTAATTGGTATAAAAAATTAAAATACGATGGTACAATCGTCATATCTTTTTTTGATTTTGCAGAGGTGTGTAGGGCTTTAACCTCTGGACAATTAGATGTTTTAGATGCAAAGAAACTTATTTATGGCGAGCAAAATGAAGGTTGGCAATTTTTTAAATCTGGATCTTCATTGATTGAATTAAAGAAGTTTTTTTTGTCCATTGGTTCTAAGATAGAATATTGTAAAATAGACGGTTTTATTTCACATATTAAAATCAGGAGAGTTAAGTGAGCAATTTACATACAAGCTGTAGAGATTGTTTTTATGCAATTTATGAAGAGTCTGAAAAAACTCAAATAGGTTGTCATTTTAATAAACTGGAAAAAATTAAAGAAAACGGTATTACAATAACCGAATCTTTTGATGAAGAAAAAGAATTTTTTGTTTTAGAGAAACATGCTTGCATGGCCTATAGAACTAAATCATCTATGATTGCTGCTAATCAAGATGTTCAAGAAAGTATGACATTAACTAGAAAACAAATGTCGCCCAAAATTGCTGCTGTTATAAATGTATTTAGTAAAGATGAGGAAGACTTAAAGAAAACAATTCAGCAAATATCTGATCAAGATGTTCAATTTTACGAAGTTATTTTTTGTGTTTCATCAGATATAAAACCATCAGAAATCATATCTTTGATGCATAAGTTAAATTGTACATTTAAATGGAATATAAAACAAATAATAGATGAGTACTGGTTAGGTTCTAGGGCTATAAATGTATCTGTTCAAAATAGTAAGTCTACATATTTTGCACTTTTTAATTCTGGATTTAATATACCTAAAGCTTTTGTCAAAGAAATTGATGAGGCTATTTGTGATCAGATGAAAAGGTTTATTGTGCTTCATGGGGTCGATGAACAAGGGAATGGCTCTGTTTATCAAACATATGCATTTAATGCACTTAGGGGCAACGAGGATGCTTTTATCGAACAAGAAAATGATAAGCCAGCACACACTTTTTTAGAAAAGCTTAATTATCTTGCAGCCCAAAGTGATTTAATGCACCTACTTAAGAAATGTGAAGAAGTATGTCCTTGCATGAAAAACCAATAGTATCGATAGTGATACCAAATTATAATTATGGTAAATGGATAGAAGATGCTATAGATAGTGTTGTTAATGATGATTACTCTAATAAGAGAATAATTGTTGTAGACGATGGATCTACGGATGGCTCTGCTAAAAAAGTATATGGTCTTTTATCAGATGCAAAAGGTTCTGAATCATCTGGAATTTCTGGAATAACAGGCAAGTACAAAGAAACAGATGTTGAAACAACATTAATAGCTTGTAATCAATCTAGAGGGCCATCTGCTGCAAGAAATATAGGGATAAAGTTTTATTGGGAAAATACTGATGTTTATTCGTTTTTAGATTCCGATGATATGCACATAAATGGAAAAATAAAAGAAAGTTTGTCAGCTTTAATAGTTGGATGGGGTTCAATTGGTGCTGTATATTGCGATTATACAAACTTTGATTACGAAAATAATATAAGTTTTAAACAGCATAAAGAAGCTTTTTGTTCTGAAAGAATATTAGAAGAATGTATAATGCCATCATGTAACTTAGTTCCAAAATATGTTTTTGAAAAAATAGGTCTTTTTGATGAGACTATGCGTGTTGCAGAAGATTGGGATCTTTGGATAAGAATGTCTAAGCATTTTATTGCTTATCATATTCCAAAAAATCTCAGTATTATCAGGACAGGAAGCTATAATTCTACAAATACCGTTTCTGAGGAAGTGTGGTCTAAAAACTGGCAAAGAATACTAGAAAAAATAAAAAATGACAAGTGACATGTGCATCATTATTCCAGTTGCTGGTCTTGGCAAAAGAATGAAGGCATATGGCCCCAAGGCATCAATACGAATTGATAAAGATGAAACAGTATTAAGTAGACAAATTAAAATTTTAAGAAACTTCTTTCCAAAATCAAAAATAATTGTTGTTTGCGGTTTTCAAAAAGAAAAAATATTTGAAATAATTGACGAAGATATTGTTTGTGTTGAAAATAAAAAATATAAAAATTCCAATGTTTGTCTTTCAATTAAAATAGCACTAGATAAATGTCATTGCAAAAAGATTCTAATAGTTAATGGTGATTTGGTTTTTACTGGTGAAATATTTAACACAATGCCAAAAAACACATCTTGGATTGCTATTGACACTAACATAAATCAAAGATCATCTGAGGTTGGCGTTAACATAGTGGAAGGCCAGATAACCAATTTCTGCTATGGGTTAAATCCTAAATGGGGCCAGATAGTTTGTTTAATAGGAAAAGAAATGGATTTCTTTAAAAAAATAGTTATTCTAGAAAGGTCTGAAAAAAAATTCTCTTTTGAAATATTAAATGATGTTATAGATATGGGCGGTATTATAAAGCCACAAATAAACAAGAAGTGGAAGCTTGTTGAAATAGATACATCTAAAGATATAGCCAGAGCTAAAAAGCTTGTAAGGAAGGTTTAAATGAATGTTCTATGCGACATGGAATATCCATTAGATGAAAAAGAAATGTTTGGATGGGGCAAAGCGTTTTCCTCAATAGATTATGATTTCTTTTTTTTAAACAGGAAAGAAAAAGCAATAATTGATGCTTTTGAAGAAAAAAAACCCTCTATATTTATAACTCATGCAGCATTATTAAATAGGGCATCATGCAAAGCCATTATTAAAAACGAATATTGTAAAGCATTTGTTTTTATTGATTCAGAAGAAGATAAAGAAAAACTAAAAGATAAACCAAATGTTTTTTACATTTCAAAAAATAAAAATTTAAATTGTATGTTCGTAGAAGAATCTTGTGATCTTTACTTATGTTTAAAACCAAAAACAAATATTCATATGATATCTGACATATGTTACATAGGTGATTATGTAAAAGAACACATTCTTTCAAAGTGCTTTCCTATGTTTAGAGTTAAGTGTTGGGGAAATACAAAGTGGCCTTTCACAACATATTTAGGCAAAATTAAGCCAGACAAAATAAAAGATGCAATATGTTCTTCAACAACATCTTTGTATTTAGATGATTTAAACAATAGAAGCTGGCCACTCTATACATACATGTGCAATAGGCCGATACTATCCTATAATAGCACATGGTTAAAAAATATTTTAAAAGACAAATCTTTATGTTTTTCAGATGAAGAATGTTTTTTTGAAAATCTTTTAAACATAATTAGAAATCCAGAAATTGCATACGAAAACATAAAAATCAATTCGCAAATTATAAAAAATAATCATTTGTCACATCATAGAGTTTCAGCTATACTAGACACTATAGGACTTAAGGAGGATTCAATAAGATGTACGAATGTTGCGATGGATCTAACAAAGAAGTATTAAGTATTCTATTAGGGTATGGCCAATCTCCAGAGGTTATTAAAAAGTCCTTATGGTGGATATCCGAAGAACTAAATAACAACGAATACAATGTGATAGCCATAGACGATGGTAAATGTGGTGACATATCAAAAGAAATGTACAATTATGTTGCAAGGATATGCCCAAAAATAATAAAGATAAATAATGCTGCACTTTTAGAACACTATAAAATAGACTCTATAAGAAAAAGCAAAAAACTTGCTTACGCAATTTGTGAAAAATTTTCTTCTAATAAAAGAGTTTATGTAAGCCCAAGATCAATATGTTATGGCAAATCTTTTAAATCATTTTGTGATGAAGTACAAAACGATAAAGTTATGCAGATGAGATCGTACTTAGTGCCGTTATATGTTCAAGAGGCAATAAGTGAATACTCTTCAAATTTTTGTAATTTTTTAGTCAATGAATGCAAAAAACACCCAATATATACTGAAAACTATCCTGAGAAAAGCATAGATTATATAACTCAATCAACAGTTGATTTATTAGAGGGTAAAGATACTATATTCTCAGAACACGAATGTTTTTATTTAGAGCCAAAAGAGCCTGACCCAAAAGAACATCTTGAAACAATAGATTTAGAATTAATAGATAAAATCTTGGAAAATTAATGATAATATACAAAGTACCAAAACCAATCTCTATAATTGGAGAGTGTTCAACAAAGTGCATGATTTTTTCATCGTGCAACTTTAGTTATTTGAGCAAATTTGGTAATGTTAAATCTTTCTTTATAGACAAAAAAACAAAAGACTTTTACAAAAGATGTTTTAAAAATTATAGCACAGTAAAATCAAAGTTGTTAAATTTAGTAGAACTTGATGATTTCCCCTCTTGCTACACATCTATATTTGGAAAATTTAACTATATAAATAAAACTTCAACAGCATGGAATAATATTCAAGTAGATAACTCTAGCAATTTTTTTGACAATCTTTTAATTTTTCACATAAGAAGAAAATATTTTAAATACAGTATGATAAAACCAATAGAAAATTTTAATATTGGAATTATTCACAAAATGGTAGACGATGCTTATAATGCATATATAGATAACGACTTTAAATTTATGGGAAAGCTAATAGATTCTTATTGGAGAATGAAAACTCAGCTAGATCCAAATTCTGCAAATGAATTTGTTTATAAGATTTACTCTGATTGTAGACTGTCTGGTGCTTGGGGTGGAAAGATGGATGAGAATACAATGATTATTTTAGCACCAAAAGAAAAACATGAAGACATATGTGCGATAATGAAGGACCATATAAGACTGAACTCTTCTGTTAACACAACAGGAATAGTAAGAGAGGAACTGTTTAGTGGAAATAGCAATTGCTGTAAATAAGATTAAAAGAGATCAGCTTCTTTTTGATATAAGAAATCAATGTTCAAAACACAACATTGTCGTATATTCAAATAAGGAAATGTTTCTCAATAAAAGTTTTGGTTTTAGTGTTCTTACATATTACGATATGTGGTATTCAAATGCTGATTATCATGTAGCCACATGCCTATACTCTGCTAAAAACATGTTGTTAAATCCAAAAATTAAAACCGTATATTTTTATGTGTGGGATTTAGAGTGGGTTTATGGTGTGCATGAGTACGAAGATATTAAAAATATTTATACAAATAATAGAATAGAGCTTATTGCAAGAAGTGAAGATCATAGTAAATCGATATATGATTCATGGAACATTAAAGCTAGAATAGCTTATAACTTTGACTTGGACAACATAGTAGGGAAAAAGCATGAAAAAGTTAACATATGAATTTCTGCATAAACAATATGTTGAATTACAAAAATCAACTTATGAAATAGCTGAAGTTTCAGAGACTTACCCTAATAAAGTAAGAAGGGCACTAGTTTCATTCGGCATACCGTTAAGAGATAAATCAGAAGCTCAAGCAAAGGCTTTAGCCACAGGTAGATGCTTTCATCCAACCAAAGGCAAAAAGCTAACAGAAGAAACTAAAATAAAGATAAGTGACTCTATGGCCAATTCTTGGGAATTGATGGATAAGACTGAAAGAGAAAGAAGATCAATTGTTTCTAAGAAAAATTGGGAAGCTATGCCTTTAAGCAAAATTGAAGAAATGCAAAAAAAAGCAGCGGAATCAGTTAGAGAAGCTGCTGAAAATGGTTCTAAGCTTGAAAAGTTTTTAATTAACGGAATAAGAAAAAGTAAAATTAAAGCAGATTTCCATAAAGAATTCTATGTGATAGGCGAAAGACAACATATAGACATTTATATTCCCGAATACAAAGTGGGGATAGAAGTTGATGGCCCAACACACTTTAAGGCTATTTGGGGAACGGAAAAATATGAAAAGCAATTGAAAAGTGACACTAAAAAAACTGGATTGCTATTGAATTCTGGAATGAAGTTGATAAGAATAAAAAACATAAGCGGTAACAGTTCTGGATTTTATATGAGAACTATCTTGAAAAAACTTCTTGATACGCTAGAATTAATAAAAGAAGGATCACTAGAAGGATTGTACGAACTGGAGTAAAAATGGTTAAGAAAGCAGCAGAAGAATTGCAAGTTGTAGAAGAAAAAATTAACAGCAACAGCCCCGAATGGAACGAACATGTTCTTTCGCATTTTCAGCAAGATGAGCTAGTTGATGGAAATCCAACTGTGGATGGATTAAGGCGTGTTGCTGAACTTTTAATTGGTCCAATCACCTCTGGAAAAGCAAATGTTGTTCAATCACCCAATCCAGATAATGATGGGCGATGTGTAGTATCATACACTGTAATAGTTAAATCCTTAAATGGCTCTGACTTAATATTTGAGCAAACAAGCATAGCAGATTGTTTTGCTGGAAATTGTGATCCAAGGTTTGCAGTCTTTGCATCAGCAGTTGCAGAAACTAGGGCAGAAGGAAGAGCATTAAGAAAATTGCTTAGACTACGAAAAATAATTGCAGCAGAAGAAGCTGGCCTTGTTCCAGCCGAAGAAAACGGGTCTAACGGAAAAATAACGGCTACTCAAATGAGTTTTATCGAAACTCTGTGTAACAGGAATGATATAAATGTTCCTGTTTATTTGGGTGACTCAAAAAGCTTCAGCTTTAGTGGTAGGTTGGAGGAAGTTCCTTATAGGTCAGCAGTGGCTATTATAGCCCATCTATCTGAGCTTCAGCGTAATAATGCATCGATTAACCCTAAGTATAAGGGTTATAACCCCAATTGGAGGAAGTAATGAAAGCTATTGTACCTTTTAGTATTTGCACTGTAGAAATTGAATGCGAGTCTGTAAAAGATCTTTTTAGAGAAATCGCAACTCTTGCTGAAGTACTCAACGAGCAAAAGTGTGGTGTCTGTGGTGAAGAAGATGTTGTACCTAAGACAAGAAATGTAGAAAAAAATAAAAAGGTCTACGAATACTTTGAAATGAGTTGTTCTAATCCAAAATGTAGGGCAAGGTTAAACTTTGGTCAAAAGCAAGATGGTTCTGGAATTTTCCCAGTTCGCAAGCTTGATGCCAATGGCAAACCAGACCGTGAAAATGGCTCATACGGCTCACATAATGGTTGGTCTAAGTACAAGGGCGGTAATGTAGATGAAGTGCCTTAATATCGAATCTATGACAATAGATGATATAAAAGAAGAACTCCTTTGGCTGAAGGGCTTTGATGCCGATTGGTCAAAGGAGCTTTGTATTTTACTTAAAAAAGAACTATCTGTTAGAGATATTCAAGCTCAATCCAAAGAGCGTACTGAGTCTTAGATCCAATCGTATCTGGACTAGCGGAAAGTGCTAAATACCAATCGTGTCTGCTATCAATAGTATTAGAACCACTTGGGCTTAATCCTGACATACCAGGAGAATCCGCAAGGGTCATATAGCCAGTTCCTGCTGGTGTTGACCAAGTATTGCTTCCAGATCCAATCAAACTTTCATTTGATGCTGGATGAATAAGTTCTGCAACTTTGGTAGTAACACCGCTTGCTTCATTAGATATGCTTGTCCTGTCATAAATTCTAAGCTTTGTATTCTGAGTTTTAACCCCAGTAGAATGGGTAAATCTAACATTTAAAGTGGCAAGACCATTTGCTATTGTTCGTAAGTGCCTTGCAGCACTACCGTTAGGATAACCAGATGCAGTATTGTAATACTTTACATTTTTGGCTTTACCGCCATTTGTTGCACCTTGACTATCAGTTATATAGGTATCATCTTGATATTGCCCAACAGCAACAGATGATCCAAAACCGCTAGACCCATAAAAACCTATACCGCTAGATATAATGTTTTCAAAGGAAGCATCGCCCGCAAAAAAACTAATTGTAGCCATATTTTTTCTCCTATGTACATAATATTATACACCAGTCACAGTCACAGTTCCAGCTTTGTATATTTCATTTGGGGAACTTCTTGACATTTGTGTCGCACAGTCATACTCTGAGAAGTATGTAGTTGGGGCATTATTCCAATAACCATTAAAGACTGCTGTTTTTTCATCTATTAAATGCCTATTGTGTGGATCATCGTAATAAGTACAAAATGGACTAATTTGATGTAGTGGTCCACAAAATATTGTACCATCAGGATTTCTTCTGTATCCCCCCAAGATGTTTCCACAACAGTTCAGATTATCAGGATCATTAGCACACCAAGATGGGGGGGCATCGCCACACATGTTCCCATATAATCCAGTAAAACCCATTGTAAACGGATATAAATAGCCACATTGTGGATTAATCATCACAAGTATCTTTGTAGCTTTATTATTTACTGTTTCGGAAACATATCGATTATCACAATTTTTATAAATAAAACTTACAGTTCCATCATATGATCCGTATGATATACAATTTATTAGAGGTATAGGAAATTGTATTATTGATCTAGTGACCCAATCTGCCTGTCCAGACACAACATATGTTCCAGGCGTTATACTGCATGGGTCCACACAAAAAAATCTTAGTTCTACACTATCTGGTCCACTAAATCGTTCACCAGGTATTGAAACAATTGTTTCTGGTCCAGCAGGAATATCCCATTTAACAAAATGGAGCAATTCTAACTCAGACCAAGGCCCATCTTCCCAAACATTCATAGTTGAATTGTAACTCCACTTTTTAAATTTAACCCATAGCTGACATTCCCTTTTGACAAGATCTTGTTTTTCTTCAAGGGCAAAAACTGTTAAATTGGGAATAGGTGCATTAGTTCTGCCCATGTAAGTTGCTGAATTATTGCCGTCATAATCTTCAACTACATAGCCTCCAAAGAAAGAACTAATATATGCTGGCATACCTCTTCTGCTATAGTTACTAATATCACCATAAAAATCTAATGGGTTAGATGGATTAGTCAGCACTGCATCTGCGTTACTTGCAACATATCTGTTTAGATCTTCACGCCAAGTTGCCTCAAAAATTGGCTCTGGATATCTTCTATGTATCCAAGGAAGCGTTTTATAGGTAAAATTATATGTAAAGCTATAAACTACAGCATTTTCAGCATTAGAAAGTTTGCATTTACAACCACCTGGTGTGCAACAATTACATGCCATGTTAAAACACCTTTATGTCATTTTTTTCAAGAGTGGCAACCAATTGAACAAACTTTTTAGTTAAAGCTTTAAGCTCTGCTCTTAGCAGTTTAACTTCTAGGTTTGGAAGGCCACCAAAAACTGCTTGAACAGGAGCACAACCCTTAACATCAACCGTTTTTATCCATATGTCGCCACCACCAGATGCATAGCCATTGCCAGGACTATTTGGCTGACACTTAACATCTTCAACAACTGTTACACATGGGGCAACGGTAGTAGTGGTAGTGGTAGTTGTAGAAGTAGTTGTAGAAGTAGTAGTTGTTGTTGTTGTACATATCGGAACACATTGAGAATTTTTCAAATCTGCTTCTAGTATACAATCGTCATAATTTGTATACTCCCCTGATTCACCAATTTCACAACTTCTACATGTAAAACAAGTACTTTGATCACAAGCACCAGTAATCTTATAGCAACCTTGGCAATTTACTGAAGAAGCATCTGCTAATACTCTTGCAGCTTCACAACCATTTTCACAAACCCCACCAACAAGTGTTCCAGGATATATTCCAGTGTTACCCTGTTCTGATTGTGAGCAATAATGACAATAAGTGTCTGGATTTTGATGTAAGTAATATGTTGGGCAAGGAGTGGTTGTGGTGGTGGTGGTTGTTACACATGGGTATCCTAAACCATCATTGTAAACTTTCGCTGCTGCTTCACAATCTGCCAGTTTATTTGGTCCAGTAAATTCTCCAGTAGCAGAATAGTAACATGCCCAACATGGATTATCAAAATTTAAATGTACAGCACAATTGGCATTAAGTCCTGGTAAATACGATTCGCATTCAGCTTTTGGGTATGGTCCTTGTAAAAAGAATTGGCTTTCACAATACTGAGTACAATTAAAGCATTGTGTTCCTAAACCTGTTTCGACAACACAATATCCTGGTGCGGGGGTGGTAGTAGTGGTAGTAGTGGTAGTAGTGGTAGTAGTACTAGTATCAGGATCTTCATGCCCATCACATTCATCTCCTGGCTCTGGATAAATAATCTCTTTTGCAAGACCATGCCAAAACCACAGCGTATTTATGATTGGAACTATTGCTCCATCTGGACATAGAGTCAACCCAATTACATATGGCACACCAGCATTCATACCATGTGTTCGCACAATGTCTACAACTTTATGCTCTGGACAAAGCGTTGTTTCTCCATTGTCCTTTAATCTTGCAACTGTATAAATGTCTGTTGTTTGTTCTGTTATGTCAAAATCCGCATAGTATTTAAATGAACTTTTCTCATTGCCAGTTGTAATATTATAATCGCAAATTGGTGGAGGGGGTGCTGGATTAGGACCAATAGTATTACATATTGAAGCATATATTTGTGCTTGTAATTTTAAATCATTGTATCTAGGGATAGCACCTTCGCCCTTTATGTACCACCTATTGTCATAAACAGAATAGTGTGCAAGAGTTTGAGTTGCTGGATATTGTGGTTTGCTTGAAAGATTGTACACTTCAACTAACTGATTGCTTAGTAGGTCATTAGCATACATTCGCACAAATGCTTTTGAAAGCCTTTCAGATTCATTGCATGTAAAATTGCTTCCATAAACAGTTGCCGATGGTTGCACTCTAACAACATCATGAGAAGTCCACACGCCTCTTGCTGAATCCCATATGAGATCAACTGGGCCAGTCATTTTATTTTCTGCTGCTTCCCAAGGAGCATTTGCCTTAACAAAAGGATCTCTAGCAAACTGATTTGTTAAACCATAATCGATGCTTGGTATAACATCACCTGTCCAAAGATCAATACCCCATCCAGAAACCATCAATGGTCCACGAAGAGCAATAGCGTTAACATCTATGGGTTGAGAACCAGCACCTACAGATCCTGCGATTAAGTCATATTCTGTTGGTCTATTGTGATTATCCCAATAATCTCGTTTATAATCCATCAATGTATCAAAATGACAAAATCTTTTAAAAGGATTATATGTTATACATGTTGGAACTTTACCCTGTCTCACATCAACTAATTTATCACCTCTTTCATATTGTGGATCTCTATAATTTGTAAACTTTTGACTCACTAAAGTATTTGGTGTTACTGGCCACAAATGTGGCAAGTATCCAGATGATGGCCTCCATGTATCAGGGGCAGAACCAATATTATTTCTAAAAGGAACATAAAGCGTATCCATCGATGCTGCTGCTTTAGAATTTATTTGCATCCAATCAATTAACTTATCACCAACATCTTTCACTGCTTCAGTTTGTTTATATGATGCACCAAGAGTTTTTGTTCTTGTGTACATACCAAGACCAAAATATGCACCGGGACCAGCATCAGCAAGACCTATACCCATAACTATTAAAGCATGTGGACTCATTCTGTCGTGTCTTCGACCTAAAAAGTCTAAGAAGAAAGACCTTATCTTACTGCCCATTTCTGCACGATTTGAAGACTGTTGTCGTGCAATTGTATCCATATAGGCTTTTAAAATATTTCTTCTGTCTTCATTTTGTTTTAAGACTTGTTGTTTTATTCTATTTATTACAACCTCTGATGTTACGCCAAACCTTGGTGTAAATGTCCTAAAAGAATATTGACTTGTTACTCCATTAGGCCCATAACTTGCACTAATAGATGTTACAATAGCACCATTTGCAACTAGCTCATCTCCAAGTTGATGTTCTGGAGCATTAACCATTGTCAAGCTTCCAGTTTCAAACTTATCAATTGGCTGTATGTCTTTTAGCTTTGCTGAAAAAACTTGCCCTAAGTTTGCACCCGAACCAAATTCCCAAGGCGTAAGGCTTGAGTCGTTTTCAACTTTAGTAAGACCACCTTTCCCACTATTCATATACCAAGGACCATAAGCATCATTGGTTGTAGCAACAAAACCTATAGCCATTAATCTTGGTGTAATTGGAATAAAACCCACTTTGAAAAGTTCAGATGAACCAATCTGAGTTACCCCACCAAATATTCCAAAAAGAAATCTCGATAAAGTATCTTGTCCAAGCTCTGATCTTTCTTTTTCTGGCCCTAAAGCTAATACTGATTGTGGCAAAGATACATGAACATGTTCTACACCATTTACCATTACATACTTATCAGACACATTTAATTTTATATAATTGTAAACTCCTAATTTATAAGCATCTGGACTTGTGTCATCTAAGCTACCTTGTCCTGGAATTTCTTGTATTACTGCCCAATTTTGCAGTTTTCCTTTAGGGTCTTTAAACTGTCCATCAAATATTTCTTTTGGAATGCTTGCAAATGGACTAGAAGCAACTTGAGTTGGGTCCATCCACCCGCTTTGAGATGGGAGAATGTTGTATGTTCCCTTTTGGTCATCTGTTAATGGGTCTTGTGCTGCTTTTTTTTCTAACTTATTTCTTACTGTTAAACCGCCAGTTACGCTAGTTTCACCATCAGGACCGATGTTGTTGAATTTTCCTTTAAGATTAGAACCAAGCCCACTATTTACTTGAACCAAATATTGTTTTCCCCAATATGTTTCACAATAACTTTTTAAATACGCAAATAATCTTGCTGCTCTTCTTACGCCAATATCGTTTTCTTTTTCTGAAAAACTTCTTTTTAATTGAAATGAACCAGCACCTCCAAAGCGACTCCAATAAAGCCTATCAGCATCCCAATCTCTAGGTGCTCTTAAAAATATGTTTTGATATCTTGCCCCCTGATAAAGCTCAAGATAAAATTCCCAAGCTTCTTGAGAACCCATAACGCATTGTAGTTCTGTAGAATTTGTTAAATAAATATTTCCACCTTCTATATCTTCAATACCGATAGCTGGAATTGGTATATTTAACATTTTGTCATAAAAATAAAATTCACCCAATAAATTGTAATCTGTTGTTGGCTCGTAGTTGATTGTGTACTGGGCGTTTCCATTAATGTCTGTTCCCCAATACTGTTTAATAACTGCATTCATTGGATCAAAATTAGTGCCTGATCCTTTGTCAAACAATATGGTTTGTTCTTTTGCCCCACCCCACACAACAAAATTAGAAGTTATTCCAGTTGTTGCTTCATTTCCAGCATCCCAAGATATGCATTTTTTATTTAATGCCATTGTCTTTATGGTGTCTACAACTTTTTGATTAGCTGCATCTTGTGCAAGAGATTGGATTTTTACCCTAAAAGTTTTTCCTTCTAAAACTAATCTCCACATATGACCAGTGGCTTCACATATTTGTGAAATAACATCTAGTAATCCAACTTTTGGCCCAGGTATTCTATAATAATCAGGAAGACCTGTTAATATTGCAGATATATCAACGCTATAAGTTTCCGCACCATTTTTAACTCCACATAGACCAGACATTGCTGCAACACCCGCAACAAATACATTGGCACTCATTCCAGATGAATTAGAATTTGCTTTTCCGTAACCACTTGATTCATAATATCTAAAAATATTAAAATAATTATCAACTAAACAAATTTTGTCATCTTTGTTACCATACAAATTTCCAACGATACATTGAACATTTCTTAAAATTTCTTTACCTTCGCTCAATGTTGCTTCATAAGTAATACCACTACTACTGTGTCTTTCTACAACCCTGTCTAAAAAACCAACAAAATTAAACGATTTAAATGAAAAATCTTTAACCTCGCCAATTGTATAAGCCCCTATAGACTCACCATCTTCGGGAGCCATCTTTATCGTTAGAGTTGAACCAGCATCATTCCATCCAACACTAGATGAAAAATCTATAACTTTAAGATTAAGAAAAGGCTGTATACTAAACGGCATTTTTTGACCCGCCAATAAAATTGTTTTTAAACAAAATCCCCGCCATAAGTCCAAGTAACACTTCTGGTAACTTTTCCAGATCTTTCATCATAAGTTTTTTCATCTTTATCAACAAAAGAATTTCCTGCTGGCTTATACTTGGCGACCGATGGTTCACCATTACCACCATTCTTATATATTACCGTAATATTTACAGATAAACTACCCTGTTTTTTAGTTCCAAATCTTTGTAAAATTGGCCCATCTGATTTTCCAATAGCAGCAATAGAAGCATAAAATTCTGTTGGCACATTATCAGTCACATCTACAGTCCTATAAATTTCACCAGCCTCTTCAATTCCACCAGAAGCATCCATGTTTATCGTTATAGTTCCACTTATGATATTCCTTGCAACAGATATAGACTTTATTTTATCAGTGGTAGAACCATCATAGCCATCTCCAATTTCTGGAATTGTTATTGTTCCAAGATAAGCATTTGCATTTGCGTACTTATTTCCACCTCCTGGACCAGCAAGACCTTTTATACTTATTTGTTTTGAAAAACTTTTAAAAATTGAATCAGCAGATTCTTTTATAGAATATGTTTCCTCAACTAAGGCACTTGTGCCACATATAGTCCAACTTTCTGTGCATTCAACTGAATTTTTTTCAGTATTAACTGTATAGTTAGTGGTTTTATTATAAGCTGAACCTGTTGTGGTTGGCAAATAACTTGCACCATCATCAACACTAGATGAAGCTGGTAATTTTGCTATAGCCAATTGATAAGTTGCAGTTTCAGAACTGTTTAATGTAATACTTCTAGATCTTGTCACTTTTACAAATCTGTTATATTCGTCTGCTGGATCTAAAGACCAATTTTCATCAACTTCTTGTGATTCAAATAAAACCTTTTCAAAAACTATTGTGTAATCAGCAAAAACACTACTTGGATCGGCCTGATAAGATTTTGATTTTAATTTTACCTTGCCAGAAAGAAAAGGGGCACTCATTGTACCAGTAACAAACAAATTATTTACGGAATGAACAACTAGTCCTTCTATTGCTGAATATGCTGCATTTATTATCCCAAGTCTTCCAACTTCATTATCTTGTGCAAGATCTACAACATTTCCGTCATTGTCTTTTGCAAGAGAAAGGGCTTTTCCTTTTAAGGTTACCACTAATGTACTTTTTTTTACTTTTCCGTTTTCTTTAAATTCATTTTCTGTTTGTGCTGTTACAAGGGGTGTTGGAATTATAGTTGTTCCGTTAAGAGTGATTGCCATTTATTACTCCCATATAAAAACTGTAGTTCTTGTTGTTTTTCCAGCAGCAAGATTTTTTTGTATATTATCAGATTCAATTATGTAATCATCAACACTTGGAGCATATTCTTCTGTGTCTAATGTAGGCTCAGTAAGAGAAACAGCTTCTATGGTTACTGTTTTTGTATGAACCTTTTTTATACCAATGTCTTGAAACAATGGTCCTCCACCACCATAAATTGTTTGATGTGTGACATATGTATCTGGTGGAGCAGCTAATGGACCCATTTCTGTTATATTTACCTTTTTACTTTTTGAACCATCTGTTGGTTTAGGATAATCTTCTACTTGATAATCGTAATTAATTATTCCTTTAACTTCATCATGGCTTTCTGATGTTGACACAATTGTAATATCTTCGTAAGTTGTAATTAATGCAGCCTTAACAGTTTCCCATAAAACAGATGCTGGACCATATCTATCATTGCTTCCACCGTTTAAACCCGATATGGTTCCGCTAATTGAAGTTGTTCCCCTAAAAGAATTAGAATCATGTTTTTGCGTTATTGTTTGCTCATGAGTAGCTAATGCAGCTTCGCCACTAGCTGGATTATGATATGACAATTCAATATCGGCAGAAACTTCGCCAGTTGATATGTTTACCCTATAAGATATTTTTTTATTGTGAGAGTTACTAAATGTTCCATCAGTAGCACTACTTATATCATTTGGTATTGTAGAAGCTATATTTGCATCAACTTTTGCTTTAGCCTTTTTCCATCCTGATTCCCATATACCGCCAACATTTATATCTTTGCATTTTGAAGAGATTTTGTGAGATACTTTTGTGAATCTGTTATCTTCATCATTTACTTCTACGGTCCAAGATTCATCAAAATTTAGATTTATCTGATTTGCTGCTGGAACTTTTACCCCATTGTATACAAATGAATCCGCTTCCATTTCGATGGTATAATCTGAATAATCAACCCAAATGCCTTCATCAAAAGAAACTGATTTTATCCTACCGCTACAAGAAAATGTTCCAGTTCCATTTCTAGATGTAAATGAAAAATCCTTTTTTTCGTCATCTGAACTATATTTACATGTAGAATTTATAGCTTGTTGTTGTGCAAGTATATATGCGTGTTTTGTAGCAGTTTTTGCACTTTGAGAAGCTACTATTTTTCCTTTTACAGATATGTTAAAAAGATATTCTGACAGCTTTCCACTTGTCAAAAATTGTGTTTGTTGAGATACGCTTACTGATTGTATTGGGTTTAATTGTAAACCATTAAAAATTGCTGGCATTTTATACCTCGCTTACTTTTATGAACATGTTCATATCAGCAAAATGGTTTGTGTAAAAATTAAGTCCATGCATATGTAAATATAGTTTATTATCTACCCCTACTACAACATTTGGAATGCTTAAATTAACAGAGGAATTTAAATTGTCGTGTCCTTTTTGAAATAAGTCTACATAATTATTTGAAGGTGCTTTACCTTTTACAAATAAATTCATAATATTTGCATAGTGTTCATTATCTCTAGAAACAAATAAGTCCATTTGCCCATTATTTGGCAGATAACCTTGAGATGTTCCAGTTCCTTCTATGTAAAGTGTTTTCTGTATGGTTTCACCCAAAGTGTCATTAAACAATGTTAAATTTAAATAGTTTTGAATATTTTCTTTAATTGTTAAAGACTCTGTGTATAAACTCATTCCACCAGAAAGATCCCCTATTAATGGAACTTCCATGTATAAATTAAAACTTTGATGCTCACAGCTTCTAATGAAAAGGTCTATGCCTCTATAGAATATTCTTATTGCCTCATCTCCCTGCATATAAAGGTTTGTTTTACCATCAAAAGCTATTCTATTTGGACCACTAATATAAAGTGGCAATATTTTTTGAGGGTCTTGTTTTAAAAATAATTGTATTTTTTCATCAACTATGCATTTTACAAACATAGTTAAATTTGATTGTATATTTGAAAGTGTGAACAATGAGATTGAATTTTCTGGAAACGATTTTACAAATAATCTTCTAAGTCTTGCACTTTTTCCAGCACCGTCTATAAACAATGTTGCAGTATTTGAATAAGCACCTCTGATATACAGATTTTTTAAAGATGTGTTTTTAGCGTTTGATTTAACGAATAAGTTTAATGCAGATGTGGGATCTGCTTTTAAAAACATCATCATGATTTTAATAAAGTCTTTATTACCATGAGTAAATAAGTTTAAATCATTTTCTTCTGCGTTTTTAATAAATAGTGAGACATTAGGTATTCCAACATCTATTGAATCTAAAAAATAAATTAAAGAAAAACTGTTACTTATGGCAGGGGTTACACAAGGATTTGTAAACCTTAAGGTAAAATCTCCACCAGGATATATTTTTAAATTTGAAAATGTTGCTATACCATCTACAGCTTGCACCATAGTTGTACCGATAAATGTTCCAGTTCCAGTATATATTTCTGCTGTGACTCGTAAGTTAGAAGAGGTTACTACTTGATTATAAGCATCTCTAACCTCTATAACCGTATTACCTAAAGTAACATTGGTGTAAGTGCCTGTTGGCTGAGTAGTTATGACCAATTGTGTTTCATCAGTTATCTCGTTACAGTAAATAGTTTGTATAAGGTCTATTTCTGTAGAATCAATTACTTCATCATATATTCTTAAGTCATCTAACTGATAACCGTTAGAGGTATTGGTTATAAAAAATATGTTTGTATTATCAACTATCCCTTCTGTGCTAAAAGGTATTGAATAATCTAATGTGTTTGGACTTGGTGTTGTACCGTCAAAAAAAAGCTCTTGTTGTGTTCCATTTAACCACAACGATAATGGTTCAGTCGGACTTTTATAAGCAATTATTATGTTTGTGAACTGTTGATTAAAATCATTTACGCCCAATTTTATTAAAGCTACTCCAGAATCAAAACCATTATTAAATCCAACGCTTAAGCTGTCTGTCGATGTTTTTATTGAAATATAAAATCTTGTATCTCCACCACCATAAATCTGAAAAATAATATCTTCTTCAACACTTTTTACCCAAAAAGATATTGTCCAAGGTGCATCTACCGTTGATGGCAATGGGTTTGATTGTGTAAATACGCCACTGGTTAATGGTCCATGATAGCCATCTTGAAAGTTTAAACACTTTTGAACTAAGCCATCAACAAATGTGACAAGACCTCTAGTATTGGAAAAATCTAAGTTTCCTATACTGTCAGTCAAGTCGTTGTTGAATTTCCATTGATGCGTTAATGGCATTTTATGCCCTCATTTGATCGTTATTGTTGCCCCTAATGGCTGAATCAATCATTCCTGCAACATTAGTTGTTATACCAGATAGCGATTGCTGTATTGCTGTCAATACACTTGGAGTATTAAAATTTACATTTAATGATAATGGTGCAATAGCCAAAGTTATTGTTTTTGGTATAAGGCTTAGTGCAGATGTTAGATTGTTGACTGCTCTTTCAAAAGCAAGACTGCTAGAGTACATGCTTGCTGATGAGCTATTCATCATTGCTGCAACCTTATCAATTAGCGATATTGATGATGTTATTGTACCAGCAGTTTGTGCAAGATTTGATCCTAATAATGATGCACCAGAAGCCACAGAAGCTGCTACATCTTGTATACTTGCGAATCCAGCTTTAAGCGTTGTAAGATCAAGGTTAGCACTAGAACTGCCACCGCCACTACCTCCAGTACCATCTTGATAATAGCCAACTTTTCCACCCTTGGCATAATTATTAACCTTATCTAAAAATGCAGTTCCAACTCTATCTACTGCTGGCTTACTTACAACAAACTCACCCGGTGTTAACATAGCTGGTTGAGTGTCAGTGCTTGAACCACCGTTGGCAAAACCTCTAAAATAACTAGGCCCAGAACCAAAGACTGAATTTCCTTGTACTCTATTTCTTTGCACATTTGCTAATTGATAATAAGGGTTAGGGGTTGGTCGGGGTGGATTAATTTGTTGATACGGTTGATTGTTCTGCGACATTCTTGCATTTTTAATAGTGTCTAAAGCTTTAGTTGCTGCCACATCTGTATTATTTACTGATAAACTTCCTAGCCCATCTTTTTGCAACTTAGATATTGCCTGTTGAGCTATACTTACATTGCTTCCTGGGGCATCTGCAAGGGTTCCAGAAGCTAATGCTTTGTTTGCACTAACGCCTTGGAATGATTGATTTCCAGCTTTGCTAAAGCCAAGCTCATTTATGTAGTCTTTAAGACTAACCTTATCATAGTTTTGACCATTGTCGCCATGATTTGGTGGACCACCAATTAATCCAGATATATAACGACTTCCAACAGCCGATGTTCTATATCCAGTTATTGGTGCTCTAGAAATTTCTTTGTTGTTTAAGATGTCATTAAAAGCTGCATCTTCCTCTGCGAATTTTGCAGCACCAGCCATTTTTGCTGAACCATATGGCGAATCAGATAATGCATTTAATCCACCAACATAATCGGGGATTGGGCTTCTACTGCTAAAAGAAGTGTAACCAGATCCAGATCCACCAAATTCTTTCGAATGCTTTGGTCCATATTCAGTAGCGTAAGTGTAGCTTCTATATTTTTTATTTAAAAATCCTGATCGATCTGCCCTATAGTTAGCCAAATTACCAAGAGTGTTTGCATTGACTCTAGGGTTAAAGACTCTAGAAGCTAAATAACCCTCTGTTCCTATGTCAAAATCTGTCCTTTGTCTTTCATATCTGGTAGGTCTATATCGACCACCACTAGCAGGGTCATAATACCCAGTTCCTTGATCAGCCCTTTGATCCATTGGATTGTCATACATTGGTCCAGAGCTTATATATCCCCTGCCTGGAGATTGTCTAGAATATGCAGCATAAAATGGGTTTATAGCTGTAAGATTACCACCACGGTATAAGTACTTTACCGCCCCACCACTGTTAAGATTTTGCAAGAGAGGGAGATTAGCGGAAGTTGCCCTAGCATTAACTACATACTCACCAGGAGATAGTATTGCTGGTACAGTATCACTACCCTTTGCCTTAAAGAAGGATGGGTCAGGGTTTGGAGCACTGCTTGGAACAATACCGCCAGAGGCGAGAGCAAGAGGTTGTTTTTGACCATTCCAAGAATAGCCTATGTCCTTATTTTTTGAAAAATATTCAAGTATGTCTTTAGATGAAAGCTCAGATAGTTTTGGTAAGTTTAATTCTTTCCTTATTTTATTGCCGTCAAAGTTATAAAAATCTGTTTCGTCTAAGACATCGCCTTCAAAGCCTTTATTTATATAGCTTAAAATGTCTTGATCTTTATTATCAAATAGTTTGTTTCCATAAAAAGCTTGAACAATTTCTTTATTTCTGCCAGAATTTGCTAAAGACTTATTTATGTTTTTAAAATCTATTCTGTTAGTATTTTTTATTCTTTGAGGAATTATACCTTCGTAATTAGATATTGGTCTTCCTTCAGCATTTGAAAAACCACTGTTGCTATCTTGATAAAATAATTCCTTGTTTGCGACTATCATTAAATCAATATAAGACTTAAGATCTTCCACTGTTGTTCGTTCTTTATACACACCGCCAAATAAATCTGTTTCCATTTCTTCTTTTAATTTTTTTATGTATTCCTGATTTTCATTTTCATTTTTATTTTTGTTAATATCTTGCGTTGTACTTGTATTACTAAGCTCTTTATACGATGGTGGTATTTCAAACTTTTTACCAATTAAATCATATTCATTTTTTAACTTTGAAACTTGATTGCTTTTAGTATTTATGTATTCTGGACTTCTATATTTTTGAACAAAACCATTTTCTACTTTAAGAGACTTAAGAATTTCTACAATTTTTTCTTGTTCTAACATTCCAAGTTTTTCATTTATGCGTGTTCTATTGTCGGCTTCATTTAAATTTATTTTTTCATTTTCTATTTCATATTGTTCTTTAAGAATTCCAAAATCATATTCAGACAGTTCTTTTTCTGGAACTATGCCTAATCTTGATGCTATTTCAGCAATCCTGCTTTCATTCTTTCTGTCGTTTAAAATTTTATCTTTCAAAGATGATACATTTGTATCTTTGTTAATAAATAATTTAGAAAACACATCTGCTTTATCAGAATCTAAAACGCTTTCGTTTTTTGTTTTGCCATCAAGAAATGCTGTACTATAGTTAGCACTATATCTGTCTCTTACTGCTTGTAAAGACTTTTGATCTGCTGTGCCTTTTTGCAACTCAGATATTTCTGACATAAAGGCTTCTATAGAACCTTTCTTATCTGATTCTAATTTTTCAGCCAAGACAGCATCTGGAACTGCTGAAAAAGGATATTGGTTTAAATACTTGTTGCTTTTTAAATTTTTAAAATCAGGATCAGAGTAAATTCCATAAGATTCAATTTCATCAGAAAAATTATTAAAATAAGTTTGTGGTTTATTTAAAGCAAAATTAACATAATCTTTACTATCGTACTTGTCAAAAAAATCAGGGCTAAAGTTTCCTTGACCTCTTTTGTCATATCTTCCTTGTAGATTTTTTCTAAGATCTCTTACTTTTTGCATTTCTGCTTTTTTGAAACTTGCAGCTTGTGCATTTTGATAAATTTTATAACTAGCAATTAACAAACCAGCAGTTGCTCCAATAGCTATACCCGGCAAACCAAATGCTGCACCAGCACCAGCACCAGCAGCAGTTGTTCCAACTACATTTGTAATATCTCCTGCTAATGTAGTGTCTGCCTTTCCATTAAGTCCATCTACTGCTTGTTTATCGAATAATTGTTGAACGCCAGGAAAAACGCCACCGTATTTTGCGATAACTTTTTCTTGTTTTCCAGCAGATGATTTATCAGAGCTAAAGGCATCTCCTAAATCTTGTAATGCGTTACTGGTATCTCCTAAAAATGTAATTCCAACACCAGCAGCAAGAAGTGGTGAAGCAGAACTAGCAGCCATAATTGCTGCCATCATAGGCAACGATTCGCCAATACCTGTTGCGGTTTCTCCAAGGCCACTTTTTATTTCTGCAATACTATAGTCATTCATATAGTTGCTTATTGGATCAACTAAAAACGGCAAACTCATTTCAGCAAGATTTGTAATACTTGCAAATTTATGAGCAGCACGACTTGGTTTTCCAGCAGAAACCTTTTTTATCTGAGATGCATTATTGAGCCATCTTTTTACTTGTTTAGCAACTTCTTCAACTTTGTCTAAATCTAAATAACCTCCCTCATCTTTAGCAAAAGCTTTAATTCTCTCGCTAAGAGTTGAACTTTCTTTAACTGTTTTTGTTCTAATAATAGATCTAATGTCATTAACACTTTTTAATTTACTAAGCTCTGGATTAATTTCTATGTATTTGTCAAAAGCGTTTAACGGATCACTAAATTTAGGATTTTCACCAATGGTTGAACCAATTATAGACTTTAATAATGGTGCATCCTTTTCAGCAGGTATTTTTGTAGGATTAATAGATCTTTTATACATATTTGCTATTTCATCATATATTGCATTATCAACTGTTTTATCGCCAGGTTTTTTTCCTTTAGATAATTCTACAATATTGTCAAGCCTAGTTTTAAAATCAGCAAGTCCATCTTTTGTTGTACCTTGAGTTGATGCTGATACAGTTGGTACAACTTTTTGAGTATTTAGTCTGTTTTTAATAAAATTATCTTGCTCCACTTTACTAAGATCGTCATATAATATTTGTTCGGATCTAGTAAGACTTGAAAGGATTTCCTTAATTTTTGCTGATGGATCAATAGTTTCTGGTGGTTTTTGCCTTATCCCTCTTTGAATTAAAAAATTGTTTCTTCCATCTGCATCCAAAGATGTATATTTTTCAAGCTGTTTTTTGTTTAGGGTCGCTGTTTCTATTTCTTCTGAAGGGGTAAGAGTGTTTTTTCCTTGAAGTGCCTCTTTCATTTCTCCTGGAATATTTGTTATATCTATTCCTCCACCAATCATTTTATTAATTTTTTCAAAAAAACCAGCTTTCTTAGGGGCATCACCAACAATTTTTTTAGGGTCTTCAATAACACCAGTTTTCTTAGGATCTTCAACACCAACTTCGCCATCTTTCTTTTGCCCAAAAAGGCTATTATAACCCTTTTGAAGACCAATGGTTGTCAATCCACCCACTGTCGCTAGACCAAGACCAGCTAATACATATGTTAGAGTTTGTCCAGCATCCATATCCTTAGTGGGTTGTGGTGTATTTTTACCAATCGGTTTTTCTTCAGCGTTTACATTTCCACCGAATAAAGATGATGCTATTCCCAATCCTATTCCTAAAGCACTAGCCTTTTTACCTCTAAGTTTTTGATAGGCAAGAGTACCAGCAACACCAACACCAGCAGCAGCTAAAAGAGCAGTTCCTGTGTATGTTGTGGCTTGTCCAGCATCAATTTCCTTAGTGGGTTCTGGTGTACGACCAAGGTCTATATCTGCGTTTGCATTTCCAGCAGATAGTGATGCTGCAAGTCCTGCAAGTCCTCCAAGTCCTACCGTTTTTAAGAATGCTTTTCCAAGTCCTGGTTTTGACTTTGGTTTAGGTTCAAATTGGAATTTTTCTTGTGCAGTTCTAGCTATAGCTTCTTTAGTCCAAGGCTCATATAATTGAGAAATTTTTGCTTTTGGTTGTGGTCCAAACATATCTAATTCAGCAATTTTATTTTTTCCTATTTCTGGATCATTAGGATAAGTTCTCATTATAAATTCTTCAAGCAATGCTTGCTCGTAGCCCTTATTGGCAAATTCTGGTTTACCAAAAATGCTATTTAATTCAATTGGTTTTTTACCACTAATAGCACTTGCAACATCTCGATGATATGAACTATTATAGGTTTCTGCCAAACCAAAATCTTTAGCATGATCAAGAACACTTAATGTTGAAGTTGATGGTGGTCTTTTTAAAGTATCTCCTGGTGATGGAGCTTTACCGTTAATAAGCTTAGGATTTGCTGAGAAGCCTCTTTCTAAATCATTTGATTGCAGTTCAGCAAGCATGGTATCTACACCATAGCCTTGACCATACCTAGACATATCTATAGCACCAAAAAGTGAATTATGTATAGGAGATAATGGATTTTGAGCAGCAGATTGAACCCTATGACCAAATTCATGAAATCCTGTTTCAACTTCACCAGTTCTGCTATTTGATCTACGAGAATAAGTAGTTGCTAAATTTGGAAATTCATTAGCATCACCAAAAGTATTAATCTGTGTCTGTTGACTTATTACTTTATCTTTAAATGCAGCAATAGCATTTGCTATTCTTTTATTGCTTGGTTGCTCAGACAATCTTTTTTCTAGTTTTATTATATCTTCACTATACTGATTGTTTTGAACCTCTTGATACCCAGTTTCAAAAGTAGTTAATATAGTTTCTTTTGGACCAGTGTCACCTTTAAGTGGTGGTCCTTGCATTGGCCCTCTTATTTTTCTACGGTTTTGTACTTCCAACTCTTCTATGAGGTTGGCATCACCTAATCTATCTTGCAGATTAAGATATCTTTCAAATCGTTTTGCTTTTCTAGTTCCAAGGTACTTTTCTGATTCTGCAAGGAAAAAATTTCTATTTTCATATGGATCATAGTTTTGTTTAGTTAAAAAAGCCTTTTGTGATACCATTGGATCAAAATCAACATTATTCTTATTATACTTATCCATAAAAGGGGTTGGATCTCCCGCTTTCAGAGTAGGTTCTTTAAACCTAAGAGTTCCAGTATTTTGCAATGCCTCTTTTAAAGCTGGATAACCCGGATTAAATGTATTATCTAAAAATTTCTGAATTTTTACTTGTTCTTGTTGAGCTTCGGAAAATCGATGAGTTGGTTTTTCATCCTTTTTAAGAGCACCCCAAAGATGATCTTCGTCACCATAAAGTGGCCTGTCTAATAAACTTGGCCTATCTTTCTGAATTATGCCTTTGTCAGTAGAAGTTTGTTGATTAGCAGAAAGCGATTTTTGTAATATGCTTGTTGTTTTAGGTTGATACTCAGATGCCCTTCTTTGAGCTTCATTAAGAAGATCCATTTCTCTTCCTTGACCAGCATATTCAAGAATACCAGAAACTGGAAGTGGTTTATCATCCTTAATTGCTAGAGCAATATTTCTATGAGCTTCACTTTGATAATTTTTTGCTTCTTTTGAAGAAGAAGAAAATTCAGTAAGCCTTTTTAATTTATCTGCTGGATCACTGCCCATCCCATAAACTGCTGATGCTTCATAACCAAAAGTTGTTTTACCCTTATCTGTTAGATCAAGATATTTGTCTGTATTCAAAGATCCAAAAATTGAATTATTAAGAGGCGATTTTGATGATTGACTATTATTTGTTACTGCATGAAAACGCTCATGTTTTGCAACGGCAATATTTTCTATTGGGTCTGGACCTGGGAAAGTTGCTGCCACATTATCTAATGGTGAATAACTACCACTGGCTCCTGTTCCTGTTTTATTTTCCTTAAAACCCCTATTGTACATTCTTGGGAATAATTCAATTTCACTTCCTAATCTAATGTTCTGTGGTTCATTTAAAAGATTTTTAATCTTTATTTTTTCTTCGTTGTTTGGAGATCCAACTATTTGTGAATCAGCAAGCCTAGATAATTCTTCAAGCCTTTTTTGATATTCAAGATATCTTTGAAATTGATTTGATTTTCTTTCCCCAAGATATTTTGCTGTCTTATCTTTAAAACTAAGTTCTGGTAAACTTGGATCTTCACGCTGAGGTTCAAGTAAGAATTTAAGTTCTCCAGTATGCCTTAATGTTCTTTTTAATTTTTCAACACCAGGATTAAAACTGTTTCTAATAAAATCATCTGGTTCACCGCCCAAGTTCAAATAACTAACCTTGCCCCCACTATTCATATAATCTAAAAGACCTTTATTCTTTTTGGCCTTGTCAGCACCAATAATAAATTCTCCAGACTGAACCATAGCTGGAGTTTTACGGTCAGCTTGACCCCCCTTAGAAAAACCCATCACTTTAATGTTTTTTACATCTTTTAAACCATAAACTCTTTCAAAATAACCCCCCCCAATAGTAGTAATGTCTGGTGGACTTCCAGCCATTAACAAATCTTCAAAATATGGTTTTAAATTTGCTCTTCTTTCGTAATACGCTCTGCTGTTACCATCATTATCAACAGGATCAATTGCTTGTGCTCCTTGCAACATTGCATTACGATTAGCCCTTAAATAATCTTCTGTAGCATCTAATATTTGTTGGTAAGGAACTTGCTTTATAGCTAATGGCATTGCATAAATTTGACCACCGATAGCCATTCTATTAATTTTATCTAGTTTTTGTGGATTAAGATTTTGTATATTTAAACCAGTATCACTTATGTTTGTTATCATAGACCAAGGAGCAATGTTTTGTTTTGAAACCACTGCACTAATCGGCAAAGACCCATCACGATAAGGAATATTTGTAAGATTATCATCGCCCTGCATTATTCTTAAAGAGTTGTTTAAAGCATTTCTTCTCCAAGAACCTCTAAGATTTCCAAACTTTGTTAACACTGCAATAGCAATATTTTGCTCCCTTTGCATTTTTGCAATTCTTTGTGCTTCTATCCGATTAACATTTAGTGGGGCAGCAAGAGCAGCAGCAGGATCAACAAAAGCACCGTCAGCTAAATATTTAACAGCACCGCCAGCATTCATTGCTTTTGTAGGCTTAACTGTTCCACCGCCATTTAAAGCTTGTAGCAAAGGAAGATTTTCAGATGTTGCTTTTGCGTTAACCACATATTCGCCATGATTTAACATGGTGGGTATTGTATCTGGACCTATTGGTTTGAATACAGTTGGATCTGCACCAACCATTGCAGAAGCATGGGTTACCATACCGCCAGTGCTTTTCCCACCAGCCCTTGGAGCAAGTGGATTAACTGGAGCAACTAAGTTTCTTGGGGCATTTAAAAGATTTAACTGGACATTTAAATTTTGTACAGTATCTGCTGCAATATTTGATTGTGCTTGAAGATCTCGAATTTGTTGAAGAAATGCACTTCCAATAAAACCGCCCAGTCTTTGTATATCATCTACAGCTTTTGAAAAAACTGATGAGGTAACATTTTGTTGAAGTAAATCTTTAACAAAACTTCCTAAGTTTATTTGATCTCCTTGAGCATTTGGATTGTTTTCAAAACTAAAACCATTTTTATCACTTCTTCTAATTAAACCTAATTTATCAGATAGTCCAACTTGAGTTTGAACTTCTTTAGATTGCATAGGGATAAATTGTTGTTCAACAGCATAATCTATGGCTTGTACAAGTCTTCCAGGCTTAAATTTACCACTTGCATCGCCATATGATTGAACTTTTGCAGCAATAGCATTAATGTCTAAACCAGCAAGGTTTTTATTTTGAGCAAGTTGATTAAGTAAACGACCAACATTTAGAGAATCATCTTGATTTACAGAGTTAGCAGCAATAACATTTGCTTGATAATTACCTTGTTCATCTTTAGTCTTTGCAAAATCTGTGGCTTTTGCTTCTAAGTTTTTTTGTTTTTCAACAGAGCTTAAAAATGTAGTAATATCTTTACTATTTGGTGCTACATATTTAGTATAACTTTCTTGTGTTACAAAATTAGCCATACCTTTAGCAGATGGGGCTATTGATTGTAAGTCTTTTATTTTTGCATCATTAGTTCTAATTGATTGTTCTTGTTGAGCTATTTGTGTTCTTGATAGCTCTGCGGATAACCTTGTAAAAAATTGTTCATTCTGCAATGTTAGTTGTGCAAAAAATTGGCCTTGTAAAGTTTGTTGATCTTGTATTATTAATAATTGTGCTTGTTCTCTTACTGCCATAACAGCAAAAAGTTGTGCGTTTAACTGAAGTAATTGTGGTCCATATTTATCTTGGGCTTTTGTTTCTGGTTTAGATACAAATCCACTTGCTTGTAAAAATTCAGATTTTAATTTTTTACCTTCTTCTCCAGAAAAATCTAAGTATTCAAAAATTGCTTTTCTTTGCTCAACATTAAATCTTAAAAGATTTCCACCAAGTTCTTTAGCAATACTAGTCAATTGACTACCAGCTTGAAGTCTTTGCAATTGTTCTGGCGATGATGTTAAAAGTTTTTCACCCTTATTTTCTGTTTCAGATTGTTTTCTTGCATTATCCTGTTCTTCATTTGCTATTTCTTGTCTTATCTTTCCAACCCTTTGTTCAATTGCAGACACTTCTTCAGTTGAATCAGCAAGATTTCTCATTGCCTGATTAAGAAGTGAGGCTTCTACCTTCAATCTTCCTAACTCATTTGTCGCATCAGTATCTTGGCCCCTTCCATTGGCTCCCGCTGTAAATCTAGCATTTTTTCTTTTTGCTTCTGCTGCTTCTGTATTAATTCTATTCTGATTGATTCTATCTTGTATTTGTTGAGGATCTAATTGATTACCATTATTAAGACCAGTAAGCCTAGCCTGTTGTTCTGCAAATGCTTTTGTCTGATCAGATATGTTGGTCATATCAAGACCTATCTGACCTTCTTTTATTTCACCAAATCTTGCCCCTAATGGATTCGCCTTTTTTTGTTTATTTATTTCTTTTTCAATATCGATATTTTTTGAAAAAGTTCTTGTTTGTTGTTGAATTTTTGAAAGTTTATCAAATTCTTGTACAGTTTTTATTGTTTCTTGAGCCAGCTTGTTTATTCCAGCCACATATGTATCTGAGGCTTTTTCTAAATCCTCTGCAATTTTTTGATAAGCTTTTAAGAATGGTTCTGAAACACCAGACATTATTTTTTTTGCAAATTCACCGTAATCTCCACCAGACTCATTAAGCATTTTGTTGAAGTCTTCACCCATTTTTCCAACAATTGAATTAACATATGCTATTGTTTGCGATGGGTCAAATCCTCTATTTTTTAATTCTTGTGTTAAAACACCCCTTAAAACAGTTTGTGGGTCTTTACCACCTTTAATATCATTTGGGTTTATATTCGCAAGTATATCTGGAAGTAATGAAGATATATTTGCAACTATGTTTCCAGATTTTTGAAAATTAGCCCCACTTGAACCAAGCCCGCTTGAAACATCTTTTAAGTTTTCTGCAAATGCACTTGGGTTTAAAAACGATGATTGAACATCAGTAGATATTTTTCTCTTTTGACCTATAGAAAAATTTGAAGATAATGCATCCGTTATTGTTTGAAATGCTGGACTTAAATTATTTAATGTTGAAGCAGCATTAGATGAAGCATTTGCCAAAAGTGAAAATGCTATATTAAGTTGTTCTGTACTTTTAATTGCTAAAGTTTGATTTTTAATAGAAATTTGTTGTTTTTCAAAATCTTTTGCAAATGTTTCAAATTGTTTTTTTAATTTTTCTATTGGTTGATCTAAACCAATTGACAATTTAGCAAGTTGTGATGAATTGGCCGAGTCTTCAAAAAATTTATTTAAATCAAATTTTTGATCATCTTGTGCTTTAAAAGTATTAGTTTTTACATCAAGTGTTATAGTTGGTTTTATTTCTTCTTCAATTTGCTTTGATAAAAGAGAATTTATTCCAGATGCTTGTCCTGCATATTGTGTTCTTCTTTCTGCTTTACCAAAAGTGGCTTGTTGTTCAGCCCTACTAGTAAATGAAAAAAATGAAGAACTTGATTTAACCTTTTCGTCTATTGAAGCATCAATTTTATCTTGTAAATCTGTAACTTCTTTTAAATTTGTAGCCGATATTTTATTGAATGATGTAGCTGCAACAGCAAAAGCATTCTTTAATTGAGTTCCAGCTTGTTCCAATTTTATATCTGCAATTTGTTTTGCAGCATCTCTAAGACCAGTTGAAAGACCAGTCAACCCGCCAATAACAAATCCAGCAGCTATTCCCAACGGACCTAAAAAGCTACCAACAGCAGCACCAGCAGCAGCACCAGTAAGAGCACCAGAAGTTGCAGCCCCTGCCTTATATGAACCTTCATTTTTATTAGCAACAGCCTCTTTTGCTTTAGCATCACTTAAATCAAATGAGCCTCCAATCATGCCAAGGCCAGTACTAGCAGCAAAAATATTGTTCTGTAAATTATCTCTGGAAAAAGTGTTTTTTAGAAAATCTGATCCTTTTCTAAATAATCCTTTTTTTCCTGTGTCTGAATAACCTTCTTTTTGTAATCTTTTAGCTAAAACTGGATCATAAAATTCGCCCTTGTCTGAAACTTCAAACTTCCTTCTTCCAGCAACAGTTTCTCTAGCCATTTGTTGAGCTTGCTTATTTGCAAACTTTTCATCGAATTCTAAACCTTTTGCTTCAGAAAAAGATTTTATTTGATTAAAATAACCAGCCTTCAATCTTTGAGCAGTATTTTCTCTAATTTCTTTACGAGTGCCCCCAGTTGCCTCTTCTCCATAAAGTGCTTTATAGTTAGCAAGTTCTTTTCTTATTTCTTTTTTATAACCATCACCATAAGTTGATGTTATTACCTTTCCATCTTTTGTAATATTTCCATCTGGATTATCTTTGTATTTGTTCTTTAATGCATTAATTTCTGATCCTGTTTTTTCCAGATCTTTTTGTGCCTGATTAACGAATGCTTTATTTCTAGCAGCACTTTGATTTACTTGTTTTAAATTATCGACACTTTGACCAACATTTTTTTGTGCTTCTGCTGTTGTTGAAGCAGCAGCATCAATACTTGCTTGTTTATTGGCTGCTAAGTTTTCATAGTTTGTTTTAACTCTTGTTGCAGATTGTATTTTTTTATCAATTGCTTTTTCTTCTCTACTTCCAACAGCAACGCCTCTTTTTTGAGTTTCAAGACCTCTAATTTCTTGCTCTTTAGCTTTAGCGTTTGATATGTGTCTAGATTGAATATCTCTTTCTTCTTGTTCTTTTGCTTTAACATCTTTTAATATGCCCTTTCTTTCTTCCATTGTTTTTAAAATGTCTGCTCTTCTAGCATTTATGTTTTCCTCATTTTTTTGACCTTGAGCAACCTTATTTGCTTGCTGTTTATAAAGAGGTTCAAGTGCTTTTACTTGTTTGCTTGTATTAGTAATATCTTCCGCAACAGCTATTGCTTCTTGTCTATTCTGTCTTTTTTCTGCTTTATTTGTTGGTATTCTAAGTTGTCTTTCAACTTGTTTTGCATTTACTATTTCTTCTCTTGTTAAAGTTCCATAACCACCACTAGCAAATTTCTTTCTACCAGTCGTATTCATATGGTCTAAATTAGAAACGCCAATCTGCTTTGTTTCATCTGGATTATAGATGTATTCACCTGGCATAACTAATGATGGAATAACCCCACCACTAGCTCTTCCAAGTCGAGATAAGTTTGAAGCACCTATGCTGTTAACTGAAGATTTTTTAATTACATAAGAACCAATCGGCAAGTCTAATGGAACACTGTCAGTGTTGCCAACGCCTGGAACTAAACCGCCAAGAGCTTTTGGTTTTCTTAAAGCATCATTAGCTTTTTTATTTAATTTTGATTCTTGATTTTCAAGATTAGCAAGTTTTGGATCGCCTTGTGCATAATTATTAGCTTTTACAATTTTTTCATATTCGCCTTCTTTAAACTTTGCAGTATTGTAAACAACTCCAATATCGCCAAGATTTATAGTGTCGGACTCTATGGTATTTGAAAATGATTTTTTGTTTCCAATTCGCATTTTATATCTGGCTAACTTGTCTACTAATTCAGCATCTGAAACTGCTTCTCCTACATTTTTTACTTCATATGGAAAATTGCCTTTTCCAATTAGATCAACAGGATAACCAGGTTTTGTTCTTGGAGCACCCAATTGTTGGGCTGCAAATGATTCAAAAGAATTTCCTTGAGCAGCAATACCTTTTAAACTTGCCGATTTTTTGTCTTCTAATGGAAAACTAATTATGTTGTAATTAATTTTATCGGTTGGATTAATTAGATTACCAGACCTATAATCACTATCCTTGGGCGTTTTTGATGAATCAAATAGTTTTAAAAGTAATTCTTTTGATATAAATTGTGTGGCTTCAATAGAACCACCACTACCAAAACGACTTCTTGGAATAACCAACTCACCAGGTTCTAACAATGCAGGAACCTTATCGCCCCTACCAACTCCTGGTACAACTCCACCCTTCGCCATTTTAATTATCCCACCAGAAGCCCTTCTTGTTCCAGTTGGCAAAAATGGAGAAAATGTACTTGGTTGATTTGCTGGTGCAGGAGCAAAAGCCGTACTACCAAACCCCTTTGCAAAACCAGTCAAGCTTTGAACCGTCTTTACTGCTGCAATTGCAGTTATAACTGGCAAAACTCCTTTTAAAGAATCGGCAAGTGCAATACCAGCAGAAGCAGCACCGAGAAGTAAATCTATTAGTGATTTAAAAGAAGATGTGTTAGTAAGATTTCTAATAAAGTCTGCAAATTCTTCTTTAACCTTTTGTATTTTTACGCCAAAAGCCTCTTGTGCTTGTGCAGCATTTAGAGCAAGAGAAGCACCACCTATTTGGGCGACACCTAAAGCTTTCTGTGCAACACCAAATTCTTGAATAAGTGGTATAACCTTGGAGATCTGCCTATATCCACCAAGTTCTTCGATAATGGCACTAAACCTTGGATCAGTAGATCTAAGCTCATTAAGAGCACCAGAAAGCCTTTTAACAGCCTCGTATGGCCCAACAAACTGGTTTGCAAGACCTAGATCACCAGCAGCTTTAGCTTCATCTGCTGTATACCTTAGTTGTACGCCAATATCCTTAAGTGCTTCAACAGTTTCATTACGCTGTACCCTAGTAAATATAGTTCTAAGTCCAGTTCCAATACTTTCTGCACTTTCTCTAGTTGTTTGCCTAATCGATGTGAATAATGCTAAAAATTCATTTAAGTCACCACCAGCAGCTTTAAAAGCACCACCAGCCTTACGAACACCTTCAATTAAGTCTTGAGCTTCAACAGCAAATTCAGCAGCAACAGCGTTAATTGAACCAAGGGCGTTACCCAAGTCTTTTGCACTTATGCCAAACTGATTCATAACCGCAATAGCACCTTCTGTGGTATCTTTGAGGTTATCAAAGCTTGGGGCTAATGCAGCTTGAGCCAATGCTTCAAGTGCAACCTTAGTGTCTGCTAAACTTAAGTTAGCTTGTTTTAATGTCACTGCCGTTGTAAGTAGGTCTTTGCTAGAAACACCATAATTTTTTGATAGCCTAGTTACTTCATTACCAACAGCACCAACTTGTCCAACACTGTCTGTAGAAACCTGAGTTAATCTAATCATTTCACGATCAAAATCTACAGCAGCAGTTAATGCTTGCTTTAGAGAAGATGTAAAAGTGATGATAGCTCCAGCAGTAAGTGTAAAAGCGACAAATCTTTTAGCAGCTAAACCTGACTGTCTACCAAATTGTTCCATAGCAGTACTAGCTTCTGCTGCTTGCACTTTAATATATCTTAAATTATCTGCATCATTTTTTGGTATACCCAAAGATACTGCACCAACATCTTTCAATTGACTATTGATAGTGTTAGCAGCATTTTTTAAAGATGCCGTATTTAATGCTACACTCAACTGTGCCGTTAAATTAAAAGCCATTTTTTCACCCCAATAAAAAAGGGCAGGGAATAAGCGTAAATGTACGATTACTCACTACCCATCTTTGAAGATACTGTCCGTTATTACTTACTTTCGACAGGCTCAACTGTTTGAACCTTTTCAACTGTCTCGACTTTTTCGACTTTCTCAACTTTTTCGGCAAGTGGCTTGCCTTCGTCATCCAAGAATGGAGTAAATTCAACAATATACTCCCCTTTTTCATCAACCAGATTGCCATGAATATCAATTAGTTCATCTTTTTCATTGATATATCTGCCATCTTTGTTGACTAATCTTCCTTCGGAATCAACCCTGTGGCCACTTTTATTAACAAAATTCAAGTCTTGATCTACAAACTTATACTTCTTAAGAAATTCATTCTCTGGAAGCTTTTTTTCATAGTCTGGATCAAGGTTATACAGCATCAACGCTAGGTTACTTGCTGCTGGATTAGTTACTGGGTCATCATCCCTATTTAGATAATCTTCATAATTAGCATAATAAGTTTTACCCGTATCTGAATACACCGTACAAGCACTAACCCAGTAGTTGAATTGAGCATTATCTGCTTGACCTTCAGCAGTATTTGAATCTAACGAAGAACGCTCAGATGTAAGCGACCTAAGTTCAGCCCTGTCCTTCTTCATTTGGAGTGCTAAGTCCTTTGCCTCAGACAGTTTAATACCGCCAGACTTGATCTTTCTTTCATTAGAATTAATTTTTTCAACTAGTTTTTTATACTGAGCTTCCTTACTATCATCCCACAAGTTCTGCTCTCGCATAACATTGTTGACTTTAGCACGAAGGATAGCACCTGATTCGACTGCATCCCGAAATGCCTTATTGTATGTCTTCTGCCCCTCTTGTCGTTGTTTGACATTAGGGCGAATTACGCACAATTCCATCTCTTTGCTATCAAGAGTTACCTTAAAAACCTTCTTGTTATCGTTGACACTCATCTTTGTCCTCCTTTGTTTTTAGAAAAGTCTGGTGTCTATTCCAAGAAATCAAATACTGGCCCATCTCATTTTCTACTGCTCTTATTTGATGATTGCCGTTATTGAGTACTGCCGTTCTACATTCTTCCCATAATTGCTTCCATTCTAACTGTTCATCTGTCAGTTCACTTTCTGACAAACGATGCCCCCAAAGCTCTCCAAAATTTTGCTCAAAAGAAGATAACGCACCAATAAAGGCAGTCCTAACTTTTGTGCTAGTGATTTTGAAAAGTCTAGCCCTTGAATCTGATTGATATTTTTTTTTGCCCTTTTCATTTTCCTCCTGACTTAATCTTAACGCATCCTGCATTTGCTTTTCAAGATCCATTTTTATCTCCTTAATTTATTAGATTGCATCTGTAAATCAAGTTTTGTATCTGGCATGTCTGCTTCGTTTATAAAACCCTTTTGTTGAATCATTTTCAATCTTTGCCTTTTTATATTTTTTGCATTATCGTCATTCAATGAATCAATTCTTTCCCGATCACTTTTCGATTGCCCTATAACAAAAACTTCCCCGCTATTCTTAATCTTATCATTAGATATCAGGTCTTCTACTTGTAATTTTGTTTGACTTTTCTGTCTTTCTTTTCTTTGCACAATCATCCACCCATCTATCAAGTCATCATCGTCAACTATTTCTTGCTGTGGACAATTTGGGTGTTCATAAATATTATCATACATACTGGACCAAATCACCAAAGATTTTTGATCTTCTGTTAAATCTACGGTTGGAACGCCAAAAACTTCTCGTTCACACTTCTTGCAAGACCAAGTAGATCTCCAAGGCTCTGTTCTAGCCATCTCTCTAAATTCTTCTTCGTTTATTCTACTGTCTATAAAAATTGTTGTGACTTCTTCTAGTAGAGGTTCTACATTTTTCCAAAAGTCTTCATTTTCCCAAACCCTAGTGCCATCTTCGTGATATAGGCTTTTACCAACCAGATAACGAATCCTCATCATTGAAGCTGTTCCAGAACATGATAAATGATTGTATGAATTCTTTTGTTGCAATAACTCAGAGAGTTTTTCTTTTGCCATAATTAGGAATTTTCTAAGCACTTTTCTTTCTTCAGATTTGAAAGCTGCTTGAAAAAGTTTTACCTTATAATCTTCTATATCTTGTTGGACTTGTTTTAAATCGTTTTCTTTTTCTTCAGACCAAATTGAGTTTTCATATAAAAATTCTTTTATTTCTTTGTCATTATATAATCCATCTAATTCAGCATCCCTCAATGCTTCTAAAAATATCTCTTGTGCGATATGTCTTGTGTGACGATCTGGTTGTTTTATTAGATAAACTTTTTCGTTTACTTTGCAACGAAAAAATCCAGAAATGATTCTACTAATGTAGAGTTCCTTTATTGCCTGTTCCATCCAATGTTCCTAAATTTAAAGGAGTCGCAAGGGTTAGTTGCGACTCGTTTATTAAAATCAAAAAACCATTTTTATGGTCTAAGAGCAGCATTAGGATCTTGACTATGTTGCACATTAAAATCATTAAAGGTCTGGAAGCTATAAGTAGTAGTAGCGTTACCACCGTCAGTTCCACCACCTTGATAATTTGCAGATTGCAACTTGTTCTTAGTACCAAGATTAATAATTGTACCTTCGGTTAAAACCAATTTAATGGTTTCATTACTAAGATTGTTACCATTTCCAAGAGTTCCTGCTTCAGTTGCACCAATTTGATCGCCATTCTTAGTTAGAACTGCCAATTCGCAAGTAACTGCTACTGGAAATTTAACATAACGGAAATATGGTGCTTTTCGACCAAGTTCAAGAATCTGTTCACGACCAAGATTAGCAGAGGTCGAAAAAGATTGGAAAGATGTTTTATAACAGTTGAGAACAGTATCCAAAGTATTTTTACCTGATCCATTAATACCATCGATACACTTTGGAAATATTGATTCAACCATATCGACATGCTGTCTGCGAGCAATACCAGAGGCAATTTGACCAGCATTAGCAGTATCTAGATATGGATCAGCATCCCAAGTACTGCCTGGATTAGCACCTGTTCCAGGAACATCTTGTGGTTGGAAATCAGCGGTCCAAGTAGTGCCAGTTGACCAAGTTTTATTATTAGCAACCAAAGTTACTGATTCAGTAGCATTTCCATCTACTGCGACCTTGTAGCTAACTTGGCTAACAAAACAACCAGAGATAAAGCAAGTTGTGTTTGGTGTTCCAGAAGCAGCTTCAAAAGTATCATTAACAATAGAAAGTGCTAGGCCAGCTTTTGCATTAGATCTACCAACAAGGGTAGAAGTGCTAGAACCACCACTAGTAGCAAGATGATAAATCAGTGGGAAACCATCGAGAACTTTTTCAAGAGTTACTTCGACATCTGGAATATTTTCGATGTTTTCATAAATTGAAATCATACCAATTTCAAAAACCTGTTCAAGATTAAAGGTGGTATTAATACCAACACTTTGTAAACCACGAATTTCAGTAACATCAGCAACTGCAACACCGTCATTACCAATGCCTACAGCTTGGCAAGCATAAAAAATTCTTCTATTTGACATTTCTTTTCTCCTAAGTATATTGTCTATCCAAACAAGACTGCCCCTCACCTAAGAAATACACCAAAATCATAAAGAATCTATTGAGAAAGTAACTCTAATGGTCGCTGCAAACATTGGTGGAGCAGTAATTTGCTCCTGAGATCTGATTTTATCCCAAGAAACAGGCTGTAAACTGTATCCAGTAGTCAACATTTGATCATATGTTATGCCAGAAGGTGCTATATTGCCCTCAAAATTAAGAGGATATTTATTATCTGACAACAATTTTTTCTTATTTATTAAAGATATTCTTTTTTGATACTGATTTACAATTATGTCATGTATCTGTTTTCTATCCCAAGGTGTTTCCGCTATAACATGCATGAAAACATCTTGATAATGAGTCCTATTTATAGATCCAAGTTCATATGGCTTCATATTTACTGCTGGTAATGACTCTAAAACAACCGCAGGAAGCTGAACCCTATTCATTGCCAATATATCCCAAGTTCCAGAACCCTTTTGAGAAAATTGAACATCATCTCCACGAAAAGTATTGAATTGTACAGACTGAAACCAATTGGTGTCTGATGATGCAACCCTAACATTTCTATATGAATGAGCACATTTAACAACTGAAGTTGCTGGTAATGCTGTATTAAAAACTATTTTACCTTCTGGATAATTTATTTTAAAACCAGATGGGCCAGTAGTAGTGTTTGAATAAAAGTTGTTCCCTACAAAAACACCACTAATAGATATTGGCTGAGTTGTATA
>Ga0209596_1000145_pt1 | contig 62652 bp, 63 predicted proteins | sample M_130807_MF_Meta_FD_187314 | JGI IMG/M metagenome (GOLD analysis project Ga0209596, IMG submission 187314) | Freshwater microbial communities from Lake Montjoie, Canada to study carbon cycling - M_130807_MF_MetaG (SPAdes) (version 2) | ecosystem: Environmental > Aquatic > Freshwater > Lake...
AAAATGATGTTAATTGGTTATTATATAAAATTAAATAAGTTAAACTTGATAAATCAGTTCCATCAAATGAAGTTAATTGGTTGCTTTGGAGGTATAATTGAGTCAAAGAGGATAAACCTGTTCCATCAAATGAAGTTAATTGGTTACCTTCTAATCCTAAAATAGATAAATCAGTTAAATCTGTTCCATCAAATGTAGTTAAAAGGTTACCATATAGATTCAAATTAGTTAAAGCAGTTAAACCTGTTCCATCAAATGAGGTGATTTGTCTATTTGGTAATTCCAAACTAGTCATATCTCCACTTGGAGTTCCATCGGAAAGACATGGAATAATTGTGAATTCACCGTTTGCGTTTGTTACAGTTGCAGTTGCTGATCCATCTGGGAATACAGATGAGTCTGATCCATCATGGTTATATTTCCAATATGTGGTTGATGTAGTTACATAAATGTTAATATCATTTCCAACGGATTGTGCTGTTATGAATGTTGCCATAGTTTTTAAATTTTTTAAGTTATTTTATTTTTATTATAAAGTCCAATAAACATTAACATATCCACCAAATGGACCATAACCCGCTGGTGCATATTGGATACAATTCCAAGTTTGTCCTTCAAATGTTACAACAGCACCAATATTATAAATCGTTCCACCATCCCATAATGGAGGTGCAGTTGTTGTAGTTGTAGTTGTTCCTCCACCACTATTAACACCTTTTATTCTTAATTTACCATTTCCTGATGGTGGTGTGATTAAATTAAGACCATCAAAAAACCACCCTCTAGCAAATAATGAATCATAATAAGATGTTCCGGCCGATGTTCTACCATTAATTGAAGTAAACGTTCCGTAATCTATACTATGATTATCTAACTGAGATAGAATACTATCATTAGATTCAGGAGTCATTGGGTTACCTGTTAAATCAAGTATTTGTAAATTAACTAAACTTGAAACGTCCAATGAATTTAATTGGTTAGATGATAACCTTAAATCCACCAAGCTCGGTGTTAAAGTTATAGATGTTAATTGATTACCATCAACCCTTAAATTTTGTAAATTAACTAAAGTAGAAACATCAAGATACGTTAAATAATTGTCACCCGCTTTACCACTTTGTAATGATAGAGAAGTTAAACTGGTTGGGAGTACAAAATCTTCAATAGTGGTTAACTCACAACCATTTAATTCTAAAGTAGTTAAGTTTGTTAAATCCGAACCATCAAATGAACTAATTGGGTTACTACTTAATACCAACTGAATTAACGAGTATAAACCAGACCCACTAAATGAAGATATTGAATTATTAAATAAATTTAAACCCTGTAAATTACTAAGACCTGTACCGTCAAATGAAGTTAATAAATTATCCCCTAAATCTAATTGAGCTAAACTTGTTAAATCTGAACCATCAAATGATGTTAATTGGTTTTCCCCTAAAAATAAGCTTACTAAACTTGTTAACCCAGTGCTGTTAAATGATGTTAAATTATTACTAGTTAAATTTAAAGTTTGTAAATTACTAAGACCTGTTCCGTCAAATGGAGTTAATAGGTTACCAAATAAATTTAACGATGTTAATCCCGTTAAATTAGAAATATTTATACCCGATGTTAGATTATTAGTTGAGTCTAATTGAATTAGATTAGGTAGTGATGTTTCACTAGTATCAATCGTTGACATTCCATTACTAGATATGTCTAACGTTTGTAGACTTGATGGTAACAACATATCTGAAAATGACTCTATTTGATTATTAAACAGTTGTAGATTTAACAAAGAAGTTGAATTTGATAAATCTAATGATGTTAAAGTATTAGAATTAATTTCTAAATATGTTAAATTCGTTAAATCAGTACCATCAAATGAATTTATTTGATTGTTGGTTAAATATAAGTAATTTAAATTAATCAATCCATTACCTGAAAATGAAGTTAATTGATTAACTTGTAAATATAAGGTTGTTAAACTTGTTAAATCAGTACCATCAAATGACGTTAATTGATTATTAACTAGATTTAAACTTGTTAATGATGACAACCCAGTACCATCAAATGATGTTATTTGACTGTCAGTTAAAGTCAATTCTAATATTTCACCACTAGTATTACCATCAATATCACAAGGTATTAACGTAATCTCAGGATTATCAACTGTAATGTTTGTGGAATTTTCAATTATCCAAGTTAAGGTTTCTCCTTGTTGTATTCTGAAGTATCCATTGGTTGTAATACAACCTACGTTATACATCATCTCACCCACAGGTATTGCTGTTGTAAATGTTGCCATAGTTTTTAAATTTTTTAAACGTTTAATTTTTATTATAATTATTTAAAAAACATCAAGGATCGTCCCCCTTGATGTAATTTTATTTTATGATATTGGGAGGAGTATTTCATCCTCCCTTTATCTTTAAATATTGATAATAATTAGTTTATGAGATTAATTCTCTAATGTAAGATAAACCTCCACCATTATTTCCACCAGTCCATTGTGTGAATTTAACTTTGTAGAATTTACCATCAAGTACATCCAACATAATCGCTTCTTTATTTAACATATCAAGTGGTGTTCCATTATGTACTTGGTACCAAGGAACCATTGGTTTTGAATTAAATTCACCACTAATTACCATACTACTAGAACTATAACCACTATAATATGAATGAAGTTCAGATATGTTAATATTATTAATATCAAATGTGCTCCATATGTTTTCTAAATGATAATTTCGTGAACTGCCAAGTTCAACATTAAAAAACGTACCTATAGGTTCTGAAGCCCAAAGATGATTCACACCACCCATAAAGGTATTGGCGTATGTAGAACCTTCATTTGAGTTAAATAAACCTTGGGTGTTACCACGTTTCAATTTTAAATAAGATGATATAACATCAACATCGGTACCATAGTTAGCCTTTTTAAACACTTTAACAGTTTGAGGTTGGAATGGTGTTGTGTAAACGTAAGGTACTGTTCCATCTACCGCTGTTATAGACCCATCATTAGCAAAACCACCACCAGGTATTAAACCATTAATAATGATTATGTTAGTGTCAGTACCACCAGTTCCGATAGCAACGTTTGGTGTCGTTATTAAATGTTTATCACCATCAGTTCCAAGATAATATGCTTTACTTCCAACACTAAGTGGACCTTCAACTATGATAGTTGTTGTTCCATCCCAATCAGTAGTGCCCGTTAATTTCTCGGTAAATTTTACACCATAAATAGGGTCATAAGAATACAAGTCATAAGGGTTTGTTGTTGTAGTTGTTGTAGTCGGTTCAACATAATCATTAACATAAGTCAATGTAAACATACTACCAATGTTAGTGATAACACCGTCAGTAATAATAAACGAGTAATCAGGGTTACCCATTTCATCACCAACTAATGGAATATGTGTTGGTATGTTTAGGCTAATGTTTAATAATTGTTTAACACCATTAGTATCCAAGAAATAGATTTCTTTACCTACTACCATATCACCATTTACGACAAAATTAGTCGTACTAACCCATGGGTTTTGATAAGTTAATGAATTCGCCGCGGCATATTGCCCAATCCACTGATTTATATAGTTACCTGACGTTGATGGGTCATATCCCGATAGACTATAAATTTTATCAACAGGTGAAGTTGTGGTAGTTGTTGTTGGAGCTTCAGTAGTAGTTGTAGTTGTTGTTGGAACAACCATTCCATTCATACACAATACACCAATTTCATACGGACTTAACACTTTATCAAATAGCTTAATACTGTTTAAGTAACCATTTAATAATCGGTCACCACCAAATGGTTGATTACCGAACATTGTGTTATTACCATATCCATTATACGAACCATAACCTTGTACGTCTAGACCTCCATTAACATAGATTTGTTTTAATCCATTTTCTTTATTGAAACAATATGTGATGTTATACCACACACCATTAGAAAGTACTGAATTACCAACCAAATCGTCATTCCAAAACGCCATCACAGGATGTCCTTGTCTTTCACCAAGTTGTAGACCCATACCACTACCTGATTGACCGTGACCAACGACACCATTATCGTTATATAAAGGTCTGTCCACACCATTGAATTTAACCCAAGCGGATACAGTCCAAGAACCACCATTCCAGAATGAATCAGGAATTGATGACATATTAACGTAATCATCAATATGGTCAAAAAGGAATACATTATCCGTGTAAGTTGGATTATTCATTAAAGTACCGTTATAGTTACCTTGTTCGTCAACCCAAGTGTCACCACCTGTGTGATTAGCACCTTCTAAATAAACAACAGGAATTGATGGAACGTATTCGGTAGTAGTTGTAGTTGTTGTAGGTGCTTCAGTGGTTGTTGTGGTAGTTGTTGGTTCTTCAGTCGTTGTTGTTGTAGTAGTTGTAGATCCACCACCAAGAACGTAAACACCCGAACCTTCAACAAGGTAATTATCATCCGTTAAATAACCACTAAACTCATCATCAGGTGATTGGGTAGTTGTTGTAGTTGTTGTAGTAATTGGTATACCACTTCCACTATTAACACCCCTAATTCTTAATTTTTTCTGTGTCATGTTTTTATTTTTTAAAGTTTAAATTTTTATTTTGTTAATTGGGGGAATAATCATATCCCCCAATAATTAAATTAACAATAAAAGTTTTTTATGCCCCTGCTTTCGCCTGAGCCGAATTAGAAGTTGACACATCACTTATTTTATATCCGAACACATAGATATCACAAGTTGCTGCAGAACCTTCAGATGTTTCCAATACAAAATACATCTCGTTAGAAACAAGAGTGTTCCCAAATAATTGAATTCCACCAGTTGTAGAAGTTGATTGACCAATTTGGTGAAAACCACCTAATCCTAATCCTAATCTACCACTATTACCAGCACCGACCATAGTGTTAATAAAATTATTAGAGTTGGATAACATTTGAAGACTTGACCCATCCTCATCATTTGTTATAGCAATAATTGCACTTTCTAAATATGATGCAGGTTTTTTATCACCTTCAAAATCTTTTTCTTCCTCATCTTTGACCATAGAATTTGGGTCAATAGATAAGAACATGCCGTTTTCGGCGGTCTCAATAGATGTTGAAGCATTTGTCATTAAGATATCTGTAATAACATAAACACCTGACTCATCAAATGTGATAGTTTGTATTGTACTAGGTACATAATCACCCATACTAACAAAAGGAACAACAATTCCACTATCAAGTCCTGTGATTGTTACATTTGTCATATCCTCATCAGGGAACATAATTTGCATTTCAGGTAGATTTTCCCATACTAAAGCTTTAACGTTAGATGTAAACATAGACTCTCCGCTACCACTAATACCATCACGAACCTCAACCAATCTTACTTGAGCCGTTACATCAGAAACAGGGAAATAAATTGATAATGTTTCTCCACTAATAAAATTAACGGTGTCACCATAACCACCAACTTCACCGATATTAACATTAATATATGGAAAACTTGTATGGTCTATATTTAAATCTGCACCTGTAAGTTTACCAATCATTTTAACAGCATTTGTTGCTGAACCTAAATTGTTAACTGTAAATGAAAGTTCATCAACCGCAGCCTTATTTTGTCTAGCTTGGTCAGCAATGAACGCAAAGTTACCTTCAAATTCACTAACAGTTAATGGAGCACCTTTTGTTGCTTTTCCATTATAAGAAAGGTCTTTAAGAACTAAAGAATACTGAGAATCATATTCAGTTGCGGATTTACCACCAAAATTAAGACCAGTTGATTCAACAGGAGATAATTGTTTTTGAAATAAATAATTCATTTTTAATTTTTTTTTAAAATTTTTATAAGATATTGGGAGGAGTATTACATCCTCCCGTTATCTTGTTTATTTTATTATAACCAATTTATTGGTCTTTGATTGAAGTATTCAGATCCGCCATATTTTAAATAAATTTCTTCACCGGGTTCAATATCCCTTAAAGCAAAGAATTCAAATATCATATCACCACCGTCTCTCCAATCGGCATTGTTTTGATTGTTGTGATTATACAAAGATCCATATCCTAAAGCAACAACATATGTTTGAGTGTTACCTTGTCTTGGATAATAGAATCTATAGTCAGATAAAACATCTGAGTTATGTTGTACCTTTAATTTAAGTAGAGGTGTTGTTTCAATGGTTTCACCACTGAATATTTTTTCTTTTGCAAAAACACCTAATCCTTTATTTGGACTTTCTTTAACTTCAATTTTTGTTGGTACTTGTATCATTGTTTTTTATTTGACTTGTTTAATCAGATATTGGGAGGAGTATTTCATCCTCCCTTTATCTTGTGTTTTAACCTTTATGGATTAGTTTACACCACCAAATGAAGTTCCAGAAGGAACACCATAGATATTGATTACATCTGTCGCAGCAGGTGCATTATCAAATGTAACTGTAATACCACCATTTTGGGTGTATGCAAATGACATTCCTGATAATTGTACTAGACCGTTAATGAATACAAGTTCAGTGTTTGGATGAACATAAGCCGTAAATGATGTAGCAATTCCATCAGGTGACTCATTGAATCCAACCATTGTAGGTCTGTTATCAATTACAAAGTTTCCAGTGTTATTTGACAAGTTGTTAACAGATGTTTCTACACTCATCACAGCATCAGATACTTCAGCAAATGAATCAATTGCTGTAAGGTCTGTGTTAGCGATTAAGTAAGATACTTCGTAAGACAACTCAGTTGCCAATGATGCTTCAGCAGCTTCTGCTCTTGAAATCTCAGAAGAAATCTCAGCCATCACGTCAACTCCACCAACTTTCAAGATTGTCTCAACATCAACTTCACCTAAGAATGTACGGATACCAGATGCAGGAGCTGCAACTTCTTCTTTCAATTCAATTTGGTTAGTATCACCATTAAGAACGATAGTTGTTCCATCAACGTCAGCCAACGCTGCGATTTCAGTTGTTAAACTGTCAGCCAATGATTGGTCAGCAGCTAAACGAGCTGATTCTTCAGCAGATACTGCGTCAGATACCTCAGCGAATGAATCAATTGCTGTCAAGTCTGTGTTAGCTATCAAGTAAGAAACTTCGTAAGACAATTCTGTAGCTAAAGAAGCTTCAGCGTCTTGTGCTCTTGAAATTTCAGCTGATAGGTCAGCAGCCAATGATTGTTCAGCGATTTGTCTAGCATAATCAACCGCATTTACTTGGTCAATTCTTGTAGATACCTCAGCAGACAAGTCAGATGACAATGATTGGTCAGCAGCTAAACGAATAGATGCTTCGTTATCAATTGCTACAACTCTATCAGATACTTCTGTAGATAAATCAGCAGACAATACGGCTTCAACACTTGTTGCTCTTGCAACCTCTACAGACAATGAAGCAGCAGCTGCATCAGCCAATGTAGTGATAGCGTTGTTGATGTCTCCATCTGCACTTTGGAATGCACTAACGATTTCTGTCAATGAATCTAGAGCAGCTGGGTCAATGTTTGAAGTAATGAAGTCGATTTGGTTCTGTAGAGACTGGTCACCTTCAACTCTCATAGATGATTCAGAATCTAAAGCGTTTGTCAATGACAAGTCAGCAGATACTCTTTCTATGATTTCTGTTTCCAAAGAAGATTCCAATGATTGGTCAGCAGCCAAACGAGTAGATGCTTCGTTATCAATTGCAACAACTCTGTCAGAGATTTCAGTAGATAATGAATTTTCTAATGAAACTTCAGCATCCATTGCACGAGATGTCTCATCAGCCAAATCAGAAGCTAATGAACCTTCAGCAGCCATTGCTCTTGATTCTTCAGCGTCAACATCAGCGATTCTTGCAGATACTTCAGTAGAAAGTGCTGAGTCAATAGATGCGTTAGCCGCAGATAGATCAGTAGTGATTTTAGTTGACAATGAACCTTCAGCAGCAATAGCACGAGACTCTTCAGCGTCAACGTCAGCAATACGAGCAGATACCTCATTTGACAATGATGTCGCTAATGAACCTTCAGCAACCATAGCTCTTGATTCTTCAGCGTCAACATCAGCGATTCTTGCAGATACTTCAGAAGACAAGTTAGATGCTAATGAACCATCAGCAGCAACTCTGTAAGAAGCTTCAGTAGATACATCAGACTCACGATGAGCAGTTTCAGCCGAAAGATCAGAAGACAATACAGCCTCAACAGACATTGCTCTTGTTTCTTCAGCGTTAACATCAGAGATACGAGCTTGAACTTCAGAAGACAAGTCTAAAGCTACAGATGCATCACCTGAGATACGTGCAACCTCTTCAGTAGAGATAGCAGCCTCACGGTCAGCAACTTCAGTGGATAAATCACCAGCTAATGATTGGTCAGCAGCCAAACGGATAGAAGCTTCGTTGTCAACAGCTAATGTCGCTGCACTTGCCAACGTTGTGATAGCGTTATTGATGTCACCATCCGCTGATTGGAATGCTCCAACGATTTCAGTTAATGAATCTAAAGCTGCTGGGTCTGTGTTAGAGATTACGAAATCAACTTTAGTATTCAATGACAATTCAGCACTTGTAGCACGAGATGCTTCAGAAGCTAAATCAGAAGCCAATGAACCTTCAGCCGCGATAGCTCTTGATTCCTCAGCGTCAACATCAGCAACACGAAGAGATGCTTCAGCGTCAATGTTGTTTTGTAATGAAATCTCACCAACTACTCTTGTAGATGCTTCAGCAGAAATAGCTGAATCTACAGATGCATTAGCGTTTGATAAGTCAGTACCAATTTTAGTTTCCAATGAACCTTCAGCGGCTGTAGCACGAGATGCTTCAGAAGATAGGTCAGAAGCTAAAGATGCATCACCTACAACACGTAGAGAAGCTTCTGCTGAATCAGCAGCATTCATTGCATTCTCAAGAGATACGTCAGCTGATATTCTTTCTGATGCTTCTTTGTTGATCGAATTGGTTCTAAGAGATACTTCTGTTGATAAATTAATTGATAATGAATTTTCAGCAGATTCTGCTCTACTTTGTTCTGAGTCAACATAATCTACTCTAGCTGCTATTTCTTCATATAATGCTGTAGCTAAAGAAGCGTCACCAGCAACTCTCATAGAAGCTTCAGCTGAATCAGCTGCTTCCATTGCAGTTACGATAGACAATTCATTTGCGATGTGTTCACTATGTTCAGCAGCGATGTAGTTAGCTAATGAACCTTCAGCAGCGATTGCTCTTGATTCTTCAGCATCAACGTCAGCGATACGAGCAGATGTTTCAGAAGAAAGTCCTGAAGCTAATGAACCTTCAGCACTTGTTGCACGAGCAACCTCAACTGAAAGACTAGCAGCAGCTGAATCAGCCAATGTAGTGATTGCGTTGTTGATATCACCGTCAGCTGATTGGAACGCTCCAACGATCTCAGTTAATGAGTCAATTGCCGCAGGGTCAACGTTAGATGTGATGAAATCAATTTGATTTTGTAGAGATAAATCTCCAGCAACTCTGAAAGATGCTTCAGCTGTATCAGCGTTGTTCATTGCAGTTTCTAAGCTGTTGTCAGCTGCCAAACGGATAGATGCTTCAGTTGAATCAGCATCAGCCATTGCTGTTGCCAATGAACCTTCAGCAGCCATTGCTCTTGATTCTTCAGCGTCAACGTCTGAGATTCTTGCAGATACTTCAGAAGAAAGGTTGTTAGTCAATACTAACTCAGCAGCCATTGCTCTTGATTCCTCAGCATCAACGTCAGCGATACGAGCAGATACTTCAGAAGAAAGTCCTGAAGCTAAAGAAGCGTCACCTGATACTCTTGCAGATGCCTCAGCAGATACTGCAGATGTTCTATTAACGATTTCAGAAGAAAGACCTGTAGCGATTGAAGCGTCAGCAGATGCACGAGCAACTTTTTCAGTTGACAATTCAGCGGCTCTAACTGATGCTTCAGCTAAGATAGCTGCAGTTGCTGTAGATGTAGCGGAAGACAAATCAGATGCTAATGAGTTATCACCAGCAACACGAGCAGATGCTTCAGCAGATACTGCAGATGTTCTGTTAACAACTTCAGAAGATAAATCAGAAGTCAATGAACCTTCAGCAGCTGTAGCACGAGATGCTTCAGCAGATACTGCAGCTTCTCTGTTTGCTACTTCTGTAGACAAATCAGCGTTAACTGAAGCGTCACCTGAAATACGAGCAGCTTCTTCCAAAGATACTGCACCTTCACGGTCAGCGATTTCTGAAGAAAGATCTCCAGCGATTGATTGGTCAGCAGCTAAACGAATAGATGCTTCGTTATCGACTGCTGTAGTTGCAGCTGTAGCTAATGATGTGATAGCACCGTTTAGGTCACCATCAGCTGATTGGAACGCTCCAACGATTTCAGTCAATGAATCAATTGCAGCAGGATCTACGTTAGAGATAACGAATTCTACTTTAGTGTCTAATGAAGCCTCAGCTGATTCAGCACGAGCGATTTCAGTTGACAATGCAGCATCGATTGAAGCATCAGCAACACTCATTGCAGCAGCTACTGACTCATCACCTACAACACGTAAAGATGCTTCAGCATCGATGTTGTTTTGTAATGAAGTTTCAGCAACCATTGCACGTGATTCCTCAGCGTCAACGTCTGCTTCACGGTTAGCAACTTCTGTAGAAAGGTCAACTGCAAGAGATGAATCACCAGCAACTCTTCTAGATTCTTCTATTGATATTGAATCTTCTAGTTTTGATTTTGCTGCTGTTAAAGCAGTATCAACAGATGCATCACCAGAGATGCGGTTAGATACCTCAGTGGACATTACGTCAGATACGTTTGTATCAATGGATGTTACAACGGATTGTAAACCATCAATATCCGCAACGACGATACCAACTGGGGCAGTAATTTGTGCGTTGTCCAATATTAAATCGGACTGTCTATTTAAGACTATTTTAGTTTCTGCCATTTTTTTATATTTTAAAATTTATGGTTTTAATGTGATACTTTTTCACTAATAGGTATAAAAACCTCTTGACTGATAAATTTAAATAGGAATACGTTGACTTGAGGGCATAAAAAAATATTCACGTCCAATCACTGAATACAAATAAGGGTTTTAAATAAGAGATATGAATAAGGAATATAAATATTGTCAGATAACTGACTTTTTAATATAAATATCACGAACTTTAGCAAAAGTTCAATTTAGGCTAAATTATATATTAAATTTTTTAAATTTTTAATTGAGTTAGCATATAACAAAGGTTCACAATTACCTTCACCATTTAAATAATCAACTATTAGGTCATTTAATAAGTTATCCACCCCAAAAATAAAGTTAGCTTTATTTCTATTTTTTTCTACGGACATTTTATAACCTTTTAATTTTAAAAATGCCGCCAAATAAAGGTCGGATGTTGAGTATGTTGAGTTTTCTTGTTCCATCTTTTGTTTCTAATTCTTTTTATAAATATGACACTATATTAAAAAGTTCTGTAACTACATTTTAATTTCATACCTGGATAAGGTGGAATTAAAAATGTAATAAACTTACCGTCTATTAAATAATCCCCATCCTCATCTGAATCCTGTAATAACCCATTTAAATATAAATGTTCTGAATTTGGTATCGGGTCATATAAAAGTTCAAATGTTGTGTTTTCACCATCAATTAAACCCATAGGGATTTCTTTATCTACATGGGCAATTTTTGTAAAATCAATTTCAATCCAGTCATCAATTAAACCTACCCATTCTACATCTTTTAATTTATAATAAATTGTACCACCACTAACACCAACGATCATCCCTGATCTTCTTCTATCTTCAGGAATGTCGTTTAGATCCTCTATCGTCTCTACGTTTCTTAAACCATCAATACCATATAACGGGTCAATTACCGCATAGGTGTCTCTAGTATCCAATGGACTAATAAAGCCCATTACGCCTATACCGCCGTTAGTGTCAAATTTTACCATTTACATATAAATTTTTCAATCACAGACCCATACATCAACACTTGAATATGTTGATACAAATGATCTATATACATAATAAATAATCTCATTTCCAGATTCGTCTAAAATATTTAATGTTTCTGTATTAATAAATGGAATAATAAATCCATCACAACCCGCTTCACTATCCCTAAATGTCTCAGGTTGAGCGAATGATTCAGGTATTAATAAATAACAATATCCTTGCTCTGACCTATAATTTAAATAAGTTGATAATATATTAGAAGTCGTTAACTCATCCAACAAATCAACGTAAGTATTATCAATAACTTTTTTATTAATTTTACCATAATATACTTTTGACTGTACAACTGTAGGTGTAGGTGTTGGTGTCGGAGTAGGTGTAGGTGTTATTGTTTCTGTTGGTGTCACGGTTTCTGTCGGTGTTGGCGTCGGAGTTGGAGTAACAGTAGGTGTTGGCGTCGGAGTTGGTAATACTGGTGTTTCATATATTACCATATCTTTTTCAATTACGTGATTTACTCTAATATTATTATTGCCCATTGTTACAAATGGTGGCCTTAGGATCGTATTGTCAACTAATAAACCATAATCGTGATCTAATGTTAGTGTTTCAGATGCACTTATTTGTCCTTTAGGTATGACAATATCACCTATAAGGTTTATTGGGTCGCCACTTATAACATTAAGTGTTACGTTATACCCAACTGTCGTATCGGCAGGTACCACAACATCGTTATTTACGGTAACTTTAACCACTATACTACCTTGAGATATTTCAACAACCGTATGTATGTTAAGTAATATAAATGTTTCAGAGCAAGTAGGACAACTATAATCAAATAAGTCAAATTTATTTTTTAATATTCTTGTATTGTGTTGTATTTGTGTAAAATCTAATGGTTCGGTGTACATTCTAAATTGAGAAATACCTCCCATAAATGTTCCACCAAAGTTTTCTTCAAGTAAAATATTGGTAGAAAGACCACTTAATGTTGTTGCTGATAAAATATTATTCGGAAAAAGTTCAGGGTCTTGCATATATGGACCATAAGGTTCCGTACAAGATGAAAAAATTAAATGATCGTGAAGACCTTGAGTTCCTCCCCCAAATGAAACATTAAAAGGAACCCCAATTTGTTTTTCTTTTTCTGTGTTTAATTCTCTTGGTATTATCTCTTCAAAATCATCAATTATCATAAAAAGATAACCATTAACAAAAAGTTTTAATGTTCCTAATCTATAATCAATCTGATCAAACCATTTTTTATTAAATCCTATTTTATGAATTTTTGGTTCAAGTACAGATCCAGGATGTGTTTCAGGTGGTCCAATAAGTTTATATGACTTTCCATCTATTGATGATTGAGTTGTTATTTTTCTTAAATCATTTAACCCACCCAAATTCTCTAAATCACAATTTTCAATATTTTTATATCTTTCAAAAACTGCACTTATCATAACCCATTTATCGGGTATAATGTCTCCACATTCGGTATTACATATATCATATATTGGATTAGATGAGTAATCATTTATTGTATATCCCGTTTGATAAGTTAATCCACTTGTTTCACAAGATCCTGTTGTTACACAAGATCCGGTTATTTTTATATATCTTACAGCAATACTTGGATTTTCAGCACAACCCTCAAATCTAAATGAAAGTCCATTTGATAAAACATCAAACTTTGGGTCAGTCTCTGGTAATGGTACTTTTTCAGTACTTGTACAACCACAATTACAATCTAAATTATGAATAGTAGTGTACCCACTATTTGGATAAACATTAACACAATCTGAATCTGTTACTCCGGTATTATAACATGCACAAGATTTTACACAAGATAGTTCACTTGTGTTTCTTGTATATCCACTATCTGACAATGGTGAACCACCATAATTATGATAAAATTTGTTTTCAGCCCTTGTACCAAAATAGAAAAATGTACCAGCATTTTCGGGATACCTATTATTAAGATATTCTTCAGTAGAGTTATCAATATAATATTCATCTTCAATTCTTGGCTTTAAAACCATTTCAACCGTCCACCCTTTATTTACTCTTTCGGGGAAAACTTCATAATCGTATCCGTTTAATTTATAAAATCCTTGATAAAACCCCCCATATAATTCTTGATAATACCCTGCGGTTGGATCATCCTTATAAACTATATTATATATTGTTTGTTTTGGTCTTCCTGAAAAAACAACATTCGGTAAGTTTGTGTATCCCGTAACAGGATGCATTTTAAATCTTCTATCTCTATAATGAGGATCAAACTTATGAGTATCATCTATACCCATTGTAAAATATAATGTTTGACCCGTTAAAGAATTATATAATCCGTTGTCAGTTCCAACAAGACCCACATCACAGGTTTCAGTATATGATGTTAAACAAGATAAATCTAAATAATTTGGATTATAATAATTTTTTGATACTAAAGTATTTCCCGAAATATAATCACCAAAATTTATTGTTGGTTGGGTGTTTGTTAAATTATTATTTAAATCTATAAAAATTGGTAATCTATTACCATCATCTTCTCCAATTAGTTTTGTTGAAAACACAACTTCTTCGTCATATCCCCTTTCATCAGAAGATAAAGTTAAATCAAAATTACGGTTATAGTCTAACTTTAATGAATAATTTGGTCTATAAAAAGAATTTAAATTTTGACTCGGCATTTCTTTTTTTATGATAAATAGTTAGTGATAAGTATTTATAGGTAAAACCCCTAATGAAAACATATAAATATTCAACAAAAGAAAGAGCTGAAAGAGTTGCAAAATCTTTAGGATGTAGTGGTTCTCATACTCACAATGAGGATGAGAATAAAAAATACATGCCGTGTAAAGATATGAAAACGTTTAAAGAAAAAACAAAAAAAGGTAAAGAAGAGGAGGTTACTGAACTTGTTGATGACGACGGGACAATGCTTACATCAAAAATTCCTATTACGGATCCTGCAAGTACGGGTACGGTTGGAAACCCAACAACAACCGACACCAAAGTTGGTATGCAAAGAGTACCTAGAGACCCACTTTTAAGGGGTGTTTATGGTTATTATGGTGAATCACATATTAGAGAAGAAGATATGGAAGGGGCGTTTGGTTTTGAAGATACAAAATTTATGGACTATAAAGACACCGTAAAGTACTACCAAAAAGAGTTAGATATGGATAAAGATTCTGCAATTGAAAGAACGGTTCAACAAGGAAAAAAACCAAATCTTCAAAAAAGAGCACCAAAAAATATTAAAAAGAAAAAAAACTTTATTGATCGTTTAATATTAAAGGAAAAAGAAATAGAAGAAGATAAAATTGTAAATAAAACTTCAATATCTGATGTTGACTCTCCCGCGTCTAAAATATTAAAAAAGAATATTTCAGCATTAAAGAGTATGGCAGAAAAAGAAGGGTTAAGTTTAAATGATTTAATTAGATTTTTAAAAAATGAATAGTCAACTTTATAATAGAAAGGCAAAACTTCCCGACTCTTTAGTTAAACATTTAGAGAAATCTTTTAATTCTATGGGGTCAGACACAAATGTTGAGGGTCATAATAGAAATAAAGAATTAAGGGAAACGGGAGTTGCAACTTATCAACAGATCAAAAGAATTAAAAATTGGTTTGATTCTTATAATGGAAATAAAGAAGATGTCCCTTTTATTTTAAATGGTGGTGATAGAATGAATACTTGGTGTGATGAAGTATTAAATGTTTGGAGAAATAGCACTGAAGGTGGAAAAGAAATTAAAAAAGACACCGGAATGATGAATCAATATAATGATGAACACACAAGAGATAATTTAAATATTGCCGACACCCATTCATCTACCGTTGATAATTTAAAAATTGAATCAATAAAAGAAGATATAAAAAGAATAAATAAACTAATAAAAAATACAAATTATGCCGGTACAAAGCGATAAAATGGATTTTTCTCAACCAGAGAACGAATTATCAATGATAGCAGAACAGCAAAGAGCCAAACTTTTCCCTAAAAATGACTTTTCACCTGAAAGTGATAGTTATTCTTCGGTACATCCAGATGCATTAGCAACGGGAGACAATAAAGGTAGAGGAAACGGAATTGAATTAGACGTATATAGTGAAAACATAGGAACATCTAGTGATATTAATGCAAGAAAAGAAGAATTGAAAGTTAACAAATATTCACAAAATAACCCATACTACGTTGTTAAATAAATGAAACTACTCGGATCGTTAAAAAGTTTAATTACTGAAATCGCAGCAATTGACGATATGCAAAATGGTATTAAACAAAAAATGGTAATGATTATTAATTATAACGACGATAAACCTGAGGCGAGAGGTTATAGAACAATAGAGCCGGTTTGTTTAGGTTATAGTAAAGCAGGGAATTTAGTATTAAGGGCTTGGGAAAGAGAAGGTGCATCATATTCAGCAGCAAAAGAAGGTAACATTCTTCCTGGTTGGAGATTGTTTAGAGTTGATAAAATATTGACTTTTAAACCGACTATGGATAACTTTATAGAGATGAGACCGAATTATAATCCAAATGGTGATAATTCTATGTCTAGTGTAATTGTAAATGCCACCTTTGGTGATGAACCTGAAGAAAACATAACGTAATATGAGTAGTTTAATGGAAAAATTGGCCCTTTCTAAAAAGATAATGGAAAGAAGCGAGGAAATAAAAAGGGGTGAGGTTAGATCAACAACTCCTATGGTTGAAAATTTTGAGCCTGTAAATGCTGGGTACAATATTCCTGAAGAATATTTAAGTGAAGCTCCGACACAAAGAATAACGGATACCACCGCATTACCAACACAGGATAGAATAATAAATTCTAAACTACCTGATGAAATTAAAAGGTTGATGATTGAAAATCCAATTGAAAAACCATCATCAACTGGACCAACAATTTCAAACGAAGTCATTGAAGGGGCTCAAAGACTCATGAAAAAAGATAAAATATCAGATTTACCAACATCTCAAACACCAAAACAAAAAATATCAGAAAATCATTCATCGTCTAATTTTAATATGGGTGAATTAAAAACTATGATTAGAGATGTAGTGAGAGATACCGTAAGAGATGTTGTAAGAGAAGAACTAAAACAAGCAGGTATGATTGTTGAATCAACTCAAAACTCAAACGAATCTATACAATTTAAAGTAGGGCAACACCTATTTATTGGTAAGGTTACAAAAATCAAAAAGTTAGAAAAATAACATTAAAATTAAATTTTCCAATCCACCTCAAAAGGGTGGATTTTTTGTTTTATAATGGTTATTATTTGTTTAAAAGAAAATATAATGAGCAAAATTAGAGTATTATGTCTCCCCTCAGACCGTACGGGAGTTTTTAAATTTAGGTCGGGTGACCCTCACGTAATGTTACAAAATAATCACGGAGACGACTTTCACGTAGATATTGATTATGAACCAAGAATTAACGATCCAAACTATTGGAAACAATATGATATTGTTCATTTTCATAGATCTATTGGTCAAGATTATAACCAATCTGAAAACATCATTAAATACCTTAATTCATTAGGTATTGTCACAATTATGGATTTAGATGATTATTGGTTACCAACAAAAGAACACCCAGTACATCAATTGGTTGTTCAAAATAAATTACACGAAAAGATTATGGGTAATTTAAAGGTGGCTCAACACGTAACAACCACAACATCGGTATTTGCAACTGAAATTGCAAAACTAAACAAAAACGTTTATGTGTTACCAAACGCCATTAATCCAAAAGAACCTCAATTTAATGCAGTTACAGAACCGTCAGAAAAACTTAGATTTGGCTGGCTTGGCGGTTCATCACATTTGCACGATTTAAAACTTCTTGATGGGTCAATGAACAAATTGTCAGCATATAAAGATAAGTTTCATATGTTTTTATGTGGTTTTGACACAAGAGGAACCGTAACAGAAATAAATCCTCAAACAAACGAACAAAAACAAAGAGATATTAGACCCGAAGAAACCGTTTGGGCAAGATATGAGGAGATATTCACGGACAATTATAAAATGGTGGATCAAAAACATAAAGAATTTTTAATGACATTTAAAAATGAAGATTATGTTTCAGATGTAATACCTTTTTATAATAGAGTATGGACTAAACCTGTTACCAGTTATGCATCAAATTATAGATTATTTGACGTATCTCTTGCACCAATTAAAAACCATATCTTTAATAGAGTAAAATCACAATTAAAAGTTATTGAGGCTGGATTTTACAAAAAGGCAATTATTGCATCAAATGTCGGTCCATACACAATTGACTTAAAACACGCACTTAAAAATGGTGAATTTACTGATGGTAATGCCCTTTTAGTTGATGAGGTAAGAAACCATAGCGATTGGTCAAAATATATGAAAAAACTAATTGACAACCCTAACTTGGCATATGATCTTGGACAAAGACTATATGAAACGGTTAAAGACACGTATGATCTAAATAAAGTCACAGCTGACAGAGCAGAACTATATAAAAGTTTAATAAAATGATAAACATTCCTATTTCTAAAATTTTATTCTTGGACATTGAAACCGTTGGTGGGTGTCCCGATTATGAATCTTGCACAAGATTTAATCCTGAACTTGCAGAACAATTTGAAAAATATTTTGATTGGTTTCTAAAACGTTTTCCTGAAGACGAAGGTCTTTGTCCTAGAACCGAACTTAGAGATTACGTCTTTAAAAAAAGATCGGCACTTGTTCCTGAATTTGCAAAAATTGTTTGTGTATCAATGGCATTTGTTATGGATAATGGTGAAGTTAAAAAACAAACATTCTCTGGGGATGATGAAAATGAATTATTAATACAAGTAAGGAATCTTTTAGACAGGTGTCATAAATTAGATTTTTATCTATGTGGACACAATCTTAAAAATTTTGATATACCAATGTTGGCAAAAAGAATGATAATAAACGGAATTTTACCGTCTAAGATACTTCCAGATTACAACACAAAGCCTTGGGAAGTTAAAGCAATTGACACAAAAGAAATTTGGCAATATGGTGCATACACATCAATAGGGTCGTTGGATCTTGTTTGTTCAACAATGGGAATACCGACACCAAAGGATGGTGAGGTAACAGGAGATAAAGTACATCACGCATATTGGGTAGATCAAAAATTAAAAGAGATCTCAGAATACTGCGAAAAAGATGTTGATGTACTTATTGAGTTCATAAAAAAATTAAAAGAGTTAAAATAATGTTTGAAAATTTAAAAAACTTAAGAGAGGGGATGAAGACAGTTAAAGATCTTCGTTCAAAATTAGAAAATGTTGATATGAACGACCCACAAAAAATGATGGAAGCGTTTGGTATAAACATTGACGAAATTGAAGATGCATATTTAAATATGAAACCTGAAAAACAAAAAATAGTTTTAGGTTTTTCTAGATCTAAAGACAATGCTGTCACACCAAGTTATGCTTACCCAACGGACTCAGGGTTTGATTTATATTCCACAGAAGAAAAATATATTGAACCATTTGGTAGAGAGTTGATTCCAACAGGTCTTCATTTTGATATTCCTGAAAACTATGAAATACAAGTAAGATCAAAAAGTGGATTGGCTCTTAAACAAGGTCTTATGGTTTTAAATTCACCAGGAACCGTAGATCAAGGATATACAGGGGAAGTCCAAGTTATTATGTTTAATACAACAAAAGAAAAAATTAAAATAGAAAAAGGTCAAAAAGTTGCACAAGCAGTTGTTTGTCCTATCTTAACAAGTAATTGGATTGATATTAGAGAATTGGAATCTGTCGAAAATAAAGATAGAGGTAGTAACGGATTTGGAAGTACGGGGATATGAAAAGTAGGAAAGAAATAGAACAGGAAATTAAAAAAACCGAAACTGAAATCACAATGTCAGATATGAATGATGGGTGGTGGAATAAATACATGGAAGAGAAATTAAAAAAATTAAAAAAACTTTTAGAGGATGATAACAGTAGGGTTTTCGACGAGGAAGATTGATGACACCTTTGTTGAGATGTTAAAAAAAACATCGGGACTTTCAAAAATTGAAATTATCCCGTTTGAGAATAATGGGGAATTTTCATTAACTGAGGTTTATAATAAAATACTTGATCAATCATCAAATGATATTGTTGTACTTTGTCATGATGACATTTATTTTGATTCAAAAAATTGGGGTTCAAAAATATTAAATTATTTTAAAAGAAACTCAGATTACGGTATTTTAGGTTTGGCAGGTACTACAAACATGCCAAAATCAGGAAGATGGTGGGAAGATTTTTCTAAAATGAAAGGTATTGTAAATCACGAACACGAAGGAAAAAAATGGGAATCAAAATATTCTGCAAGTAAAGGAAACCAACTTGACAATGTAGTTTTAGTTGATGGTCTTTTTATTGTAGTAAATAAAAAAAATATTAAAAAACCATTTAATGAAGAGATCGGAGGATTTCATTTTTATGACGTAGATTTTTCTTTTAGAAATTTTATTGAGGGCGTTAAAATTGGAGTTATGTATGACGTTAGAGTTACACATAAATCAATTGGTCAAACAAACGAACAATGGGAAAAAAATAGAGAAATTTTTGCAGAAAAATATAAAGATATATTACCAGTTAAAGTAAAAAGAAACTTAACGTTAGAATCACCAATTAAAGTATTACTTTCTTGTTTATTTTTTAAAACATTTACAGGATCAGAAATGTATGTTTATGAATTAGCAAAAGGTTTAAAAAAGTTAAATTGTGATGTAACGATTTTATCAGATATAAACGGACCACTTTCATCAATTGCTAAAACGCAAGGTATAAAAGTTTTACCTTTTCACGAAGCGCCTGGTTATAAATTAGGTGATGGAAAATGGGGGATTAATACACCACAAGGTATTCAAGCATCACAGCCAAATATAATGTATAAAATTTCAGAGATTGATTATGACATTATTCATACCCAACACACACCAGTAACAAATCAAATGTGTCAAATGTATCCTAACATTGATAAAATTTCAACAATACACTCAGAAGTTATTGAACTTGAAAATCCTGTAATTGATGAAAAAATTAAAAAGTATATTTGCATAAGACCTGAAATACAAGACCATATTGTGTCAAAATTTGAAATTGATAAAACAAAAACCGAAGTAGTTTATAACCCTATAGATATTAATCGTTTTAACACTAAAAACGTAAAAGATGATGGATACGTTTTATTTGTCGGGACAATTGATTATTTACGAGAAAACACAATAAAAGATCTTGTTGAATATACAAAAGAAATTGGAAAGGAATTGTGGTTAGTTGGGGAAAACAAATCAAACTATTTAGAGGATCTTTTAAAGAGTTCTCACGTTAAATATTACAATGCAACAAGTAAAGTTGAGACGTTTGTTAAAAATTGTTCTGAAACTGCAGGAATACTTTTGGGTAGGACGACAATTGAAGGGTGGCTTTGTGGTAAACCCGGATGGATTTACAATGTGGATGAATCGGGTTATATTTTAAATAAAGAAAAACACGAAGTACCTGAAGATATTAATAAATTTAATTCTTTGGAAGTTGCAAAAAAAATAAAAGAAGAATATATTAAAATATGTCATTAATAATATTAACAACTGCATATAATTGTGAAAACTACATTGAGAAATGTTTAACCACAATAATGACTCAAAAGCATAACGATTTTAGGTGTTTTATTACGGATGATTTATCTACCGACAATACTTTAAGTAAGATAAAGAATTTAATACAAAACGATAATAGGTTCACATTAATAGAAAATACTAAAAAAATGTACCAACCCGGTAATTACGATCAAATTATACGAGGAAATTACAACGTCAAGGATAATGATATATGTGTGGAAGTAGATGGTGATGATTGGTTGCCGGACTCAAATGTTTTTAGTAGAATCAACTCAACGTATTTAGATAGTAGTGTTTGGTTAGCTAATGGGTCTTTTAAATATCACGATGGTAGGTCAGGATTCTCATCACCCCATAGTACTTTTGAGGATATTAGAAATAAACCATTCACTCTTAGTCATATTAGGACTTGGAAATCGTTTTTATGGAAAAATATAAAAGTTGACGATTTAAAAAATGAAAACGGGGAATACTGGGATGTTGCCGGTGACTTGGCGTTCATGTTCCCGATGGTAGAAATGTCAGGAATTGATCATTATAAATTTATGCCCGATGTTAATTATGTTTATAACGAAGAAAATCCATTAAATGACCATAAATTACATCTTTGGAGGGTTCAACGGGTCAATAATATTATCAGAAACTATAAACCGTACAATAGATTATAAATGATAAACGAGTTTTTTGATAAAATATATTGCATCAATTTAGAAGAAAGAGTTGACAGGTGGATGTCCGCAAAAAAAGAAATGGACGAAATGGGTATTCAAAATGTTAAAAGGTTTTCAGCAATAAAAAATAAAATAGGACATTTAGGTTGTAGAGATAGCCATATTGAAATAATAAAAGACGCAAAAAATAATGGATATAAAAGAATATTGATTCTTGAAGATGATTTTATTTTTATAAACAAAGATAAAGATCAGATCAATGACATACTAAACCAATTAAATAATGTGGATTGGGAACTTTTTTATTTTGGAGCTACTGTTCATTTATATGACGGTAAATTAGTTAAGGTGGATAAAAATTTAGTCCAAACTAATTTTGCTTATACAACTCATTCATATGCGGTCAATTCCTCCATATATGATTTCATAATAGATAATGCAAAAAATTATGATATTATTGATATTTTTTATAACGATCATATTGTAAAAAATAATAAAACATATATTAGTAACCCAATGATATGTTTGCAAAGAGAAAGTTATTCAAACGTAGAAAATAAGTTTTCAAATTACGAATGGATGGTAGATTATTTTAATACTGCATTAAATAGGTAATATGATATATTGTAATTTAAAGGGAGGGTTGGGAAATATGTTATTTCAGATTGCAACTGCAATTTCTTTTTCCACTGATAGATCGGACGAATGTTTCTTTCCTAATCTATCAGACCAGATTAATTACCTTAACCGGGAGTCAACTCACAATCCAAATCTAAATTACGCAAATGAGTATTTGGAATTATTTAAAAATTTAAAAATAAAAAATATAGAGGGTAACCCATTTTATATAGAATACCCATTTCACTATGTTGAACATCAACTCCCTAATGGTGAAGTAATAATAGATGGGTTTTTTCAAAGTGAAAAATATTTTAAAAATAATAGAAAAGAAATTTTAGAAGTATTAGATTTTAGATTTATAGATCAAGACATTTTAAAATCAAAATACCCTTTTATTGGTAAAAAAACAACATCAATACACGTTAGAAGAGGTGATTATTTAAGTCACCCAAATCATCACCCAGTGCAATCAATAGAATATTACTATAAGGGTATTGAATTACTAAAAAATAATACTGAATTGTTTGTAATTTTTAGTGATGACATTGAATGGTGCAAAGAAAATCTAAAATTAGAAAATGTAGTTTACATTGAGGGGGAAAAAGATTATAATGAGTTATATTTAATGTCGTTATGTGACAATAATATAATATCAAATTCTTCATTTTCTTGGTGGGGAGCTTGGTTAAATGAGAACAAAAATAAAAAGGTAATTGGTCCAAAAATATGGTTTGGAAACAAAATAAACCATAATACGTCGGATATATTACCTGAAAGTTGGATTAAAATTTAATAAATGGAAAAAATATATTCAAAAGTAGAAGAAGGAAAATTATTACACATAATTAATAGATTAGATGAAATTACCGGAAGGTCAGAAGTCGTACCTGAAAATAATTTTATTCAATGTGCAACATTAAAAATGGAAAATGGTAAAACATTTCCTCCTCACAAACACATCACTAAAGATAGACATTACGCCGAACAAATAGCCCAAGAATCTTGGGTCGTTATTAAAGGTAGTGTCAAATGTATTTTATTTGATATTGATGATCAAATAATTTCTACCCCTATATTATATCCTGGAGATGCCAGTTTTACACTTTATGGGGGACACACATATGAGATTTTAGAGGAGGACACCATTGTTTATGAGTATAAAACAGGCCCTTACGAAGGTCAAAAATTAGATAAAACATTTTTATAAAATGAAATCGTATACATTAATTACACCCACAAAACACGGTTGGTATTACGGATATGGGTTTTTTTCTAATTATAGAATATGTTTAGAAGAAATTATTAACCACCACGAAAATGGTGGTATTGAAATACCTTATATTACTTGGGCAAACACAACATGGGTGGAAGACATAAATCCATTTGAAAATAAAGTACCTCATTCGGATATTAACCCATTTGATTATTGGTTTGATCAACCTAAAATAAATAATGGTGACACAATAACAACTAATACTTACCCACCATCTAAATATGGATCAATAATAGACCATGCACAACATTATTTTGACAATAGTCGTGAATTAGAAAGGCAAAAAACCATAGATAAATTATACATTAAACCAAAACAATATATTTTAGATAAAATTGATGAAATATATGAAAAAGAATTTAAAGGTCACGTTGTTTTAGGTATTATGGCTAGGGGAACAGAATATAACCTACACCACCCAATGTATGGGGTTTTTAACGTATTTGATTATATTAATGAAATTAAAAAAATATTATTAGAAAATCCAGAAATAACAAAATTATTTATTGTGAGTGAAGATCTAAATTATATTAACGAACTACATAGGGAGTTTCCATCTTCCTATTTTATTCCAAATGTTTTTAGAAGAACCGACGAAACAGATGAATATATAAATAGAGTTCATTGTTGGCCAAACGTAAGTACTAAAAGACCCGACCATTGTAAATTACTTGGTGAAGAAACAATTATACAAACAAAATTACTAGGTAAATGTGATTATCTTTTTGGTCGTTTATCCGGTGTTTTTGCAGGTGCGGTACTTTGGAATGAAAATATAAAAAAAGTTTTTAAAATTTAACACATGAAAAAATATTATAGTATTTCCCCAATATTTAACCCCGGTGGGATTGGTAGTGGATTTTTTTCAAATTATAGAATAGTTTTAGAAAAATTAATTAATTTTGATAAAAACCCGAATGGGATGGTTGCATATGTTAATTGGGCTAACACGACATTTGTTGATGGATTTAATCCAATCATAGAAAATGGGTACGTTATTGGTGGTGATATGGTTATTGATGATACAAACAACCCATTTGACTTATGGTTTGACCAAGAAAATCCCTATAATTTAAATACACAGTTAGACAATATAATAATCTCGCCAATAGAAAGAACTATGAATATTGATCATACAAAACATTATTTTAACGATACGGAACTATTAAAACAACAAGAAGTTGATAGGAAATACATTAAACCAAAACAATATATTTTAGATAAAATTGATGAAATATATGAAAAAGAATTTAAAGGTCACGTTGTTTTAGGTATTATGGCTAGAGGTTCTGAATATAATCATTGGCATGGTGATATATATGGTGTTTTTGGTACCGATGATTACATAAAAAAAATTAAAGAAATATTGGATAATAATCCAGAAATAACAAAATTATTTATTGTGAGTGATGAAACAGAATATGTAAATGCGATACATAAATCATTTCCATCTTCCTATTTTATTCCAAATGTTTTTAGAAGAACCGACGAAACAGATGAGTATATAAATCGTGTGCCGTGTTGGATGAATGTTAGCACAAAAAGAAATGATCATTGTAAATTATTAGGGGAAGAAACAATAATACAAACAAAATTACTAGGCAAATGTGATTATTTGTTTGGTAGAAAATGCGGTGTTTTATCAGGCGCAGTACTTTGGAATGAAAATATAAAAGAATTAATAACACTATAAAAATGAAAAGGACAGAAATCATACAAAGACTTATAAATAAAATAGGTGCAAAAAAATACTTAGAGATTGGTATGGGGTGTGGAAATAATCATAATGCGATACAATGTGAATATAAATTAAGTGTAGACCCAATACCGACTGTACCAGTAACCCATTCAATGACATCTGATGAATTTTTTAAACAAAATAATGAAACATTTGATGTTATCTTCATTGACGGTTTACATTGGTCAGAGCAAGTTTATAAAGATATAAAAAATTCTTTAGACGTATTAAATGATGGAGGTTATATTGTGTGTCACGATATAAATCCACCTGACGAAGATCACCAATTATATCCACAACCTCAAACCCAAGATAATTGGACTGGTGACTGTTGGAAGGCGTGGGTTAAATTAAAATCGGAAAGAGAAGATTTGGAGATGTTTGTTGTGGATACTGATTATGGGTGTGGTGTTATAAAATTAGGACATCAAGAATTAATATCATTTCCTGAAAAATTAGAATGGGAAACTTTAAATAATGATAGAAAAAATTTATTAAATTTAATATCGGTTGATGATTTTAAAATATTATTATGATTAATTATTTAGGTGATGACATATTAGTAGATAGTGATATTGTATCTAAACAATATGTTAATATTGTTGGGTCTCACGTCGCAATAGACAAGGGATTTTATTGTACAGTAAATGTGACTATTGGTGACTACACACATATAAGTCCGTACGTAACAATAATTGGGGGTAAAGATGGTCACCTCACTATGAAAGGGTTTAATAATATAATGGCTGGTGCCAGAATAATTTGTGGATCAGATAGATTTGACGATAGTGGATTATTTGGTTCAATGATACCCAAAGACTTAAAAGGAAAACAAGTTGTTTCTCCAATCATTATGGAAGAATTTTCTAATGTAGGATCAAACGCAATAGTATTACCCGGATCAATATTAAGAAAAGGAGTACTTTTAACTGCAGGTAGTTTACTTATGGGTGATACTGAGGAATGGGGGGTTTATAAAGGTAATCCCGCAGTGTTAGTAAAAAAAATAGACGGAACAAAAATAATAAATAATGCAAAAAAATTAGGATATAATGGATTATAATTTAAAATTTATAAAAATTTCACCAGAACATCAATTTGCGGGTGTAGGATTTGCGGGTAATATTTTTATTACACTAAACGCGCTAACACACATCAACATTAACGATAGAATGCGTGTTGATATGGAAACAAACGAATGTGTTTGTACCGAAAAAAATGTTAATTTACATAATACTAATAATTGTTGGGAATATTATTTTGACCAAACAGGGAAGCCGGATATGCATAACCCAACGGAGATGAATAGTTTGTTATCTGCAAATATAAATTATGAGGATAGGAATATGTTTATGTATCCTGAAAATTTTGTAGAACTAAAAAATAAATTTTATAAATCTTTTAAGATAAAAAATCATATAACTACCATATTAGATGATTTTTATAATGAAAAAATAAAAAATAAAATTACTTTAGGAGTTCAAATAAGATTAACTGATATGAAACATTACCACAATGTATCATCAGTTGATTTATATATATCAAAAATAAATCAAATTCTTATTGATACCCCCGATATTGAACAGATTTTTTTAGCAACGGATGATGGTACCATTATAAATAAAGTAAAAGATAATGTTGGTGTACCAGTGATTTATTATACAGGTATGTTTAGATCTGACGAAAATAATTCACATATACATCCATATGACCGTTTTATCCCCGTAAGGGATAATCACAGATATTTGTTAGGTATTGAATGTATGCAAGAAATTTTTACATTATCTAAATGTGATTTTCTTTTAAAAGCTGACGTTTCTTCAGTATCAATCGTTGCAATTATATTATCTGAAAACATAAAAAAAGTTTATAAGTTATGATATACATTATTGGTGATAGTCACGTTTCGGTTTTTTCAGGCACTGATAAAACACATGATGGTCTTAGACACATACAACCTGAGTTTGGTACTTGTTACACTTTAAGTCAAGGGCAATTAAGAACACACATTAATAGATTTGAGCAAAAAATACCGTTTTTTTGTCCAATAAAAATTGGGTCTAACACTGCGTATAATTCTTTTAATAAAATACCAAGAATTGAACAAGTTATATTAGAATATAAAATTACTAACGATGATTACATATTTTTATGTTTTGGTGAAATTGACATAAGAAACCATATTGGATTCAATTCAGAAAAAAATGGTAATAGTATATCCGAAAGTATTAAAATATGTGTCGATAGATATGTAAAAACTATTATTTACTTTAAAAATAAAGGATTAAATGTTGGGGTTTATGCTTCTCCATGCTCATCAATTGGTAATCAGACACCCATAGATTATGGGGATGTTTTTTTAAGAAATAAAATGACATTAGAATTTAACGAATATTTAAAATCTGAATGTAAAAAAATAAATGTACCAGTTAAAGACATAACCAAATTGATGATTCTACCTGACGGTAGTACCGATCAAAAATTTATAATGGATGATATACATCTTTCACAAGAGGCGATGCCACTTTTAATTAATGAATTTTCAGATATAATAAATGAACAGACAAAAAATTAATTTAGTTGGTGGTGGTTTTAGTCATAGCCCATCGACTTCAGGATACGAACCATTATATATTGAATGGGTAAAAAATATCCAAACATCCCCAATTTCTATTTACGTTGATTATGGGATAAAGACAAATATAAACCCTAATACTAAAAATTATGCTTGGTTATGTGAATCAAAAACAATAATACCTGATTTATATGAATGGGCAAAAAATAATATAGATTATTTAAAAAATAATTTTATTTCAGTTTTTACTCACGATGTTGGATTAACAACCTTATCAGACATTTTTAAATTAACTCAATGTAGTGGTAAGTCTTTTATTAAAGATGGTAATCTTTACAACAAAACTAAATTAGTGTCAATGATTGCGTCAAATAAAGTCATGTGTGAAGAGCACTCATATAGACAAAGTATTATTAAAAAATTTTCAAGTAAGTGTGATCACTACGGTAGGGGGTATAATGAAATAATTAACAAAGAAGATGGGTTAAAAGATTATTGTTTTTCGTTTGTTATTGAAAATGCCACTTATTCTAATATGTTTACAGAAAAAATTACCGATTGTTTTATGACGGGAACTATACCAGTATACTATGGAATGAAGAATATTGGTGATTTTTTTAATGATGACGGTATAATAATTTTAGATGATGATTTTAATATTAACGATTTAAATTTTGAATTATACCTATCAAAAATTGATTCGGTAAAGGATAACCTTAAAAGGTCATTAGATTTATTAGTTGCTGAAGATTATATATATTTAAAATTTTTAAAAAATGAAATTTAAAACAATACAAAGTTTAGGGAGCCGATGTCAAAATTCTGAAATATTAAAACATTATGGATATAGGGAGTTTTCTGGGTTTTTTGATTTTATGAATACATCTAAAGTTGATGTAATAAAACATATACTATCTGACAATTTTAATGAAATTCTTAAAGAAAGTAATAATTTTAGTTTAATTTGTAATCAACTGACAATTGACCCTGAAACGGGTAATGAGTTACCAACATCTATAAGAACAAATAACAAATTTTATAATCCCGATTATAACAATATTCACACATCATTATTTCCACATCATGACTTAAACAATGAAAAGGATAAAAACCACTTCATTAAATGTAAAGAAAGATTTTTAAAATTAAAAAACTTCAACACATTATTTAATTATACTTACAACATTTGGGAAAATAACATAACAACTAAAGATATGGAATTTTTTGTTGATGTTTTATCTAAAAATTATAATTTTAAAAACTTTAAAATATGTTTTATTGGTGTTAATATATCAAACAATAGTGGTTTTAAATTGGTTGACTCTACCGACTTTTATGATGTTTGGTCATTAACCATTAATAATAGTTTTACCGGTGGATTATTTAATAATAATGATGACAATGAAAATTATATAAAAATAATTAAATCTTATGACCTTGACCAAAATAGATTAAGCAAAGATGAAATTGATAATTTAAATAATGATTGACTTAATTTCTTAATATAGTTAATATTATTAAAAAACCATTATGTCATTTGAAATAATTAAAGAATTTGAAAAGTCAGTTGCTGATTTTTTTGGATCCAAATATGCGGTAGCAGTGGATTCTTGTACTCACGGAGTTGAGTTGTGTTTAAGATATACTAAATCTGATAAAATCAAAGTCCCTAAACATACTTATTTATCTATTCCGTTTTTATCTGAAAAGTTAAAAATTAAAATGGACTGGTCAGATGAGGAATGGGTTGACTATTATTATCTAACAGATAAAGTTATTGATGCTGCGGTTTTATGGGAGAAAGGATCATATGTAGAAAACACTATGATGTGCGTATCTTTTCAATATCAAAAACATTTAAGTTTAGGTCGTGGAGGTATCATACTATTAGACAATGAAGAAGATGCGAAAACACTTAAAAAAATGTCATACGATGGTAGAATTCCAGATATTCCTTGGCGAGATCAAAACATAGATACGATTGGTTATCATTATTATATGACACCGGAAACTGCAATGTTAGGTTTAGAAAAATTAGAAAATGCAATAAACACTAAACCAAGAAAATGGACTATAAATGATTGGCCCGATCTAACCCAAATGGTTATCTTTAAAAAAGAAGAAAATAACGTTTATATTTACGAATCCACAAATGATCCTAACATTATAAGAAGAAGGAAGTTCGGTGAATATGATTTTTATGAATATTGTGAAATAAATAAAATAGATCCCTACTTACAAACAAAATAAAAAAATAAAATTTAAAAAATGAGTGAAATTAAAAAAGCGTTTATTACGGGTATTAACGGACAAGACGGCTCTTATTTGGCCGAATACCTATTAGAGTTAGGTTATGAAGTTCACGGTATTATCAGAAGAAATTCAACAGTAGAATCACAACAAAGTAGATTTAATGATGAAATAAGAAATAAATTGAACATTCATTACGGAGATCTATTAGATCAAGGAGGTATTGAAAAATTACTAGATCAGATACAACCTGATGAAATTTATAATTTGGCGGCACAAAGTCACGTTAGAGTTAGTTTTGATATTCCTCAATTTACAGTACAAACAAATTCTTTAGGAGTTTTAAATATTTTAGAAGCTTATAGAAGATCATGCCCAACTGCCAAATTTTACCAAGCAAGTTCATCTGAAATGTTTGGAAATTCAGTAGATGAGGATGGGTTCCAAAGAGAGACAACCCCGATGAATCCTGTTAGTCCTTATGGATGTTCTAAAGTTTTTGGTTATAACATTGTAAGAAATTATAGAAACGCATACGGATTACATACAACTAATGGTATTTTATTTAATCACGAATCACCAAGAAGAGGATCTAATTTTGTAACTAACAAAGTTGTAAAAACTGCGGTTGAAATAAAATTAGGTTTAGCGGATAAGTTAGAATTAGGTAATATGGATTCTTACAGGGATTGGGGTCATTCTAAAGATTACGTAAGAGCAATGCATATGATAATCAATAATGAAACTCCAGACGATTTTGTAGTGTCAACAATGACCACACATTCCGTAAGGGAAATGGTTGAATATGTTTTTAATAGATTAGATTTAGATTATACAAAATACGTAACCCAAAATGAAAAATTTTTAAGGGCGGAAGAATTAAAATATTTAAAGGGAGACTCAACAAAAATCAGAACTCAATTGGGGTGGAAACCTGAGTACACTTTTGAAACGTTGATGGATGATATGATCGATGGGTGGATGATTAAATTAAATTCACATAACACTATTACAGTTTAATATGACAAGTAGAAAAAAACCAGCACAACAAAACGAAGAACCTGAAGGTAAACCGTTTTCAAAAAAAGATTTTATTAACACAGTTATAAAGAAAAAACAAAAAAACAAATTTTTATCCCCAAATCAAGAAGAGTATTACAATATTCTAAAAGAAAGTCAAATAACGATTTGTTCAGGTCCGGCAGGTGTTGGTAAATCATATATCGCAATGAAGGCCGCTGTAGATCTTTTAATGGACCCAAATAACGCTTATGAAAAAATTATTATTGTAAGACCGGCAGTTGAAGCTGAAGAGAAGTTGGGTTCGCTTCCGGGAAATTTAGAAGAAAAATTAGATCCTTATATTTTTCCTTCTTATTACTTATTAAATAAAATTATCGGTAAAGATGCTAGAGAAAAATTAAAAGAGGCTGAGATTATTGAAGTATTTGCATTAGCATATATGAGGGGTATGAATATTGATAATTCTATTTTAATTTTTGAAGAGGCTCAAAACGCAACCCCAAATCAAATGAAATTACTTCTAACAAGAATTGGGTTCAATAGTAAATTTTTCATATCAGGAGATTTAGAACAAACAGACCGTTATAAAGACAAAAAACAATCAGGACTTTATGACTCACTTCAAAGATTTAAAAACATTAACGACATTGGGGTTTATGATTTTAGAAACGCCAAAAATGTTAGAAACCCTTTAATCAGTAAAATTTTAGAAAAATATGATGAAGAAAATAGGGATTGAGATTAACGGGGTATTAAGGGATACTATAAGTAAATTCACTCAGTTGTATGAAAAACATATGATAGAAGAAGAGGATCACGACGGTCAATCGTTTGAGGTTGATATTTCAGGTAATACCGAATCCCTTGTTTCTTCTGAAAAGTTTGAGTACAAAATTTTAAGTGAAGTAACATCATTAAATTTAATGGATCATTTTAAATTTAATGATGAAGACGACTTGTATAATTTTATGTATAAAGATTTTGCAATGCAGATTTTTGGACACGCAGGATCTACGGAAACTTTTACATTTAACGATCTAAATGATTTATATATGAAATATAGAGACGATTATGATCTTTTAATTGTTTCAGATGAGATGGGCAAATCAAAACCAGCATCTTTATTTTTTCTTTCAAAGTTTGGATGCCAATTAGAAAAAGTAAAATTTTATTCAAATTCAACAATAAATTCAATGTGGGATGAAGTAGACGTTTTACTTACAGCAAATCCCTCACTATTATTAAATAAACCAAATGGTAAAACTGTAGTAAAATACAAAACCATTTATAATCAAGATATCAAATCTGAATACGAAATAGAAACGTTAAAAGAATTTGATGAAATTTTAAAAAATATATTGGTATGTTAACATTTTTAGGAGAAAACTATTTCATAGATTTAGAAGTATTAGAAAGTAAAGTAAACCTAAGCGGGGAATTTATTCCAACGGGTGAGTCCGAGCAACAAATCAGTGTTGTTAAATATGATATTTACAAAAATTTAATAGAGGTTATTTTAACTGAAAGAGAAGAGATGGATGAAAATTTAGGAATTCACAATTCTAATAATTTAACAATACCGTTTAAAATTGCATTCAATACACTTTTAATAAACAACATAATTAAAAAATTTTAAAAAATGGATTTAGAAAGACTAGAAAAGATGGAACAGTCCATCAAAAATTTGGAGGAGAGAACCTCAAGGATTTACTTTTTGGTTCAAGACACAAAAGGTAATCCAAAGGCAGGTATTAGACACATTTATCAAATTGCCCTCACATTAAAAAATAACGGTTTTAATCCGATTATTATTCACGAGTCAAAGGACTATAAAGGAGTCGGTGAATGGTTAGGTAATGAATATATGGAATTACCTCATCAGACAATTGAAGGTGAAAACTTACAGATCTCACCTGAAGATTTAATTGTCATTCCTGAACTTTATGGTCACGTTATGGATCAGTTAAAAAACTTCCCTTGTGGTAAAATTGTTTTGTGTCAAGCATATGATCATATGTTAGAAACATTGGCACCAGGAACAGATTGGACTACTTATGGTTTTTATAAATGTATTACCACTTCTGAATTTCAAAAAAATTACATTACAGAAGTAATGAGAGGAGTGAGTATTGACGTTATACAACCATTGATTCCTAATGAATTCTCTAAAAAAGACAAACCGTCAAAACCTATTATCTCAATTCACACTAGAGATCCAAGAGACACTTCAAAAATAATTAAAACGTTTTATTTAAAATATCCTCAGTTTAGATGGGTAACATTTAGAGATCTTAGAGGTATAAACCAAAATGATTTTGCAAAATTCCTTAAAGAATCGTTTGTTTCTGTTTGGGTTGATGTTGAATCAGGGTTCGGTACATTTCCTTTAGAGTCAATGGCATCGGGTACACCAGTAATTGGAAAAGTACCAAATTTAAAACCTGACTGGATGACCGAAATGAATGGTATTTGGACACACAACACAAACGAAATCGTTGATATTCTTTCAAACTACCTACAAAATTGGTTGGAAGATAATATTTCTGAAAATTTATATGTTAATATGTCGGAAACCTCAAAAACATATCAAAATGAAGAAGAATTTAATGGAACAATTTTAAAATTATTTGGTGAATACTTTGATGGTAGAAAAACATCTTTCAGTGACCAAATTGAAAAACTAAAAATTACAGAAGAAAATTAATTTATTATGGAAGAAAAAGTATTATTTGATGTATCGGTAGTATTACCAATCGAGTCGGCTAAATATAAAGATTTTAGTGACCTTTTTAATAGATCGGTGGAATCTATTAAAAATCAATCCGTTGATATAAAAGAACTTATTGTGGTACATTCTAAAGAAGAAGGTTTAGTGAACTACCTTAATGGGTACGATTTTAAAGGAATTAACACCGTTTTAGTTTTAAATGAAGGAACTACAGATTTTTCATCTCAAGTAAATTTAGGAGTTGAAAAAGCAACATCTACGTGGGTATCTATTTTAGAATTTGATGACGAGTATTCATCCATTTGGTTTAAAAACGCAAAACGTTATTCTGAATCATATACCGATGTTGATTGTTTTTTACCTTTGGTGGTTGACACAGATGAAAAGGGGGCATTTGCTGGGTTTACAAATGAGGCGACGTTCGCCGTTAGTTTGACAACAGAAATGGGTTATTTAACAAATGACGTTTTATTAACTTATCAAAACTTCCAAACAAGTGGAATGGTTGTTAAAAGAGACACTTTAATCAATAATGGAGGATTTAAACCATCATTTAAATTAACATTTGTTTATGAATTACTTTTAAGATTAACATATAATTCTGTAAAAATTATGTCAGTACCTCGTATTGGGTACAAACATACGAATATGAGAGAAGGGTCAATTTTTTGGAACTACAAGTTTGGGGAAAGTAAGATCACAGACGATGAGGTTAAATTTTGGTTGGATTCGGCGAAAAAAGAACATTTCTTCACTAATGATAGAAATATAAAATATGAACCACAAAATGTTTAATGTTTTTATCCGAAAATTATGATCAAAATCAAGAGATAGTTAAGAATAAGACGAAGAAATCAAGTAAAAATTATTTTGATGTTCGTGAAGAAGATGCAGTCAAACAATACATATTGTCTGACTGCAAAGAAGAAAAAGAGGAAATCTATAACACGTTTTTAAAGGATCCCCTTGATAAAATGATTGAGTCAATCATAAGGAGATATAAACTTTATAGAAAAGATATGAACTATGAAGAAATTCATCAGGATACTCATTCTTTTTTAATCACTAAAGTTGATAAGTTTAAACCCGCAAAAAACAAAAAAGCATATTCCTATTTTGGGACTATTTGTAAAAATTATCTTATGGGTCAAATCCAAAAAGACCAAAAAGATATGAATAGAAAAATTTCCTATGAGGACATCTCAACAACTTTAGAGAATAGACCTGATATGGTTTATTATTTAGAGTTTGAAAAAATAGAAGCGGACAAAATAATTGATATATTTTTATCTGATCTTAATGTCTACATCACTAAAGAAAATTTATCTGAAAATGAATTAAAGTTAGGTTACGCATTAATTGATTTGTTTGATGACTATGGCAATATTTTTATTGGGAACAATAACAACAAGTTCAATAAAAATATTGTCTTACTTTCTTTAAGAGAAATGACTAATTTAAATACAAAAGAAATAAGAGTTTGTTTAAAAAAATACAAACAACTTTATCTTTCTACCTTGAAAAAGATACATAGCCAATAAAATATAAAAATTAAATATTTATTGTTATGAACAATAGAGGCAAAAAAAAGGAAATATCATTAAATAAAGATTCCGTACTTGCACTTATGCAAGAAATCTATAATGAGTTAGTTGAACAAAGATCAACCGCAATTAGAATCCAAAATAAAATGTTGGCACTTTTAAAAGACGCTGAAGATATGACTGTCATTGGTCCGGTCATTAAAGAACAACAAAAAATAATTAATGACACCATTGAGAAAAAGTTAAGTTTATCTAAACTACAATCCACAATTTGGGAAAAAACATCTTCGGTTAAAGAGGATAATTTTACTTTGTCAGATATGGATGATGATGTATTACAAAGTTTAATTAAAAAAGATGTGGATTCAAATAAAAATAACAACTACACATTGGAATAATGGGTCAAGATTTAAATAATGATTATAGTAACGCCAATAGTAAAATTGAGGCGTTTAAAACGGTTATTGAAAACAAAAAAAATCAAGCGACACAAAAAAAAGAAAAAGTAACCGATAGTGTAGATAAGGCAAAAAAAGACGTTGTTAAACAAATTAATGAAATAAAAAATGAATTAAAAGAAGGAAAAAATAAAATAAAATCCGAAATAAAAAGTCAACTTGAAGAACTTTTAGGGATGTATAAACAAAGCGTCCCTAAAGAAGTGGATCAATCTTTAGGTTTATTAGTTTCATTTTTTATTCAAGCGGCGGTAAATACAAAAGAAAAAATAAAATTCATTATTATAGATGAATTAATTTCAACTTTAGGGTGTTCTGAAGAGCAATCATATAGTAACGTTGTTAATCAAAAAATTTATATTAAAGTTAAGCATGTTGATCTTTATAAAAGATTAATATATAGCCCTGAGGATGAAAACGCAAAATATTTTTATGAAAATACGGTAACGCCTAATGGGCAAATTCCCTTTTCTATGAATAGAGAATTATATCATAGGTTACAGAGTAATCAGTCATTTTTTGAGGAATATGGTCAATCATATATCGCAGCGTCAGGCAATGAACTTTTTAATATAAAATTTGTAGATAGTTATGTAGATCCAGTTACAAATGTCACAATAAACGGAGATTACTTTGAAGTTGAACTTAATCCCCAACCAAGTAATTTAACTAGTGTTTCTGATTTTTTATATGATTATTATAACTCAATAGATATAATTAGTTTTGATTTATTGTCTGCCGAAATATTTAATACTCTGTTTGGGGTTTTTGATTTTAGTTTAGGCATCTCAAGTGATGAGTTAAGAGAACAGACAAAATTTGAAATGATTATAAAAAGAATGATGGGTATTTGTTCTGACCCAACAAAATCAATAGACGTTGCGGGAACTGCAAAATTAAGTGATTTAGATTTTATTGATGATTCTTTTTTTGAAGTTTCAAATCAAGAATTAAGACAAATTGAGGAAATTATTGCAAATATCCAAAGTGGAGTTGTAAAATTTCAAGACTGTAATGACCTTGCATTACCAATTAATGTTAATTTAATCTATGGTGAATTAGATGAGATTATATCACTAAATAGTGATTCTAAAAAATCGGATCAATTACAACAATCATTAACCGATATTGCGAATGATCCTAAATGGAAAACTTTAGTTCCAAATTTAGGGTTAGATATTAATCTATTTGGTGCAATACAAAGTGACTTTTTATTGAAATTACCAAGAGCAGTTTTTAAGTCTATTTTAACACCAAAAGTTATGTTAGGTTTTATGATTATGGTAAAAGCAATAAAAAATGAAATTTCGGAGCAATTAGAATTAAATTTTGACAATTTAAATGATTTTTTAAAGATTTTTAAAAAGTTTTCATTAAACGTGATGAGAAGAATCACCGCCATTTTTGTTGAGGAGTTATTTAAAATTCTTAAAAAGAATTTATTACTTTTAGTGGAGACAATTTTGTTTGAAATTGCAACCGAAGCCAAAAATAAACAATTATCAATGTTTGCATCAATTGCCTATATTTTACTAGTCATCGGGGAGGCGGTAGTGGATTATGCTAATTGTAAAAGTGTTATAGATGAAATATTAAAGTTACTAAATTTAGGATTAGCAAAATTAAATGTGGGATTACCTCAATTCGCATTAACAGGTGCGAGGTTTCTTGGTGGAGTATCAAATATTAGGTCATTGGCCAACACGATTGAAAACCTTCAAAAGAATGGATTACCGACGGGAGACGCGCCTGATGGGGGTCCAAATTTAATGAATATAGCGATGAAATCAATGATAGACGGGATGAATAAAGAGCAGGCGGAAAATGGTAAAACTGAAATTGCTATACCTCCTTTACAAGTTTTCGTACCTCCATTAGGTGCTGGCCCTGGATTCACTAAACCAGTAAAGGGATATGGAAAATCATACTAAAATGGAACATAAAGAAATTGTAGAGATATTAAAAAACTATAAAAACAAATCAAATAAAGATTTGAAAACCGCTATGGATTTTCTTCATAACGATTTTGAGGAAACAAAAAAATTAATTTTAAAATTAGTTAACCATTTAGATAGTTCTGAAAAATCTTATAATAAATTATTAGAAGAATTTAACAAAAGATTAAATGGCAAGTGACGACAGACCTTTAAGTGATTATCAAAACATTTTTTATGGTATTTGCATTGATAACCAAGATCCTATGATGCTTGGTAGAATCCGCGTATTTGACCAAACAGATAATTATGAAGCAAGGGAAAATTCTTCAAACGACTTTGAACCAGAAAATATCAATAATAATGGTCCCTGGTCAGAAAAAGATCCATTTGTTTTTTTACCCCTACTTCCCCTCTATGTAAATCAAATCCCAAATAATGACCAACAGGTTATCTTGTTTTACTTTAATAATAAAATTAAAGGGATTAGAGATAAATACTATATTATTGCTCCGTTTTCTTCGGCATACAATTCAGATAATGAATCTGCAAAAACTTCACAAACATTTTTAAATCAAGGAACACTTTATTCTAAAGAAAGTTTACCAAACATTTTAGATCCTGATGGGAAAGTTCCGGAAAAAAGCAAAGGAGTTTTTGCTGAACCTATGGACATATCATTTCAAGGAAGAGATACGTCTGATATTATACTTAAAAAAAATGATGTCTTATTAAGAGCCGGAAAACATAAAAAATTTAGAAGAGGTGAAATACCAGAATCCGATACAAAAAGAGCATTTTTACAATTATCAAAATTTGATAAAAAGATCACTCTTTTGGATCCGGAAATACGTTACAAATTAGAAAAAACAGACCCTCTTATCACATATTTAGTTGAATATGACATTGTAAATGCGGAAAACACTCAAGACTCGTTTACCGGAGATATTACAATATATAATCTATCAAATATTATTGGTGAGACAACAAAAGTATCGTTTTTTGATGTAGATACCGATTTGTCGGGTGTTACCCTAACAAAGTCGTATTACGAAAATTTTATAGGACTTTCAATGGACAATTTAATTTCAAAAATTAATGAAATTTTAAGAACCTTTTTAAAGGTACCCAATGAATTATTGGTGGTTGAGATACCTCAAAATTCAAACTTTCCATTTTATTATAGACCGTCTAAAAATACCTTATCTAAAATAACAAATTTTGAAGACTCCGGCAATGTTATAGAAGCGGCAAATGTGGGAATACTTATGAACGGTATCGGCATAATACCAGATGATGTTACTGCAGGTTATGGTTTAGTAATGGATCGGAAATTAACTCCATATTCCCCATTTACACCAAGAAAAGAAATAGTTATTAACCAAAACGTTGAGTCATTAGATACGACCGTTGGTGTTTTAGGTGCGTCTGATCTATATTTAATTTCTCACGACTCCACAATACCGGGAAAATCAAAAATAGAATTGGGTGTAGATACACTTTATGGTCTTGACCCTAATAAAATCTATACCGATTTAACCGTCAACACCTCATCCACTGTCAGAGGAGAGGAACTTTTAGAGTTACTTGATGTTATTGTAAACTTTTTAATAACTCACGTTCACCCATACCCATTACTTCCACCATCGTCAGTTTCAACCGACGGAACATCTACGGATGACATACTTAAAAAAATGTTAGAAGCATACGAAAAAGTTTTAAATAAGAAAATTCGTATTAACTAATATTTATATAAAAAAGAAAAATGTCAATTTACCGATCTTATTTTAGTAAATCAAATACTATTACATCGGATTCATACACTAACACGGCAAGAAATCCAATTGTTGAGTTATTTTATGGCCGAGTAGATAATATTTTATTACCTATTGGTTTTAGCCGTTATATCTTTGATATTAATTTATCAGGTCTTACGGACCTTTACGATGAAAAAGTTATATCAACAGATTGTAACCAATCAATAAGTCATATTTTAAAAATGACTAACACCTCAGCTTTTGATAAAGAGCTTATCAATGACACAACTTCACAAGGTAGAAGAAGGGCGACATCATTTGATTTAGTACTTTTTAGAATACCAAAAACTTCAGGAAGTACAGGATCCCCTCAATTATGGGATAGTGGTGTTGGTTATGATTATTACGATGTTGGAGCAAATTATGAAACCGATAAATCATTTTCAGAAAGACCATCAAATTGGTTTCAAAGGACAACGGTTAACTCTTGGTCAGAGCCGGGACTTTATAATAATACAAATTCTTTATCAGGTAATACAGGTCTAAATTTTAGTGGTCTTACAATTATTGGAACCCAACATTTTGAATTTGGAAATGAAGATATTGAGTTTGATATGACAAATGAAATAAATGGAATTATTGATGGATCAATAACAGGGGTAACAGGATGGGGCGTTGCATTTTATCCAAATCTTGAAAACATAACAGGAATGACTGAAAATTATTCTGTTGGGTTTTTCTCCCCTTATACTCAAACATTTTATGAACCATTTTTACAAACAACTTACGATGATTTAATTATTGACAATAGAAATAGTTTTTATGCAGGAAATGACAATTCCCTTTATCTTTACTCATATGTTAATGGAAACCCAATAAATTTTGATTCAAACCCATCGGTCAATATATTAGATAAAAATGGAGATCCTGTTTCGGGATACACTAATTTAACATCTTGTCTTGTAACAAAAGGAGTTTATAAAGTGGACGTTGATGGATTAATACCATCAACAGTTCCTTGTTTATATTATGATGTTTGGTCAGGACTTTCAGTTAATGGGGTTCTTATTTCAAGTGTTGAAAATGAGTTTGCAATTTTTAGTAGTGACAATTATTATCAAATAGGAACAACAACACAAAGACCAAAACTATATGGGTTTGATTTTGACGGTATAAAACAAGATGAAAAAATACTTAATACTGACATTAGAAAAGTTAATGTAACGATAAAACAAGCATATACCACAAACACTTCATTAAAAAATGTAGAAGCGTATTACAGAATATATGTTAGAGAAGGCAAAACCGAAGTTCAAGTACAAGATTGGACAAGGATAAATCAAACTCCAGATGGGTTTTACTTTATTTTTGATACCAGAGATAAAATACCAAACGAGTATTTTGTTGATATAAAAGTAAATTCAGATAGAAACGTAGATACTTATAAAAGGGAATTACAATTCCAAATAGTAAACAAAAAATAATATGGATAATTTATCAAAAGTTATTAGAAAAGTTTTAAAAGAAACTGAAGAAAAAAATACAAGATATATGTTTTTTTCTAATTTAGAGCAAATGAAAAGACAATGTGAAATGTTACTTGATATGGATCAATCAACAATTGAGGAAATATTAGAAAACGGTCATGATTGGGCTCAAGATCACATCTCGGAAGCAAAAAATAATATGGATCAGGTGTTTGATTTTTTGATGAATGAAATTAAAGGATCCGACTACGAAGATGATGATATGATGATGGAGGGTAGAAAAAAAACAGGGACAAAACTTTGTGCTCGTGGTATTGCTTCAGCTAAAGCCAAATACGACGTTCACCCTTCTGCATATTCAAATGGACATGCGGTTCAAGTTTGTAAGGGTAAAATCAAAGGTCTTGACGGAAAAAAACGTTGTTCAGGAGCATATTGTTAAAATTAATTTTGTCAATTAGAAAAAAAGTATTATATTTGTAGAAATAAATCTTTTAAACGTATCATTATGAAAAATCTAATTACCTCAGTTTTGTTTGTTATTGTTTCTGTTTTTGGTTTTTCACAAAACATAGTAGATACTGTTAACACCAAATCAGATGATTTGTGGTATGTTGTACTTACACCACTAAAAACAAAAAGTAATCATAAAACAAAAGAATATAAAGAACATTACATTTTTCAAGTGAGCCATAATTTTATTTATGTTATAAATAAAAATTATAACATTAAATACACAATGGAAATCACTAATATTGTGAAATTTGAAGACCACATTGAATTAACTGCCAAACAGTACAACAGTAAAAAAGGTGAAGTATCTTTTTCTGTTCCATTAAAAAATGGGGTAATGTTTGTCACTTCAAATGAAAAAACCAATTTATCTTTTTCAACATACGACCTTGAAGTTTATACTGAAAAAGATTTATAAAATAAAAAAGGACCTTTAAAGTCCTTTTTTTCTTTCTTTCCATTTTATTTGACTACATAAAGGTCTTAACCATTTTCTATCTAAAACTTTTTGATTGGTCTGATTTATACCATATTTTTCATATGGATCTCCATACCCTAAGTTAGCCGTTAAAAAATCAAATTCAACATCTCTTGGTGGGGTTGAGTCACAGTAATATCTTACAGAACCAAATCTTTGGTTTCCTCCTGCCGCTATGGTTTTTCTTGATAATTTATCATAACCATAATAAACTTCAGGATAATCTTCATTTTTTAAATTAGTGTCATTACTATCCATAACCCTTACAGGTAAAGTCCCTTTATATTTTCTCCAATTACCTTTTCTTTTTAAAAAATCAAAAAAATTAGACTCTTCGTTTAAAACCTTATTTACAATTCTACTAATGTCATTTTCAGTTAATCTAACTATTCTTTTCATATCTTCATTTGTTTTTTTCTTTTTATAACTTGTCATAATTGGTTTTTGACCTTTACCTGTTTGTGTGTCTTTTTTTTCTGCTGATCTTTTTTGTTGACATGCTGATTTTTTTTCAGAGTCAGACATTTTACCCGCAACACCCGCAGCTCTACATTTAGGGTATCCCCCTTTATCTGTATTAGTTCTACCACAAGGAGGATGTTTACCATCAACCTTTTTACAAATGTTAACCCAAGGCCCTTTTGGTTGTTTAGATCCTTTAGGTTTCTTTTTAGTACCAAACCAAACGGCTAAATCTTCGTTTAGATTGATTTTATCAAGTTCAATCCATTCTTTAATGGGTACAATTTTTTTACCTTTTCCTGGTGTTTGATTTATAACATTACCATCCTCGTCACTAAAAGTTGCGTACGGATTATTTTTTATTTTATTATAAATTTTAACTGCCATTGTTTCTTCTTTTTTTCTTTGTTTTTTTGTTCTTTCCATTTTACCATCATATGAATCATATTCCAAATCAGGACTTTTGTAATTAGAAACAGGTTCAGTAAATGGCCCCATTACGTCTTTTTTAAAGAATCTAACTCCCGCCTGTAAAGGTGCAACATATGATCCTCTAGATCCCGTGGAGGTAGATGTTACCTCATTTAATGGCTTTTTCATATATTATAAATACTTTAATGTCTTAAAAAATATGTATGTACCATCAAATGTATATGATAAAAACAAAGTGTTGCGATTCCCCAAGTCTCCATCCAATAAAGACCATCAAAATATAAAAACAATAAAGACAATAAATAAATCGGCATGTAAAATCTAAACCTTTTTATTGACCATAAAGGAAATGTTGATGTAACAAAAAATGATATTGCTAAAATATTGTGTAACAACATATAACTTTCAACAGAAAACACAGTTAAAAGTAATATCAAAACCGCAGAAATTCTCCATTTAGGAAGATCAAAAAAGAAATAACTAACAAGTGCATTTGTAAAAATAAAAAGTGGTTGTAAAGGGGTATTCCAAGATTGAGAAATAGAATCTAAATGTCCACAAGTTAAATAAATAATAAAAGGTTGTAACAAAGCAATTACTGCCGTGAACAACCTTTTATAAAATTCAAATTTAGTTATCATTTAATCACTTTTCTCATAGTTCCGTCGTCGTAGACCTCAATGTAAACATCCATTAAATTAAGTCTGTTAGGATCTATTTCTTGTCCGTTTAAGTTAATATATTTAACGATTGTTTTTTGATTACCCAAATCCGTATTATTGATTGATATTGGACCAAAAGTTTCATAAACCCCATCGTTATCATATTGTTGTAATCTATAGTAATTAATAATTGGTTCCACTTTATAATCAACAACATCATAATCAATTTGTGTGTTTGAATTACCAGCAGCATTTAGTGTGACCACAGTTTCCCAAGTTTCACCATCTCTACTTTTTTGTAGATTAAAATGACTAGTGTTTTGTTCTGATGAGGTCACCCAAAAAATATAATTATTCTCACCCTTATTAATACCATCAAATGATGTTAATTCAATTGGAAGTCCACTTTGGATAGACACTCTATATTCCTCTATTTCACCATATGTATACCCTGCCGAGTTATATGCGTCTGTTGTTGGTGTTCCTGACCATTTAGACAATACTCTCATTTTAACACTTGTGGCTACCGCTGTGGTTGGAACAGTAAATGATTGTGATTGTGTCGTTCCATATGTTGTTTGCATTATGTTTTCTGTTGTTTGAAATATCCCATCGTTATTATAATCAATCCAAGCAGCATATCCTGAAGGGTATCCTAAAAATGTTGCTGGGCTAGAAACATATATTGTGTAGGTTGATCCTTTAACCAAATTCGTTGAAATTGATGTAAAATCTTGATATGAATCACCTAATGGTGAGTCATATGTTGAAGTGTTATTTATTGTGTTTAATGTTACATTTGATATATAATCACCACCACCTGTTCCTGTACTATATGGAGGGGCTGATTGTAGAGTAACAGACACAGGTGAAGTAACACCCGCAGGACAACCCCCACTAACAGAAGTGGTTCTAAAATACATTGTGGGTTGCTGTACGTTTAATATAAGAGTGTATGGATTTGCTGGGTTGTTTATTGTTCCCGCCACTGTTGAAAAGTTATCATATGAAAATTCAAACTTTGTTGTAGTACCACCATTTCCTGTTGTAGTGAATACCACGGCATCATTTACAGTTGTTGATGTTTTATTTGCAGCTAAAGTACCCGCCGCAGTAGGTGTAGTACAAGGAGCAACACAAGTTCTAGATATAGTAAATGTACCTGTAATTACTGATACCCCATAATATGCAACATACACATAATATACAGTTCCGTTTACTGTTGTAAAGGTAGCACTTTCCGTACCACCGGCGAGTGCTGCATCAACGGCTGCGACTTGAGTTCTACTAGCGCATGTACCATACCCAATATACATTCCTATATCAATGGATGAGGTTACAGATATGGTTGTTTGCCCACCATCTCCTGTAAATGTATACCACACACCATAACCACCAACATACAAACTATTTGGAGATGTTTCAACAACAGAGTTTACTGTCGTTCCGGCTAAAGAAGAGGTTGCACATGGTAAAGAAGTTGCTGCTGAGCATGCATCGTTTGTTGGTGGAGTAGGCGCTGCAGTACAAGTTCTTGATATTGTAAAAGTACCTGTTGCGGTAGATGTTGTGCTATAATGAGCAATAAAGACATAATACTGTTGACTGTTTGTCGTTGTAAATGTATATGATTCCGCAGAGTTTGATAAGGCATTATCTTGTGAAGCTACAACAGAAAAAGAACCGCAACTTGTACCTGTAAGTATAACCATTTCATGGTCAAATACTGCAGTTGATGATATTGTTGTTTGTTGACCATCTCCTGTAAATGAATACCATACCCCATAATTTGAAACTGATGCGCTTGCTGGAGGCACCTCAGAAACTGAGTTGACTGTTGTTCCTGCCAAATTAGACGTAGCGCAAGGTAAACTAGTAGCCCCTGAACACGCATCATTTGATGGAGGACTTAAAGTAGTAAAAGACCATGTTGAACATCCTGTTGCGGGTCCAACAGAATTTCGTGGAACAATTTTATGATAATAAGTTGTATTGGAGCTTAATGTTCCTGGATTGTAAGTAGTGCCAGCTTGATTTGAGGATACTAACGGAGGTGTTGCTGAGGTTCCGAAATAAACATCATAACCTGTTGCTGTTGCTGTAGCAGCCCAATTAATTGTTTGTGTTAAAGAAACATTTGTTGCACCATTAGATGGTGAAGAAAGGCTCGCACAGGTTGGTACTGTAGATGTAACATTATAAACAATAGATACATTGTCAATAGCTGCGGGTGGGTTTGTCCCTACAGATCCATCATTTCTCCATTCAAATGTTAATCTATAAGCTGTGTTTGTAAAGTACGAAGCTGGTATTGTAATAGTTATCAGTTGTGAGGTAGTATAACCAGCAAATGAAGCATTATATATTGTTCGCGTAGTGTTTGCAGTAGCGGCATTTATAATACCCGTAGGTGCAGTTCCACTTAAAGTTTTTTGTGTACCATAAACAGGTGCGGCATTTGCAGCGGGTTCAAAATAAACACTCATATAATCACAACAACTTTCACCCGTTCCTTTCCAATAAAAAGATAAAGTTGCGGTTGCTGTGTTTGTTGGTAAGGTAAAATTTCTATATAGATGAGATACCCTTGCAGCACTATTTGTATATGAATTTGGAGCAGTACTTGTTGCGTTTGTAATATATGCACCTCTTGATCCACCATATGCATAGGCACTACCTACTATCCATTGATTTTGAGTTGCAGTACCGACTGTAGCTGTCCATCCGTTTGCTGTGGCAGTAGTACCCGTTTCAAATCCACCATCACCTGTTGGGGACAATAATGTTGTTTGACTATATGATAACAAGTTTACTAATAAACTTAAAATAAAAATTAACTTTTTCATTTTTTATATTTTTTTAATTAATAATAATATTATATAAATATCTTATTTAAAAATAAAAATAATCGTAAATACTTAATAAAACAATAAAGAAGAACTTAAATTTTATTTTTCTTTCAAAATGGTATTATGAATGAGCAATTAAAGGATTAATTCATATTTAAAAAGTCCACAGTCCCATATTTTATTAAAACCTAATTCAGTAGTTAACTCCTTTTCCGTTTTTGATAGGTTAATATTTGGATATCTTTTTTTTAAATTATTTTTACCAAAAGAAAATTTGTGGTACCTCTTATATCTACCCACTTTAGAATTATAATAGTAATAAGTTGGTTTAACTATTGACGTAAGTTTAAACCCTAAATTACTATATAAATTATTATCGGGATCTATAGTCCATCTTCTATCTGCAAAACTAATAATACTATTTGGTGAATATTCTTTAATAAAAAATTTTATGAATTTAGATGCCAAACCTCTTATTACATAATTTTGTTTAGTTGCGTATCTACTTAATTCATATTCTCCATTTTTATTTTTGGTCATATTTCTTTTTTCATTGAATGACATAACTCCAACTAATTCATTCTCATAATAAGCACCATAACATATAGTAGATTTATCTGTCCCTTGAATGTGATTATTATTTAAAAATATTTTCTTATCTTCATTATTTAGATTTTTTATTATAACATTTCTACCTCCGATCTTAATTCCATTATTAATTTTTAACAAATGTTTAAGTTTTGTTTTGACCAAATCTTTTTTAGTCATCCATTCGTCCTCAAAAATTTGTATGAGATTATAACCAAGTTGCTTACATTCAATTGTTTTATTTAAATGATAGTTAGAATTCTTACCCATCTTTTCTGTATGGTAATAAAGACCATTATACTCAATAAGAATGTTCGTATCTTTAATAATTATGTCTATTTCTTTACCATTAAGTAATTTACGATTTTTACCTTTTTCTGTTTCAAATCCTAAACTTTCAATAAATTCTTTAATTTCAATTTCCCCTTTAGATGTCCAAGTCGGTGTTGCATTTATGTTTGTTTCTATAGCCTTTGCACTCAAAATTTTTGAAATAGTATTTGAAACTATTTTATGATTTGGGAAATTGAGTTTATAATCCTCTAATGTTGTGTTATGTTTGTGTTTTAAATGTGTATTTGAAATTGATTTCATTTTTTCACCACATAGATTACATATGACAAAATTATCTTCATTATTTAATTCATTATTCCTTTCTATTTTTTTTAATAATTTTGAATGTAAATGAACATCTTCAGGAAATTTATCTATATATTCATTAATGGTGGTATTATGGACTTTTCGAATGTGTTGTTCAAAACAACCCGTTTTATTTAAAGTATCTGATGTTTCCCAATCACACAACCTACATTTTCTACTTGATTTTATTTCTAATTCGATAATGTCAAAATAATTCTCAAACCATTTTTTATTATGTTCTGATTCATATTTTTTTCTTTGGTAATTATTTTTTGGGATATTAACGTCACCATATAAATTAATTATGTGTTTGGTTAGCATTCCTGATAAATTATTTGGGTCATTAATAATAATCTCAGTTTTTTTACACTTAGCAACTAATTCATAATTGTTTTTTGGGGTATATAATTTGGTTTTACTTGATCCTATATTAGAACTATTACCTATTTTTATTTGACCTCCTTTTTTATTTATGTCTATATTGTTGTCCTTTAAAATTTGTGATATTTTTTTGTGACCAACTTTAAAACGTTCAGCTAATTTATGAGTACTCGGTATTTCTGTTTTATATAGATCAATAATTTTTATAATATCGTCATTTGTTAACTTTGTTTTCATAAATTATTTTTATATAAATATAATAAAAATAAAATTATAGTCCATTCATTTTTACACCTATCATAAAATAAAAAAAGGGTGATAAATAAATACCACCCTTTTTTATGTTCTATAGATGAACGATTATCTCAATTCTCTAAGATCAAATGTACGTACTCCATCAACAGTGATACGTCCGTAGAAACGGTTATTCACCATTTTCTTCGCGTATCTCGTCATTATTCCTTTTATTGGAGTGAAGTTAAATGGGTTGTACATTGTAGGTGTCAATTGTAGAGGTACGTACGGTGCGTAAACGTATCCTGTGTCTAACAATGATGTTCCTTTGTGACCCAACAAGATTGTGTTTGGTGGGAAGTAAGGATCACGATAAACTTGGTAACGTCCTGCAAGAGTACCAACTCTTTCAATACCCATGTTATACTGATCTTGCTCAGGAGAAGCGTTAGATACGTGGAAGTATTCTAAATCATCAAAAATAGCTGAGATTTCAGAAGATACAACGATCCAGTTAGCTCCACCTCTAAGTGTAGATTTGTGAATTTGTGCTGAAATTTGGTTGATAGCTGTGATCAACGTTTGATTCCAGTCTTTTTGAGTGTACTGAGTCAACGGATTCGCTGAAGTACCTCTTTTCCATCCGTTGTAATCCCAACGTAATGTCCAAGCCGCACCTTTTCTCAAGTCACGAAGAATTTCACGGTCAATTTCTGCCGCCACTTGCTCAGACAATAAAGCTGTTAATTCAGCCTCAGCGTCGATGTTATGGAATGCAGAAACGTCTTGTGCCAATTCAGGAGACCATTGTGCTCTTAGTTTTCTTTCTGTAACAGATACAGTAACTGACTCAAGGTCAAAAGAAACTTCACCAATTTGATCTTCAAATTCCAATTCTTTGTAAACTCTATATGATGCAGTAAATGCAGATCCGGCAACCGCACTACCAGCTATATCAGTTGTTAAACCAGAGTATCCATCAAGTGAATCAACACCAATAGAACATGGAACTTGTAAATCAACTTCTAAGTAGATAAGTCCGTTAGGTGTACAAAGATTGTCATATGAACCACCATTTCCATCAGTAGGGAATGTAGTTGAAGTTTGTACACCATATTGTACGATTCCTTTACCATATTTTTGAGTAACTACTCTAAATAATAGGTTTCCTGAACCTGCTCCTGAGAATGCACCACCCGCAGTTGTAACAGCATTTACGTGTAAATCAGAAAGGAATGCTTCATTATCCATTTCTTGACCATCAGGACCGATAAGTTTTCCTGCACCTGCGTTAGAGAATCCAGAAAGTACAAGTAATACTTTTCTGTACTCATCTGCCGTATAAGCAGAAGGGATTAATTGACCATTAGACCAAGCTACTGTACTTACCGCACTTGAAGTGATTGCCGAGAATGTACCTTTAGAATAATCAAAAAGTCCTGGTGGATCTAATGCTGGTTCAGCACCTTCATAAAATCTATCATAAAGGTTTTTGTCACCTGTTGAATATCCAGCACCTTGAGCTGCAGGACCATTAGGCGCTCCAAGTGGAGAGTAGTGAGTACCACCAGCTGTAGGGTCTTGACCATTTTGGTAAGCTTGGATTTTAGGTACGAAGTAGAACAATTTACCGATAGGCAAGTTCATTGCTTGTACAGATACTAAATCGTTAGCCAACAATTTAGAGAATACGCGTCTTACGATAGGGAAAACTACAGTTTCAAATGAACCTGAACTATCTGTTGATGCCGCTTCGTTGATTAGGTGAGATGCTTGGTTTTCATAAAGTTGTGCCATGTTCTCTTTAATGTGTCCTTTTAGACCGTCTAGGAATCCTAATTTATCCCATTTGCTAATTGTATCTTCTTTGATAACTTTAAGGTGCTTAAGACCGATGTTACCAACAAGACCTGATTCTAATAATGCTCCCATTTTTTTATTTTTTAAAATTGAGTTTATTGTTTATTTTATTTTATTCATTAAATCCTTCATTCTTAAGAATTGTGGATTTTCATAAGTTTTACTTTCGATCAAATTAGAAGACCCTGTTGTTGGAGTTTTAATAACTTTAGATGCTACAGATTCTGTAACTACGTTAGTGATTCCATCAAGTTCTTCTTTGATTGATTTGTAAAGACCTTTAGATTCTTTGATTGATTCAACATTATCAAATCTTCTAAGGATATTAATTTTTTCTTGTTTAGTTGTTGTATGTTCAGTAAACAAACGAGTAGCGTATGCCAAATTAGAGTTGAATACCGCAACTTCGTTTAACTTAGTTCTAAAGAAATCCAAAGCTTTTTTGTATTCTTCATTTTTTTCTCTAAGTACGTCGATTTCTTTATTCAAAGATTCTTTTCTTAACTGGCTTGGAGCGGCAACTCTATTTCTTTCAGCTCTTCGCTTATAAGTTATAGTTCTTGACGCTTCTGTAGTTTCCGCCTCTTTTCTCATTTTTGGTTTTTTCAAGAAAAGACTTGATGCCTCTTCCATTTCTTCTTCCCACTCAGATTCATTTTCTTCATCAGATGTTTCGGTTACTCCGTGTTTCATATTAGGATATTTGAATTGTTTCATTTTACCTACTTTACCTTTTGGTTTCATAGATTCATAAACCTCGTCAAGATCTTCCTCTTCTTCCTCATCGGATTCTTCTTCTTCTTCTTCATCCATTTCTAATTCGTAAATGGTCTCATTTTCTTCCTCTTCTTCTTCGTCCATTTCAAGTTCATACACAACTTCTTCATCTTCTTCGTATGCTTCCATTGTTTCGTCTTCATAACTATTATCAGACTCGTTTTGGATTAAGTATTCAACGTCCTCATTGTCATCAGACAAATGAATATAATCATCGTCTTTTGAAATAATAATTCCGTCATCTTCTCCCATAGCTTTAAAAACTTTTGCTAATTCTTCAGGAGAAGCTCCTCTCATGTCCAATGGAGCCATTTCATTTTCGTCTTCCATATCGTCAAATCCCATCATAGTCATATCAAACTCTTGATCGTCTCCTTCGTCATCAGACATTTCAAAATCAATATCTTCTTCCTCATCATCACCAGTCGGCTCATTTTCGTATTCAACGTCTTCAATATCTTCAACGTCTTCAACGTCTTCAATATCTTCGTCCTCTTGTTCTGAGATTCTTGATTTTGGTTTTTTTGTACCACTAAGTGATTCCTTTACTAATTCACTGATTTCTTCCTTCATAGTAGAAGCAAGTATTCCTTTTGCATTTTCAGTTACTGCTTCTTCAAGGGCTTTCATTTGTAATAAAGCTTCCTCTACTAAAGAGTTTTTGGTTTCGTTTGCCATTTTTAATGCGTGCGTAAAATTGTTTATTTATCAAATAAATATATCCTTATTTTAAAAAATTCGTTATTTTATGTATTTCTGATAAAAAAAATTAAAAAGCACAAAAAAAGGGAACACATAAAATGATCCCTTTTTAAAAAATTTAATAAGTTTATTTATTCAATTACCTCATCAATTTTACTCTCAACAATTGCGGTTATTCTCCAATCCATCGTGTAAGACTCGTAAGCTTTGGTTACTTTCGCCTCAACATCGGTGGGAGAAAACCCCCTAACCAATTTTTCTTCTTTAATTTTTTTTACTTTTCCTGAGTTCTCATCAACCATATCGGTTGTAACTCTTGCTACAAAATACTTTTCATCCATGTCTTAAATTTTTACTTACCCAAATAATCGGATAATCTTTTCATTAAGTCAACAGATTTACCTAAACCATTACTAGAAATTATTTCATTTTCTTTTTTCTGTTCAATATTTTCATCGTATCTTGATCTATCTTCTTTATTTATGTATAGATATGCTCCCGGTGTGGATGGAGAAGATACAAGGTCAAAACATATTAATTCAAAGTCATCTTGTACTTCATTTTGATCTCCTTTTTTAACTAAAGACCCAACCCCTCTTGAGGATACTCCCATAGTAACTCCTTGTCTCATCATATTTGCGGCAACATCTCCTTTTGAAGATACTACCCCTCTTTCGTGAAAACCTGGTGTTGTAAGAAGTCTAATTTTTCCAACAAGTACATTGTCTTCCCACCATATTTTTGTAATAAGGTGTGATACACGATCCAAGTCAATTAAAGAAGATTCAGGGTGATTCAACTCTGAAATAGATAAACCTTTATTTATCATTTCATTATATCTGTCAGATTCTCTTCTTAATATTTTTTCAGGATAAATTCTACCATTTCTATTTGGTACACCGTACTTTTGTAAAGTCGCATAAAATTCAAATGGTTTTGAATGATCTAATTGTCCGTAAGATTCTTCAATAACGCTAAAATTTCTTTTATCATTTGGATTTATTATTCCGGCGTCATGTTCAATAAGAATCCCCTTACCAAATTCATTAGGTCCTAGTATTTTCATAATCTTTTTAAGATAAATATCACATTAGTACCAATTCTTTATCTTTTGTTTTGCTTAATGTAAAATACTTTGAATTTTTTAAGTCGTCTGTGTAAATACTATTTATCATTAACTTAATTTTTTCCCTTAAATAAATTGATTTAAAATCTAAGTTTTCTTTGTTTAAAAATAGGGTGATTTCAAGATTTAAAAAACTTCTTTTATTTTTTTGGATTCCACTTGTTCTTAGATCTAAATCAACTATTTGTTTTTTATCAAATAATGAGTTATCCGTAACCTCAAGCAGTGTGTGTTGTATTTGTCTTTTTATTTGTCCTGTGATTCTATTCCAATTTTCATATTCATCTTTTGGTTCAACCCACGTTTGAATTACAATGTAGAGTGATTTAAAATCTTTGGAATCTACTGTTCCATAATGACATTTTGCATCTTTCAAGATGTTTAATTTTGACGTTTTTCCTTTTTTCATTTTTCATACCTTTCAGGTTTATTTTAATTAAAATATAAAAAAAAATTACGACTTGTCAAAAAAATAAGTATTTTTGCAGGTATGTTGATATATTTATATCAATAATTTCCTTAAATTTATGATTATAGTAGAAGTAAAAAATGCAAACTCTCTGGAGTCGGCCCTTAAAACTTATAAATTCAAAGTTTATAAGTCAAAACAAAATGAGATTTTAAGAAATCGTCAGGAGTTTAAAAAGCCATCAGTTAAGAAAAGAGCTCAGGTTAAAAAGGCTAAGTATTTACAAAAAGTTAGAAGTTAATTTTATTAAACTTCTTTTTTCTCTTTTTGAATTTGGTGGACCATATATCCAGCAATAGCCATTTCCACTGCAACCCACATAACAAAATCTGTCATAGAAAATGTATTGTATTTTTTAAGTAAAAAAAAGATCATCCCCCATTGTCCTATGATAAAAGCAAAACCTGACTCTAATCTCTTTTTAGAAAAATATGATTTTGTCGGAGAATACATATTAAGTACTTCCTTTAAAAACCATTTAATATTTTCCCAACCAAAAAAGTATTTTTTCTTTTTCATAGTCCTTGATTTAATTCTTGCAATTTAAACAAATTGTAAAGATCCGATTTTGAGGAATTAATTTTTTCAATTGTTTTTGATAGTGTATTTTTTAAATCAGTATCAGTAGATTCATTTAATGACTTATTTAATTTTGAATTAATTTCTTCTTTTAAAGATTCTATTTTTTCTTTAACATCATCCTGAGATAATGATATTAGTTCTTTTAATTTTGATTTATCTTCTTCACTAATATTTTCATATTTTTTATTAAATGTTGTTGTTGCAATTTTTACCATAGATGAAAGTGGTAAATTAACAGATTCCTTAACTACTTCAGTTTTTGAAGATGTTTTAATGACAGATTTAATATTATTTTTTGATTCTAAAACATTCTTTAATGATTTAATAGATTTTTCATATACGGTTGTATCAATATCTTTATAGTTGTTAGATTTTGATTCAGTATAGTTTGAAACCCAACGATCAATTAAATTTATTTTTTTATCATTTGATTCAATTAAAACTTGCAAATATTCAATTGATTCATTTACATAATCTTCAGCTATATCATTGTTTAAACCTTTATTTGTTGAAAGATCATCATATAGGTAATATATTTCACTCATATCTTTGTTTTCCAAAATATGAGATTTTAATTCTTTCATAAATGTTTTAAACTGATTAGTATTATACACCTCAGCAGAAGCATTTTCTATTTTTGTTTTAATTGTTCCAAAAGTATTCATATCTTTTTTTTATATAAATATCTCTTATTTTAAAAACTCTTTAATTCTATCATCAATTTCAACTAAAGCGTTTTTTCCTTTTGACAAATCCATCACGTCTAACTCGGTAAATAATTTGTCTTCTAATATTAAATTCAAATCATTTTTATTAAAAGATTCAGGAGTTACTCCAGGTTCTCCTCCTGCTGGTGGGGGTGGTGGTGCTCCTCCGCCCATATCACCTAAACCTCCCATATCAGGTGGTCCTCCGCCAGCCTCTTCACCACCTGCAGGTGCCGGTTCCCCTTCTTTTTTACCGTAAAGTTTATCTACAGTGTCAAATATCCCCGTTGAGACAATCACTTGAGCAGTGTTTGTTAGTTCAGATGCTACCGCTCTTTCAATCCTTTGTTGTTGTAGATCTAATCTAATCTCTTCGTCTGAGAACCCTAAAATGTGTTTTTTAGCCCAAGATGCAGAAACCGGCGCAACACTATCTTGAATTGCCGCAACCGCATCTTTATAAAGAAGTATTTTTTCTTTCCATACCTCAACCGAAAGAAGATCCGCTTGTTTAGACGGGTTTGTAAGTCCTAATGTGAAATTTTGTAACTCATCCTCAAAACCTAATAAAAATAAATGGATAATCGCAATTTTATTTAATTCTGCTATCATACATTTTTGAATTCTATTTATTGTTCTTGCAAAACGAATATCTAAAAGTGATAAATTTTTACCATCACCAACAGCCTCTTCAAACCCAAGATATGCTTTTGGAATTCTAAGTGCGGTGACTAGTTTCTTTTGTATATACTCAATATCCGCAATTTCAGATAGGTTTTGAGCTCCTGCTAATGTTTCAATTGGCATTGTTGCGGCAGGATCCCTAACAGGAATAAAGTAATCTTGGTCTACCGCCATTTGGTTATATCTCATATCTACATTACCTGTTTTTCCGTCAACAATTTGATCTCTTTTAAATTTACTTGCTACTCTTTGTACGTACGCATCAACATCCTTATCATCCATATTACCCACAAATACTTTAAACACCCTTCTTTCAGGTGCTCTTGATGTTCTGTAGATCAACATTGCGTCTTCACATAAAAGAAGTTGTTTCCATATACGTCTCGCCTTTTCAAGCATTGATGTACCATAAGGTAGTTTTCTATCGTCACCTAATAATCTAAAGTGAGCAATTTCCCAAGTATTAAATTCAATATTTTTTTCTTTCCAAGTGAATTTTAACGCATCGTTTTCCATTTCTTGGGAATACTTGTCAGGTTGGAATTTCATCCCCTTTTCTAATCTTTCAATTTGAATATTTGGTAATTGTTGGCAACCAACAATCCCTTTTTCAGGATCTAATTTTAAATAAAGAAAATTGTCACCATACTTACAAGTATTTCTTGTCCACATAGGTAAGTTAGAATTAATATCTAACTTATTATTAAAAAGATCGGCCAATACCGATTTTATTCTTTTTGACTCTGAATAAATTTGTAAAATATATCCATCTTCATTTGGTGTTGTTGATTCTTCGGCATAAATGTCTAAGGACGCCGAAATTTCGGGTGTGTTATGTGAGAATATAGTATCAGTTGCAAAGTTTTTATAACCCGGAACAGTTAAATCATATACAGGTATTACACCATATGGTTCTATTGATACTATTTTATGGTTTAAAACAATTTTATCTCCCTTAGCCGTTGCAGTTGAGAGTGGGGATTTTTTAATTCCGTACGCATCCAAAAATGTTGACCAATCTTTATAACCAGAACTGGTGATTTCTCGCTGTAATTTACGATAAGAAACATTTAAAGAACTTGCAGTTTTCTTTAAAGTTTTATATTTTCTAGCGTTTTCAATAATATTATCAAATGGTAATTTAATGTACGCCGGGTTATTTACTCCACTTCTTTTACCGTCCCATTTATACTTACCTTTTCTTTTTGCAACTAAAGACATCTTTTCTCTAAATTCAGGATTAGACCAAAGTTTTTCATTATTTAATTTTGCGTGGTAAGAACGATGTTCAGAAATGTTCATTATTTGTAAATTTTCAGGTAAATTATTTTTACCATTAAAATCAATATGATGAACTTCTTCGTCTTTATTTATTTTTCTATTATAAAACCATTCGGCAATTATATTATGTTCAGAAATCCAACCATTATGCCCTTCATTAGAATTACACGTATATACCCAATTATATTTTTCATTATTGTAAAATGATTTTCTATAAAACGGCATCATAGAATCCCCAGATTTAAGATTCATTACCCTTTCAAATGAACCGTCTCGTTTCATTAATTGGTGTTCCCATGTGGCAATAATGTGAGTTCCATCGTCAAAAGTAATTTTATATGTCATCTCATCACGAGTATAATGAGCATTTCTTGCCATCGCAGGTACTACCTTTTTTTGATTATGGTCATAAGCATAAGTTATAAATTCGTATTCTCTACCCTTATCAGCTAACTCTTTAATGGTGATAAAACCATTTGGAGTGGCAATTTTAGTGTCTCCCGCAATGCAATATTCCATCGATTCGTAATCATAATATGACGCCAATCTTGTTGGTTCATAATAAACTGCTTGTTGATATAGATTGCTTTCTACTTTTTGCCATTGTTTTCCAAGATACATTGTTTGTTGAGCTTCCAACTTTTCTCTTTCGTATTCTTGCTTATCAGGGGTTTTTAATAATTCTTGCTTATCAAATTTAAATACAGGTGATTGTTGGTCCAAAGTAGAATTTGGTCCAAATACTTTACTTATCCTCTGCCATACTGTTAGTTTTTCTTGTGACATTTCTTTTTCTTTTAAAAATAATTTGTTTTTGGCAAAATTAAATATTACCTTTTACTTTTACCGAATAACCATAAATAGTTTTCATAATCACTTTTGGTTGGTGTGTGCAATCCCAAACTTTGATTTAAATGATCCATATTTGGAATTCCCGGATTATAATTAGTTGATATTGACCTATGTTCCGTTGTTTGAACCTCCCAAGCATTTAACATTGCCTTTGTTTGTTCTGTAACCTTTTCAAGTTTCGCAAAAGAAGTCTCACCAACATAAATAGCCATTGCCATAGCCATAATCAAATCATCGTGTTGTCCTTTTTGGTGATCTGGTCTTCCATTAACATAAACAAAAGTGTTTAATTCGTTAAATAATCTTTGTGATCTAACTTTAAAATTATGTCTTAATGCTTCTTCAAATGATGCAACTATTTGAACCCTTTTAGAGTTAAAGTTAATACCCGGAATTTTCTCATTTATTTTGGGATCCCATTTCCATTTATCACCAGGATTCACCCCATCAACATATAAGTTTTTATACCCAAGTTCTTGAAGTTTTCTTGATGTGGCAACTCCCATACCTCCGGTAATATCCGTGATTATAAGGGCATTATACATAGTTCCCCATTTATAAGCGATTTCTGCAACAACATCTGGCGGAACCTTTGCAATGTACTCTAATACTTGTTCTCTTTCATCAAAATCAATTATAGTAAAGGTCGTAAAATCCTCACTATCACCTCTTGAAACGTCCATACCCAAAATATATTTGTGATCCATTACAGGTTCTTTCCATTGCCATAATACACCACCCATAAATTTATTTTCGGGTTCTTTCAAGTCATTATCTTTAATTCTTTTCATTGTTTCAGGTGGAATGACGTTATCCCCCGAACCTAAAAAGTTACATTCAAGTTCTTGTGATATTTTTCTTTTATCAAATTTTAGTTTTTTAGCCATTGCCTCAAACCAAGAACTATATGCTTTGTAACCTGTTTCTAATTTTACTTTAAGATCTTCAAAATCACGGTCTTTTACTTTGACTTCTGAATAGTCAAGTGTGATCTCATCGTCTTTATAATCAGATCTATTAAGCATGTAATGAACTATATCATTACATTTAATTAGTTTTAAGTCTTTTGAATATCTTGGATCTCTCCACCAATACATTTCAGTAATGGTAAAGTCATTCATCCCTTTTATTGATTGGCTATATATTGAATAATAAATTGGATCAAATCCGTTTGGTGTTGAAATAACAATTACTTTACCTCCTGTTGAAAGGGACGCCATACATGCTGACCAAAAATCTTCGTCAGCATCAATATATGCCGCCTCATCAAAAATAAGAATAGTTGGGGTATATCCACGAAGTGCATCTTTTGATGTTGCAACAGCCTTTACTTCACACCCATTAGTTAATTTAAAGTGTCTTTGTGAGTTTTTTTCATTTGAAAACTTAACCCCAAGCCAAGAAGGCCATTGATCTACAAACGCCCTTACTTTATTTGCCATCTCCATGGCAGTGTCAAGTTTGTTTGCAATGATTAGAATTTTTTCAGGTTTTTCTTTACGGGCAAATACCAATCTTTTAGAAGCCCAAGCAGAAGTTACAGTAGAAACCCCGGCCTGACGATATTTTAATGCAATATTTTCTTCAGATACGTCATAATCTTTTACTAACGTAACCTGATCATTAAATAACTCTAAAGGGACGTATTTTGATTGTGTGTTGTCGTAGGTTTGTAAATATGTTTTAAGTGCGTATGGTGTGTCATTTACGCATTTAGCATACTCTAGTAAAACCTGTTCTCTTGTTAACGACATTCACTATGAGTTATTTTTTTGAAATTAATTTTATAAGTTCAGATTTAGTTAAAGTAGGAGGGGTGTGTTTTTGAACTAATCGTAAAATACTTTCCTCAAGTTTTTTCACATCATCAGCATCTTTAGCCTCAACTTTTTCAGGTAATTTACTTGTTTTAGTTTTAGCGAAATCCTTTACTTGTTTTTTAGACATTGAATCAACAACTTTTTTAACTTTGTTTCTATAACTTTTAGGGATATCTTTTAATTCTTTTTCTCCTTTTTCAACTGAGTAAGAAGCACCCATTAAACCGTGTTGTTTTTTAGAAACAGATTTTTCCGTTACTTCACCTTCAGTTTTTATAGTTGCCTTTTTATTGGTAGTGTCAATATCCATTTGTTCAGGTTTTTTACCTTGTGAATCTTTTTTAAACTCTTCTTCATCGGATTGATTTGTTAGATCATATTCAAAACTAGTTTTACTAGTTTTTTCGTTAATAATTCTTTTATAAAGTGCAGAAATCTGACTTTCATCTAGTTTTTTAATTGTTTCAAAACTAATACCTTCTTTTAGAAGACCAATTACTTTAAAATTATTCTTTTCCATCTAACACTAAATTTTTTTCCCAGTTTAATACGATATCTCTTTCGTATAATTTATCTTCAACACTTTGAATTGTATCTCCGTATTGAAAAACCAATCTTTTATATTTCATGTCAATTACAAACTCAGAATTTGAATCTTCCCATGCTAATGACACAACACCATCAGTTGCATCATATACAGAGAAAAAATCAGAATTTTGAACTAATATTAACCCTATATCTGAAGTTTTTAATATTCCAACTTTTTTTATGTATTCAATATTTGGTGGTAGTGGTTTTCCCGCTGCCGGTTCCGAATCCCATTCTTCCCCCCAAACATCATCCAAATCAGAGAAAATAAATTCATATATGTTATCTCCTTTATAATTTGGACCTAATTCGTTTACATAAACAAGTTTCATACAATCTTTCCTCTTGGTGTTACTTTAACTTGTTTACCATCAACTGTAAATACTAAATTTTCTTTATTAGTTTTACCAATAAACTTAGCTCCTTTATTTTCGTTTAATACATAAAGTGCTGTTACTTTTTGTTCTAAAGATTCACTCATAGAAATGATCTCTTCTTTTACGTTAAGTTTTCTAACTTTTTCTTTAAGAAAATTTCTTTTTCTTTTTTCTTCTAAAATTGTTTTTTCTTTTTCGTCAATTTTGAAATATTTTGATAAAACTTTTTCTACTTTTGATTCTCCAAAAACAGAATCCATCATATGGTGGTATCCTTCTTTTTCTTCTGCTGGTTTTGGTTCAGATTCATCACCCATATCCATTTCATCAGATGGTAAATCCATATCTTCATCACCAAAACTAGTTTCAAACTCATCTTCTGATGACATATCAACATCATCACCCATTCCGTAATCACCTTCTTCAGTAGAATCTAATTTATCTAAAATATCTTCCTTATCTTCCTCATCAAGATTTGATAAATCAATTGCAGAAATAATAGAATTTAAAACGTATTTAATGTCTTGAGAATCCATACCTTGATCTTTATCAAAAGATCTAATTTTTTGACTTAATTTACCTGTAAGTTTTTGAATTGACTTAAGACCCATTGGACCTTCTTCCTCATCACCTTCATCATCTTCAGGCATTTCTTCGTCATCCATACCCATATCATCAGATGGTAAATCCATTCCTCCTTCTTCTGTACCCATATCATCAGATGGTAATCCTGCATCATCCATACCCATATCATCAGATGGTGGTGTTGGCATATCTGTAAGTTCATCAGAGGCAGGTGGAAGGTCAGTCGCTTCAGGTGCCGGTGGAGGTGTTGGGAGTTCTGCAACTGGTTCAGGTGCAGGAGTCTCTTTTTTAGGTCCTTTTAGTACAAATCTTTTTTTTTGTTCACCAATTAAAGGAATCTCTTCATTGTTTTCGTGAAGTCGGTTCATTTCTGACGCAATTAGATTTAATTTTTTCATTGCTTCTGAATACGAACGATAATATTTTCTTTGTTTCATTGGTTCGCTGTAGTCCAAAGAGGACTCATTCAAACCTTTTTTAATGATATAACCATTTCTTTCTTTAACAATACCATAAGCATTACCATCCGCCAATCTAATAGTATAATCTAATGTTTCTAGATTATTATTTTCGTGTTTTGGTGTTTCTTTATATTGTGCAATTTCAAGGATCCTTTTTATTTTATCCATTCCTTGTAATTTTTCACTTCCTAAAGGTCTCAAATCTCCCATTTTATTTATTTTTATTTTTAACTGTTTAGTCCTTTAAATCCCCCAAGTTCAACCGTATTACACTGTTTTGCTTGGTTTAGATTACTATCCGTCCATTCTGCTGGAGGTGTATAAAATATCACAACATTACCTACGGTGCTACCTGATCCAGGAACGTATCCTTTAACCTCCGTAGTGTAAAAATTATCTGTACAAGCTGAAGTTGGCATAATTTTTTTCTATATAAATATATTGTTAGTTTGTATTTTTCAAATTATTCATTATTTTCTTGTTCTAATGAAAGATTTTTATCCATATAATCATTTTTAAAATCCATCAACTTACCTAAATAACCATTTCTTCTCAATACCTTAAATACCATATTTTCGTATGAGTACTCTCCTCCAGATTCTAAACCACAGATCCTATATTTTTTTAATTTATTTTTATATTTTGAGATCAATTCCATTGCATCTTCAAAAGGTTCGTCTTTAGCATTTTCAATCGCCCCATCAATAATGTCCATCCATTGCTTAGATTTTTCTTTTATTTTTTTTTCATCTAATTCAAAAGATTCCTCTTTCGGGATTCTATTCCATTTATTATTCATAATAGAAAACTCTCCAGCAGAATTATTTCCGGATTTTTGATCCTCAACAAAAAGTTCAACATCAAAACCTTTTATCGTTATATCATGTTGAGAATTAAAT
>Ga0209596_1000146_pt1 | contig 62298 bp, 59 predicted proteins | sample M_130807_MF_Meta_FD_187314 | JGI IMG/M metagenome (GOLD analysis project Ga0209596, IMG submission 187314) | Freshwater microbial communities from Lake Montjoie, Canada to study carbon cycling - M_130807_MF_MetaG (SPAdes) (version 2) | ecosystem: Environmental > Aquatic > Freshwater > Lake...
CGTCTCTGTGCGGGCAATGCGTAACCGTCCGCTCTGCTTCCAAGTTTGGGTTGAAAAATATGCTGCCTGCTTCGACAAGGTGCCGCCCCATTGCATCTACTGGTATGAGCCGGAGGACGACCACAACGCGTTACCTCTGCACAAAATCCAATTGTGGGAGTGTCTGTCAGGATCTATCGAAGCGTGGCGCAAGGATCAGCTCAACGATGTGCCAGTGCTGGTCAACCTCGGGAAAGGCATGAAGCCGATTAGCGGGCACTACTGGTTTACGCTAGACTTCCTACCGGAAGGCCAAGCACAAGGAACCCTTGATGTTGGCGACTCCGAACTGATGGAAGAACACAAGGAAGGGAATTTGTTGCGCCTCGAAAACGGGCAAATCGCCATCTACCCGAACAACCGAATCAAGTGGCTCCCGGTTTCGCTCACCGGCAAAGATGCCGCCGCCACCATTCCTGATTGGGATGTCGCTACAAACGCCCAATGGGATGCATGGTGGTTAGATTCGGATGAAATCCTTGGAGATGCGAAATGGGCATATTAAGGCTAACACCCAACCACATCCGACCCAGACTGAAACCCCCGACCAACCATGAAAGATTCACACCAATCCCGAGACTCTAGCGAGGGGTCGGCTGATGGGCCTTGTTCGGATTCCATTACTACACGCAAAACAGCGTGCAAAAACGCAAGGATCGCGCAAACGCAGTCCGAAATTAGGCGGTTGGGGAATTGGTTGAGGTCCATAGGGAACGACATTGATCCTTCGGTTTTTCAGGCCGAGTTAGAACACCGAGTGAGGAACATCCGTGTAAACGTCGATGATGCTGGTTTTCAGGCAATGATGCAGACGATGCAAGAGGCTCCGATGGTCGGAGACATGGAAACCGATGAAGAAAATAGAGACTGGATCGCTCAAGGATCGCCCACAATTAAGGAATGGGGATCGGGATTTTCTCCCCTCATCGAAGTGAATCCGAACAGAGAGCACAGCGACCCGTAGGGTTCACTGCTGCGGCAGTTCGCCCACCACAAGGATGCCCACTAAAATGAGATACCACATCACCCTCGTCGATCGAGTGCAATACTTTCGCCGGCCTCGGTCCAAGAAGCGCAGGATCCGCAGAAAATGGCGCAAGGACCGCAGGAACTGGCGACCGAACCCGATAATTTTCCGCACAACCGTCATGGTCGGCTCACTAGCAGGCGAAAACTACCTCGAAAAAGCCAAAGAATCGCCGTATTTCAATTCCTCGACGCCTTTCAGCCCGAATGAGTTGCAGATGCACCCCGAGACCTGGGAGCGTATCAAGGCTGAAGACCCTGAGTTCGCAGCGATGTGTGACGTAGCGGTGGACAAACCAGCCTTTTATCCATGGTCACCTTCACCGTCCACCCGTAATGCAGAGGCATCCTAAACTACACGTCGGGTCAGGGAATCCAACCCCATCCTTCCGACAGTCTGATTTCTCGGATTCCATCCAGTTTCGGCCTACCATCCGGCGCTCTCCTCCGGAGTTCCGCCCGGCCACGGCGGTCGAGAAGTTTTGCCAAATCGCGTCTGAGTGGGAGTTTGACGCGGATGGACAAGCGGAGGCGGCCAAACGCATGAAAGCCCAATGCCACGAGGCAGAAGTGAGGAGTTTTGTTATCAAAAAAAGGAATATGAAGGCTATGGCCAAGCTCGCAAAGGAAAAGGCCGAGCAGGAGGCCGCGCGACAAGCCAAATGGCGCGCCGACAGGAGGACGGCGGAAATACAAGAGGCGAAGAGGGAGGCGGCCGCCGCCAGGACGCTCCGATACCTCCACACCGGGGAACGCTTGTCGAAACCACGCCCATCGCCACCGCCGTCGTTGCTCTGCCCAAACTGCCAAGCGCAGGGACTCACCAAGAGGCTCGCAACCTGGTGGAAGTGCGAGCAATGCGCGGGAGGTGGCCTTCCTTCGCTGCCCGCCGCCCCTTTGCCGTTCGAGGGGTGGCCCTTCCACGAGCACCATGCTTTCAGCGTCCTCGGGAGAACGATATTCCCGACCAAATGGGGGGCGCCGGCGACGGAGTGGGCCATGGACGGGATAGCCAGGAAGGCATTCGAGACCCGGGAAAGCCTTTGGAGTTATGTGGACGCGGACCGGATGAATCATTCGAAATACACCACTATCAAATATCGCATCGTTTCGGTGCCGAGGGGTTTCGCTATCAGCGAGAGGGCCGCCATTTTGTCCGGGTTGAAAGAATACTTCCCCGACGCCGACCCCAACACCAAATTCGCCACGGTCCTGCCCGAATCCCTTACTTCACCGTCCCCACCGTCGCCAGCGGACGCATCCGAATCTCACCCGTGACTTGCCGGTGTGCAGACTCGTAGGCTTTCCGGATTTCGTCGATACCCTCCTGGTTCGCCTCGATCTTCTTCCCGGCCAGCGCCTTTTGCGCCAGCGTCGCGGTGCGGACCTGGAGGAACCGGTGATGATTCTCATTCAGTTCCACCTTCACGGAGGGCGTGGACCCGCTCTTTGGAGAATAGGTGAACTCCTTCGTGTAGGCCGGCGGCGCCCACGCTTTGAGAGGGTTCTCCTTATTCCATGCCAGGATTGTCCGGTCGGCATCCGTCAGGGTGCCCCGTGGGGCCACAGGGACGATAAGCGCGCGGGACAGAGCATTCCCGCCCTTCAGCCGCTCCTCGCCGCTCGTGGGATCAATCAGCGGGGTGCCCGCGTTACCAGCAGACGGCCAGGCCGGATACCACCAATCGGCATCCGAGTAATCACGCTGATTCGCATCCGAGGCGCGCAGTGGTTGGCGGACGAGGTTGGGGACGATGGCCTGGAGGAACGCGGAGCGCATTTTCTCGGACCATTTACCCTCGTTTTCGAGGCCATCGATGATGCCGGCGATCCCCGAGAGGAAACTCTTGTTCATCACTTGGCCCTTAAAGTTGTCCATGATGGCACTCAGCACTTGGGGCCCGGTCATGCCGCTCTTGAACGCTTTGATGCCGTCGATCATGGTTCCCAGGACCGTGGCCACCGGCTCATACCGGCCGTAGTTGATTTCCACGCCACCAATCCGGATGACGTATCCTCCGCCCATTTCTTTTTCGGCGAGGGCCTTTTGCCCACGGTTCCTGGGCGGCGACCCGCTGATGAAGAACTGCTTCTTGTCGTCGTCGTCATCCCCAGCGGCCGCGCCGAAGATGGCCGCCAGCGCAATGAATGAGAGCGTTTGCTCTGCCAGATATTGAATCATCTTCGGGGTGGGCGTCGCCTCCAGACTCCCGCCCTTGCCGATCTTGACCAGCCCCGTTTTCCCCATGTGGTAAACGAGGTTGAACAGGCCGAGCGGCGACTTCCGAATGCCCGTCCGCATGATGTTGAACGGGGTTTTGATGAAGGGGAAGACGAAACTCCCGATCTTTGTCGAGTTTACGAACTGCTGGAAGATTTTGACGTATTCCGGCAAATCGTTCTGGAACACGAGTTCCTCGGCTTTTTTGATGGCCAGCATCCAGGCTTGTGACCCGGGAGTGTTCGTCAGTTTTATCACCCGCGCTTGGAGGGCCGCCCCATGCAATCCCTCGGCCTTCGCAATGCGGTATGCCTGAGCAGCAGCCTCCATGGTGCCTATCATGCCCTTGAACCATCCATCCATCGCCATGAGAGCACGACCAGGAACGCGGACCACGCGCCCAGTTTTCCCGCCAATGGCAATCTTGCGCTTCTCACCGGAGACACCCGTCTCGAAGAGTTCCTTTTGCCCTTGCCCCATGTCTTGATGGAAGAAATCGCTTTCGGTGCGCCAGGCTTTCGCCATGAGGGCGGAGGCGTTGGCGGCAGCCGGCCCCATCGCCCCGAGAATGTATTTCATTTCCCCGATCTGCGGGCTGTTCGGGTCCTGGAAGGCCATGGCATTCCAAAGGGCCTCAAATCCGCGCTGGAAAGTGAACTCCCAGGCCCCGGAGAGGAAGTTACCGCTGATGTTCGCCACCTGGGTCATGGGGCCGGAGAGAATGTTATTCACCCAATATTCCTTCACCATGTCCAGACCGCTCGCGTCCGCAGCTTGAGCGATGCGCGAGAGTCTCACCATATCCTCGACGTTGCCCATGTCGGCGCCCACGCGAACAGATACGTTGGCGGCAGGATCCACCCACAGCTTGCCGAGGGCATCGGCCACCGGGTCGTTGCGGTCGGTCCCCGGGGTTTTCACCCCAACCGGCCCAGTCTTCCCGCTCCCGCCGCCCACGGGAGGAACCCGGGGGGCGTCGAAATTGGGTTTCGCTGGGTCCAACGCGGAGGAATCGCCCGCCCCAGTGAGCGTGGTTTGCCCCTGATTCTCCGGCGGGGGGAATGCCCCGAATTGTAGCGACTGCTGGAGGCCCCGAGTAGGCCGTCCGCCGTCTTTGGATTCGACGGGCTCATAATCAGGCATCCGGCGCATGACCTTGCCGGGCGTGAACAACTTCACCTTTTTCGCCTTCCTCTTCCACAGCGTAGCGTCATCGACGAGGCCGGCCATATCGGCCAGTTTCTCCATGTAACGGACCTGCTCCGCTGGCGTCATTTTCGCCATGGCCGCGTAATCGATGACCGTCTCGTTAGTGCGCTTGATCGGTTGGGCCGAAAGCGCAGCACTTTGGGCCGCCAGCTTCGCGCGCCGCAGGCCGTCAGCGATGAATGCGGCACGGGCAGCGGCAGCCGCTTGGCGGATTTGCGCCTCAGTCATGCCCGTTGCCTTGATAACGTCCTCCTTGGTGCCCTCCTGCTTCTGGACGAGGCGAATGGCCGCCCGGGCTTCCGCCGGCAGGGTATCCACCGCCGCGTTGGCAGCCGCGGAGTTCACCAGGCCGAGACTCACCTCCCCGTTGAGCACTTCCTCGATGGAAAGTCCCATTTTGGAGAATGCGGCCTCGATTCTGGCGATCCGGGTGGTGGCGTCATGTTCGAGGAGTTTCCGCTTTTGCGCGGCATCGGCCTTTTTGAAGCGTTTCCGCAACCAGGTGGGCGGCAGCATGATGAGATTCGCCAGTGCCTCCCGGTGCCGTTGCTCCGGAGTCTTGAAAATGTCCTTGCGGGCGCGGAATGCCTCGGACTGGTTGGACCCGGCCAGGTAGTAGGACAGAGAGAGAGCCTGCAACAGCCGTTGCCGTTCCTGGGTGAGAGGCTTCCGGCTTTCCTGCTCCATGATGAGCTGGGCCGCCTTATTCATGACCCCGGAAAGCGTGCCATTGCCGCCCATTTCATAGGCCAGATCGACGAGATAGGCGAGCGTGCCCTCATAGTCTGAATCCACGATACGACGCGCCTCCGCGTTCAACTCCTCATCGGTCATCTGCCTGTGCGTTTCGTCATGGTAGGCACGAGCGGAACTGATAAGGGGATCGGCCTGCGACCCCGGCCCCATGCTCAACGAGCGGTCAGGGTTGCCAACTTGCCCCAGGGCGGTGAGTTCGTCGAGCTTGTCGAGGTCAACGCCGGCATCCTGCATCATTCCGGTGAAGGAACGGGAGTTGATGGCCGCGCCGCCCCGGTCGAGGCTGTTAAACACCGATTCTGGATCGTCTTCCTGCACCAGTGCGTCGATAATGGCCTGCTCCCGAGTTTTCCCCTTGGCCACCCCGTTAAGAATTGCACTCCGGACCTTGCTGGCATCCGCCGTCACCAAGGTATCGGGCGAGTTTCGCGCCACAACACTCAGGAGGGGCCCGAGGTTACTATCAGCGGCGGCCCCAAGGAAGTGAATGCGCCGAGGCTTGGATTCCACCAAGAACTTCGCCAAAGCATCTTTACTCACAGCTTCGGCATTCGAGGGAATGCCCACAATGAATTTACTTGGATCGATTTTCGATCCCACAGTGTTCGAGTTCAGTATCTCGACAATCCTGGAGTAGGCTTCAGAGAGCGACAGTTTCCCGAGAGGAATGGGGATGATCGGGGTGGCGAGGTTGAAACTGGTTTCAATGGCAATCCGGTTCTTGTATTTCTCGACCAGGGCCAGTGACGCCTCCTGATCCCCGATAATATCAGGCATCACCAGCAGGGGGCGCGGGTAGTCCGTGCGTTCAACCGCATTCACTTCGGCAATCGCCGCCAAAATATCGTCGTATTTCTTGAGGATGGCATCGAAGTCCAAAGGCTTGATAGTCCGACCTTCCGCTTGCTCTTTTAGCCCGCGCTTGAAATGACTGAATGCTCCGGAATCGATGAACACTTGCGTGTCCAGATTGATGATCCGGTGGGCCAGCAGGTCGATGGCGGGTTTTGAAAGCAGGCCAACATCGAATCCGACCCCGTAATTCTCATACCCTCCCCGGACATAGGTTCCAACTTTCGCATCGAAAATGGAACTCATCCCGGACGCGAAGCGCACCAGGGTCCGCTTGATCTTGTTCCCCGCGGCGTCCATGCCGTCAACGAATCCAAATTCGGGGTTGCGGAGAGCGCGGGAGTTGATGGCCCCGCCCTGCTCCACCGGCTTCCCGTTCTCTTCCAGAATCTTCACCAGCTTGTCATCGAAAATCACATAGTTGCGGGTGCCCTCGCCACCATCGCGGCTTTGTCCGTCCAGATACTTGATGCCGGGAATGCCTGCATCACTCAGCCATTTGGACGCTTTGCGCGGGCCACCAACGGGCCGATATGCGTAGCTGGAGCTCCAATCTTTGCCAATCAGCTCGTAGAGTTCGCGGCCCGTAATAGACCGCGTAGCCTGCTTTCCAAGCGCCGCCTTCACCTTCGCGCTCTGCTCAGACAAAGGCTTGTCCCAGTCCAGAAAATCCCCCTCATCCGGGAGCAGGTCCACGGTGTAGATGTTGCCTGGGAAGCGCGCTTTAGCATCTTCCAGGGCAGTCGCTTCGATCTCTGTTTGTTCTTTAGTCAGACGGTAGTGTTCATCCTCCCATTGATCTAACTCCGCCTGTTCTTTGGCGGTGTAACTCGGTAAAGCACCCCATCCTTTTACCTTTGGCGGGCCCGTTGGGGTTGGTTTCAATTTATTGTGTTCGTAAAGGCGATTCATCGCCTCAATGCGACGATCATCGCTAATCGCGGCATCCATGCGTTTACCATGGGTAAGCTTTTCCTTGTAGCTCTTAGCCACGCCTTTGCTCTCCGCAAAGTAAAGTCCCCACCCGTAAGCCTGCACCCCCTCGCCAGTCCCTATCTTATCCAGACTGAACCGGTCCACCTTATGCGGAGTCCCGTGGAACGCCCGCGAATTGATGGCGAATGAAGTAGGCCCTACCATCCGGGCACCGTCCGGCATTTCAACCACGTTGCTTGTATCGGCAGGCACCGCGCGCCCGCTGGTCAGCGAACGGGAGTTGATGGCCGCGCCGCCTGCCGGGACAAGACCGCTCTCAGTAATTTTCACTCCGGCTTTCTGCAACTCCTTGCGGAGGGACGGAGTAACCACATTATCCGCGACGGCCGCCCCCTTCGGGAGGGATTTGGCAATCAGTTGGGCGACTTCAGAATCCGGCACGATGCGCTTGATCTTGGCATAGCGGGAAAGACTCACCACCCTACCGCCGGCCCACTTATGCTCTCCCACGGCACGCTTGGACCCCTCGGCATTGTAAGTGTCCTTCGCTGGAATCTCAATCTCGACGGTGACGAGTGGTTTTTTATACGCCGCCGAGAACTGGTCGTTTAACGGATTCTGAGAGGAGTGGAAGTAGGGCGCGTAGATTGCCCACACGTCGGCACCATTTGGCCCTTTTAGGCGAAACTTTCCGGCATTGCGGCCAGTTGCCGGCACCAAGTCGGGCCTCTCCTCCGCTTGCATCCACTCACCAATCGGCTCCGGCGAACGTAGCCCCCCATCGACGGAGGTGGACATGGGGGGGTATAATTTCCCGTCGATCAAAGCCATTGCTCGATAACGGGTTGCCTTGGGGCCGTTTTCCAGTTTAGCAGCAGTTTTTTTATCAAGAGGACGGGAGTTGATGGACGCGCCGCCAGCATCTTCGGCCTGCACCTCCCCGCCGCCATCGTCTTGCACTTGCATCCCCTCGATGCCGTAGGTGGCCCCGCCGGCCTTGACCTGCTTCCGGTCGCTCCAGTAGGTGAAGACCTCCACAGGATTGAGCCCAGGGGCAGGAATGACCATCTTCCCGATCAAGTCCGCTTTCAGATCCTCCTCAACGAGGGGGCGGAACTTCTGGTTGGAATCAAACACCCGCTTGAGTTCGAAATTCCTCATGGATTCGTCGGAGAGAGGGGCCGCGTAATAGACCACCCCGTAGCGGCCGCGCTCGTCGCCCTCATCCAACCGGCTATGGCCTGGAGGTTGCGCGCCGATCCCGAACGGACGTTGACGCAGGGCATAGGCGTATTCCTTCGGCGCCGGGGCCTCCGGGGCCATGGCATCCGCCGCCGCCTGGTCGAACACTTGGAGGGCGCCGCGCCGCACATACCCGTCCGGCATGTTCAACTTATACTGAGTGACCGCCCTGGCAGACACCGCCTTTTTGCTGTCAATCGCATTGGCCACCACATGCTTGTGAGTGGGTTGCCGATACCACGAGTTTCCGGTTTTGTGGGCAACATAGAGTTCGTCAGGGGTGATCCCCAGGCGCTCCATCTTGGCGATCATCGCAGGAGCGCCGGCCACTTGGACAAGGGAGTTGGCAATGGATTCCTCCACGTCCCCCTTCGTCTTGAACTTATAACCGGTCGGGGCCTGGCCCGGGCGCGCGTCCTCCTCGGGGGTCCGCTGTTCCCGCTTGGTAATGTCCCGTTCAGTGTCCGCGTCCGCGATGCCGAGGGCCTCCGCCATCGGTCCGGTGAAAAGGTGCGTTTTCGTCACCTTGTCCCATTTCCCGCCAGCCGATTCGAGGGCCTCGTTCACTTTTAAGTAAAGTTTCCGGTCCAGGTTCTCGGGCAGCGTCACTTCATTCCCCTCGATCGATGACCGCCGCAGGACCTCCATAACCTCGGGGGTCGCCAATTCCGGATCCACCGGGGCCACAGGACGGGCTTCACGTTCCGCTTCCTCGCGGGCCGCATCAGCCGCCACCGATTGCGCCACACGCGCCGATTCTGCCGAGGGGTTCGCCGTCGCCAAGGTTTCTTCCAGGCGGTCATGTTCCGCACGCATCGATTCAAGTTTGTCGTGGTGTTCGAACTCTTCTTCCGGCGCCGCCTCCATGGTCGCCAGTTGCTTTTTGGCATCCGCCAACGTCGCCTCATACGAAGCCACTGTTTTGCTGGCATACCGCACAATCTTACTCACGGCCTGCACGAGCGACTGAGCACCCTTGAATTCGGACTGGTGAGCCCCATACAGGTATTGAGTGTATATCTCAGGACCTGCCCACCGGACGTAGCCATTCGCCTGTCCGGTTAGCGATTGGTGCAGTTCCACGGTGAAACTCACCCCGTCCACTTTCATGTCCAGCAGCCGGCGCTTGTAGAGCGTGTTCTTTGCCAGTTCCACGGTCTCCCCGTTCAGGTAGTAGTCCATGGCCTCGATGAGCTTCGGAGCCACCCATCCTTTCGGGGCATCCTCCGGCCTGTTCCGGTCGATCGTAAATTCCCCAAACTCCCAAACGGTTTCTTTCGCCTCATCGGCGCCCACCGGGGCCAATGCCTTTTCGAACAACTTCGCCGAGGGGATTTTGCTGGTATCGTAATCCTGCACTTCCCATTGCAGATGCCGGAGCTTCCCGGATCGCATGGAAGCATCTTGCAACCACCCTTCATATTCCTGCTGGAGGCCGCGAATGTCGCGCACCAGCTCTACCATGCGGATCAGGTCAGGGTCGCCAATCGTTAAGGCGGCGATTTCGGCCATGCCCATGGAAATGCTATCGTTGGGATCCTCGAAGTTGTTGCCAGCCTTGCCGCTGAGAAGTTGGACCGCTCCCCGTTGCTTGGAGGCCATCATGGAGTAAACCGGGGAATCGATGGATTTCTCCATGGCATACTGGACCGACTCAATCAGCAGTTCGTCGAGTGCCGCCTGTGCCTTTTTCTGCCCCTCGGTGTTCCCCTCAAGCGCCGATTTCGCCGCCTTAATGTCCGCGATTTCCCGCCCACCCTTTTGCTTCCGGAATGACTTCCCGAGTGTCTTTTCAGCGGACGAGACATAAGCCTCAACCTGCAAATCGTAGAACATATTGCCCTGGCGCAAAATCCGCCCCGTTCTCTGCTCCATGGTGGAGGGTTTGAAGTCTCGTGGGGGCATAAGATGGTGCATCTTGATGAGACGCTCCTGGATATTCACCCCAACGCCCATGGTATCGGAGGAACCCAGCACCACGCGAATCTCGCCGCTGTTCACCTTGGCGAAAATTTCCGCTCGGCGGTCCGCCTTCATGGAACTGGAAATGATGGCGATTTGACTCGCCGGGATGCCTTTGATTATCTCCCCATTCGGCCCCACCGATCCCTTCATGAGTTTCTCCTTCAGGTCGTTGAACACGTCGAACTTTTTGGGCTTTTTCTTCTTCTTTGCGCCCTCGACGGCATTCCCCTCGTCGTCGAGTTCGGCAGCAATCCCCTGCTCAGAAAGCCCGGGATCCCCGGCGAACGCTACTAGGTGATCCATCGAGAAATCATTCCGCAAATCGGAGAACACGGCCTGGGTGGCGAGCAGGTCATGCGTCGCGTGATAGGTCTTCAGAATGTCCTTCACGGCCAGGTTGATCTTGCTCCCCTCGAAATCGGGGGCGTTCGAATCGACGAGGCGAATGTCCAACGCGGCCGCAATCCCGGCCTGCATGGTCATGATGGGAACCGCGCTCATCCACGGGTTATCTTCGAGGGCCTGCTTGCGACCTCCCAACCCATGCCAGAATGTCGGGTCATCCCACTGGCGGGCCACGGAATTAACCACCCACGAGTTGTAAGCCTGATTGGCAGGACCTGGCACCACCAACCGCAATTCCCCAGCCGTCCCGCCCTTCATTTCGGGACGGTTGATGCCGGCAACGTCGGGATCCATTTGGATGTCCCACGAGGAACCGATCATTTGCAACAGGGCAATCCCGTTCACATACTTGGCGAACCGGGTTTCGCTCGAAAGCGCACCCTTCCAGTTGGATTCCACCGCGACAACCGTGGTCGCATACTGGGCAGCGAACTGGTCGAAGTTGTAAATCTGCTGCTGGTGCAAAATGTGCGGGCTCGTGTAGCGCATCATGATATACGCCTCGGCAATCGTATTCGAGATAGGAGTGCCCGTGGCGAAGAATACGCCCCGGCCGCCCATCCGGCCCTGAATGTTCAGAGCTTTCAGCGTCATGCCAATGGCGCGCTGGGAAGCCGCCGCGGTGGGCAGATTCTTCAAATTCTTCATCCGGGTAATCACCGGCGCATTCTTGTACCGGTGCGCCTCATCGACGAGCAGGGCATCGACGCCCAATTCCTCCCATGCCAGCGTTCCGCCTTGGCGCTTTTTCAGCTTGGCGATGAGCTTCATCCGGGAGTTGTTCAGGTTGATTTTTGCCGCCTCCAGGGCCGCGACGGCCCGGCGATCCTTTTTGTCCACTTGCCCACGAGCAATTTCCAACTCGGCAATCTGCGCGTCGATGTAGTTGTTGACCGCATCCTCGGTGTTGGGGATGAGGTTGAAACTGGAGTGCGGAATCACGATGCAGTCATAATTCCCCGTGGCAATCTGCGCGATGAACCGCTTACGGTTCTTTTCAGAGAACGTGTTTTTGTCCGCGACTAAAAGGCGCGCCGTCGGGTAGGCCACCCGGAAGGAGGCCGTGAACTGTGACAGGGTGGCATTCTCCACGACGATCATCGGGCGGTTTGCTTTCCCGAGCCGTTTCAGTTCCATGGCCAGGCCAATCAGAGTGTATGTTTTTCCGAAGCCGACTCCGTGAGCGATGAGGCCGGACCCCTCGGAGAGCATCCGAGCGATGGCTCCGCGGCGGACAGCAGAACGGTAAACGTCCTCAGAGGCCCCCGGCAGGGTGATATGTTCCCCGGCCATTTTCGGCTGGACGTGGCCATTGCAGATTTTGTTGAAGTTTTCCTCGATGATGGACCCGATGGCCTTGTCGCCGACCTTGCCTTCGGTCGTCTTTGCCCACTTCTCGAAATCGGCCTTGAGTGCCTTGAGTTTCGTTTTCGCCAGCGCGGTGCCGGATGGATCAGGGACCGTTCGACGCTCACGGCCTCGGCCCTCAGTGGTCGTGAGCATGGGCTCAGTCTGTTCGAGAGCATGGCGGAGTAGTTCCAGGGTGCTGATTTTTTGGGTGGCGAATTGCTCGACGCTCCCCGTCCCCTTGATTTCCCAAATGTTTCCGTCCTTCGAGTATTCCACACTTGGATTTTCGATCCCCAGTTGCTCCAGGTAGGCGTCACGCACCGAGTAGGGCAGCCAGGAACTCGCCAGGTTGAGACCAATCTCCCCGAGCATTTGCCGCTCCGGCAGGGCCTTTTTCAGGGCGGTCACGTTCTTTGCAAACGCAGGATCGGCCAATTCCGCCTCGATGGCGAAATCCAACTTCCCTTGAACGTGCCCGGTGAGGTAGGAATCCCGGTCGGTGTAAAGCCCGCTCTCAGGGTCCAGGAATGCCAAATCAGAATCAGCAAGCGCGGCCTCGACTTCCTCCGGATGCTTCTTGAGGAGTTTCGCCATGTAAGGCACGTTCGGGTATCCCATCCACATCATCGACTGGAGGATTGCGTCCGGCAGGTCCTCCGCCGAGGTCGGAGGGATGGGCGGCTTGTTCATCCGCGTGCGGAAAATGTCCTGCTTGATATACCGGGTGGCGATCTTGCCTTTTGCCGTGGCGAATTTCTCCGCGCTTTCCAGGGAGGCCGTCAGGTCGAATACGGGATCATCTTCGAGATGCCCGTGCATGGCATCTTTCCCGGTCTTGATAAAGGCGCCGTAGCGCGCCACATGAGCGTCGTAGGATTCGTTCAGTTTTGCCCGCAACGCCTCGATCTTTTCGTTCGAACTGGTGTAATTCGCCTCCGCATTGATGAGTGCGATCAAATCGTTCACCACCTTGGACCACGAGCGGAAGATTGCCAACTGCGGGAATGTCCAGTCCACAGGCTCCAAGGCATCATCGCCCACGCGCCAGACTTTGCCATCGCGCTCAATGTAGGATCCCTTTTGGTCACCACGCTCAATGTCTTTGGCCTCCGGAGCAGGGGCCGCGGATTCCTGCCCCATGATGTTCGCCGGCAGTTTCTCCACCAGGTCGGCGAATCGCTCCTCCAACGTCGGGCCGTTCGGATCGGGATTCAGGGTGTATTCCCCGGCCCCATACATGGACCCGGCGAGCGAGTGAATGCCAAAAACATGGTCGGGGTTGTCCGCGAAATACTCATTCACCCGGATAGGCACCTCAATGTCCAGTTTCCGGTTGGGCGTCTCTCCCTCGACGATTTCGAACGTGGTCACATAGGCCGCCCACGCATCCGACGAGGCTTTCAATCTGGCTTTCTCCACTTCGCGCTTTGCGTTCGCGTCCAGGCCCTCGGGGGTCTCTTCGCCTTCCGCCTCACGAGCGCCCAGCCAATCGGCCATCGCCGCAGCAAGGCGCGACTCCTGCCAAACCCCGGCCAGGTCGATCCCCTTCAGGTGTTGGTTGAAAGTCTTTTCAAGGTTCCGCTGCATCGTCACCATGCCGCGCCCCACAACTTTCCGCTCCACCCAGTTCTTTTTGTCGATCTTGCGGCCGTCCGGCTTGCGGAGGAAAATAATGTCGGTCGTCACTTCCGTTCCCGCATTCTCCTTGAAAGCGGTATTCGGGAGGCGGACGGCAACCACCAGGTCACCATGGGCCGCCAACCACTTCCGTTGGTCGGGGTTGTTTTCCATCGTCGAGGATGACGTGATGAACCCGACGATCCCGCCCGGCTTGACCTTTTGCAGAGCACGAGCAAAGAAATAGTTATGCAGGTTGAACTGCATTTTGTATTGCTCCTCGGACTGCCATGGCCCCTCCTCGAAGAACGGCACGTTGGAGAATACCAAGTCCTGCGAATTGTTCGGAATCAGCGCCTCCTCGAATCCCTGGCCGGAGATTTCGCGCCCAGGCTTGGGGGAAACCGAGTTCACGCGCACTTGTGGATACAGGAGAGCCAGAATCTTGGCCGTCACGGTGTCCAGTTCCACCGCCGACCATGACGTGCGCTCCGCCAAATGTTTCGGCTGGGTGCCGATGTAATGACCAATGCCGGCGCCGGGCTCCAATGCCTTGCCTCCGATGAAGCCGAGCTTTTCCGCGATCTTCCATTTCCCCATGATGACCTCGGGAGTCGTGTAGTGGGCATTCAGCACGGAACGGTTGGCGGCCGAGTATTCTTCCGCCGAAAACTCTTCTTTGATCCTGGCATGGATTTCGCCCCATTTTTTGTTCCAGTTGTAAATCTCGTATGGAGAGTAGCCTTCCTTGCCGGTGATCCGGTTTTTTGGCCGAGTGCCATACACTCTCCTGGCCTCCGCGTCGGGCATTTGCTTGATGCGATCGACGATATAACTGTCCATCGCGGCGAAGCGGGCGGCCATCGCATCATCGAATACCTGCTTGGAGTGGCCCCACCCGCTGTAAGTGAGGAGCACTTCCTTTTCCTCGGTCGTCGGATTCCGGCCCTCGGCGGACAGTTGCCTCATGAGGGCAATCACTTCGAAGTTGGCCTCGATTTTGCCACTCTGCGATTTCGGCACAAGCGAGACCGAGGAATCAATCCGGGCGTTCCGGTCCTCTTCTGCTTCCGGTTGCGGGATTACGCTGGGCTTATTTCCTCCAACTCCTCCCGAATCTCCCGATTGCACCATGCCCCCGCTTGAATCTGCATCTCCTGAATCTGCTCCTCCGTCAGGTCCTCCAGAAGGCGCGAGACTGCCATCTCCGCGTCCGCCCGATCCATCGACAGGTCCGACGCTTCCTCCGAGTCCGGTGCCACCGAGTCCGGCGGCGAAGTCGAAGAGGTCATTTTCGCCAGCCACGCCCCAAATTGCACCTGATCCACCAGGTTTTTTAGCTGTTTTAGGCTTAGGCTTGCCACCGCTGGGGCGACTGCTTCCGGGTTGAATGTCGGGTTGCTCATTGCCCACAGTAGGGCCATTTTGGCCCCATGCAAACAAATCTGCGGCCACCGCCGGCGGGAGTTCCTTTTTCACCCGTGCCGCGACCCCTTTGGGGGTTTGCTCGACGAGGGGCAGCGTCTCGATATACCCGCCGAAGAGGTCCATTTGCTCGGAGCTGATGCGCCGGGAGTTGAGCACGGAATCGCTCCCACGGTCGAAACGCTGGGAGGGTGGGATAATTTCCCCTGCTTTGTCGCGCGTGATGGGATCCGCCGACTTGATGCGGTTCGCGTCGAACACGGCCAGCGTGGTGACTTTGGCGGGGTCATCCCAGTTATATTGCTCAGGGTTTGGCCTCGTGATCCTGATGGAATCATACCCAAGCTGGCGGATAGCTTGCACGATTCCCGGTGATTTCAGCGGGGTCCACCTGGCATCCCGACTGGGTCTTGCCCAGTCTCCCGGGATTTTCGGATCCGGCGACTTCTCGACAAGCCCCTCCATCACCTTGAGCCCCGCAGGGGTGTCCAGGTCGAGGGTTTTCCCTGGGTCAAGGTAGGCACTAATGACGCGCCCCTTTGGCTTGCTCCGGTCGGTATAGGCGGAGGTGAACGAACTTGCCACCGCCGGCACGTCGATGAACCAGTGAAGGCCCAGGCCCCCGAAGGTTTTTGATGCGTCGAATACGTCGAAATCCAGGGCGTCGGTCCCGTGGTGCATTGCGGCCCCGCTTTCATACCCTCGGGCCGCCGCCTCCGATGCGATGATTTGCTTTTGCTTGGCGACATCGCCACCCTCGACCGCCGCCTTGTAATTGTCATCGGTGAGCGAACGGGAGTTGATGGTTGCGGCCTCCTGGACGATCACCGGGAGGAAGGGGAACCCCGCCAGCATCGCCGCCTGTGCGGTCGCGTTGCCGTCGATGATCGTAAATGTCCCGTCCCCGTTGTCGGTAACGTCCAACGGTGCCCGCCGCTTTGACCCAGGGAGACCATTGTAAGTCGCTACCATGGCATTCGCCGCGGTTTGCCGCGGGTCGGCCTTCATCCCGGCCTTAAACTTGGGATCCTGAGTTTCATCCTTCAGGGACACGAGGGACGCAATGGGGACGATTTTGGCCACCTTCCCGGCGGCCTTGGCCTCCCGCAGCTTCGACAAATCGAACATTTTCGGAATGGCCCCGTCCCTCGATGCTTTCAGCGTGGAAACGTCCACGGTGCCCGCATTCTCTTGAATATTCTTTGACGTGATGCGTGTTTTCCCTTGAGAACTACGCGATTCCGCAGTATTATCCGGTGTCATGGATGCCAAATTACTGCCGCTCAAATTCCCGCCTGGAACCAAGTTCTTCCGGGAAGAATCGGGCAATTGCATCGCGGTGGAACCAGGACGCAAGGGGTTCTTACTCTTCCCAGGCGGCAAAGTGCCCACCGAAACAGAAGTCCCCACCGGTGAGGAGCCTTTCGTGAAGGTTCTCACTGAGGGCGAAATGCTCTCCTCATTGGCCACCCGGGCCTCGTGAGCATCCTTGGCGGCCACATACAGCCCATACATCTCAGCGAGTAGGGAGTCTGCGAGGTCGTTGTCTTTGGTGGAGCGCGATCCCTCATAGAGGTAATGCCCCGACCGGTCCGACACGTCATAACCGGGGATCGGCAGGTTCTCGGGCCAATATTTCTCCGGGAATCCTGTCATTTCCTTCACCTCATTGCCCTCCTTGGCGACCATCATTTCCGGGATATTTACCTGAAGTTCGGCAAAGTATCCGGGGGCAATCTCCACTTTGATTTGAACATCGGAATATCCGCCTGGAGTTGGAGTCGTAAAGCGGTCATCGATGAGGATTTCCACCTTCCCGTCCGGAGTCTTGTATCGTTTCGCGCCTGCGTAAGTGGACCCGACGAACTGCGAACCCTGGGCAAATGCCCGCAGCAGGAGACCCGTTGCCCCTTGGACTTGTTTGTGGGCGTCAACCAGCAGAGTGGCGCGCACAATGTCATGGAGAGACTTCACCGCATCCTCCGCGGTGATTGCCTTGTAAGTCTGGCCAGCGGCCTTTGCTTCCGCCTCAAGAGTTCTATCCTTGGCGAGCTTATCCCCGGCCTTTTCTAATGCCCGTGGCGCACCTTTCAGCGGCGCCGTGATCGAGTAGGCCCCGAAATTGGGAGTCAACCCATCGACCTGTGCAACCACGCCCCCGAGCTTCGCGTCGAAACCGGACTTCAATTCCTTGAATTTCGCAATCCGGCCAATGAAGAACGGCTCGACTTCCAATTCCTCGGGCGTGAGTTTTGTCCACACTTCTTTCTTCCCGACCTCGAACGCCTTCCCCTTGCCCACCTTGACGGTGTAAGATTTCTTGCCCACTTCCGTAACCGTGGCCACCCGGCCATCCGCCAACCGCACTTCCCGGCCAGCCGCCGCCACTTTCCAGTTGCTCCGGAAATCGCCATCGCTGGCATGTGGGTAAAGCGGGTTTTCCACGGCAGCAGTCAGCGCGCGCGACATGATCGCGTGACCGTCCTCATCGGCATCCAGGCGTTCCGAGGAAGTGACCCGTGCGAATAGTTCCGCCTTCCCTGGAATCTCCGGTGCCCCGAACATATCCATTTGCCGGGGATCCCCCAGTTGGTTCACGGCCTCGACGTAGTTGGAGAACGCATGGGCGACACGACTGCTCGATGCGCGTTCCCGGAGGAGTAGCGCCTGCACCATGCCCTTGAGGTCCGAGGAGAACCCAGGCATATCCTGCTGGTCTTCCATGCCAGCATAGACGGCGCGAGCGGTGGCCTTCCCTCGATCCCGCAGCGCGATGGCGATAGCCTGCGCGGCCTCGCCAATCTCGGGGGAAATGTCCATCCCGTGCATGGCACCGGCGGCAATCTGCCCACGCATCCAAGCATACGGGCCCGCCACGGCCAGCAGGCCCTTGGTGATCTTTTTGGCGGAGTCGTCGGTGTCCCCGGCCATCCGGTCCAGGGCGGCCCGCCCCTCGCCATTGAGCCCGAAGGCACTCGCAAAGATGCCCCGGCGGATTCTGGCGGCCAGCTCTGCCGGCGTGAGATTCGCCTCGTTGCTCCCTTCCCGGCCACGCTCTGAGCGCCCGAGGATGACACGTTGCATGTAAGCCTTGCGGAAATCGTCATTCTGCTTGGCATCCAAATCGAAATTGGGATCCAGCATGGCCAGCAGTTCCGGGGTGATGCGCGTTGCATCCTCGGCGGCCACCTCGACGGCATTCGAGGCCATGGCGGCACCCTTGTTGCTCTCCTGCGAGAACTTCACCAGGTCGGCGGGGGAAATGTCCTGGTCGATGACCCTCACGAGGACGGGCTCTTTCATGCCGGCGACCGTCTCGGGGTCGATCCCGAAAGCCGCCGCGTTGGCCTTGAAGTCTGCCTTGTAACGAGCGGCCGCAGGCTCTCCATTCCCATAGGCGAAGTCAATCCCAATGGTGCGACCGTTGCCGATCACCACTTGGTAATTCTGATCCATGACCGGGGAACCAAGGTCCGCCGTGGTGGCCGGCGTGGACGTTTCCGGGAAGAAGGCGGCAGTATCGAAACTCAGGTTTTGCCCGATGTTTTGGGCCTGCTTCCGGTATTCTGCAAGGCTACGGTCCCGAGGTTGGAGAGTCTGGTCGTAACCGGGAGTGACTTCACCCTTGGAATTGTGCGAGGCTTTCAGGTCCTTCCGCTCCACGGCAGCAAAACGCACCGTCACCTTTTTCCCGTTTTGGGAGACCGCCCCAACATCACCGACGGCGCCGGCAGGCAGCCCGAGCTTCGATTCGAGGGGTGGACGCTCCGCCGCCGGGGCCGGAGCCTCGGCAGCGGGAGCGGCGGGGTTCAGTTCCCGCAACTGCTCATCGCTGACTTCTTGCCCGTCTTTTTCTTTGGTTTGCTGGCCATCTTGGTTGGTTTCTGTTGGGGTGGCACCAGTATTGCCCGCTGGTGTTTCGGGTGATTGTTCTGTTGATAGCTTCTTCGCCCTCCAATCATCCCATTTCTTGCTATCCCCCATAGTCAGCCCAATTCCTAATCCCATTGGCTTAGACGGAATACCTCGGAACCTTCTGACCGCATCAATCATTACACCAACAGTGTCACGGTCCATTTTGGTGATCTTAACAACCTCGTTGATCTGAGCTTTTTTAGGAAGCCCCTTGACTTCGAGGTCTTCGATGTAGTCCGCCAGCGAGCCAGCACCCTGCTTAATCGTTTCCGCATTACTGTAAGCGGTCTTGTGCTGATTGTAATTAGCCACTATCTGATCAACACTAGAAAATCCCCCGCTGACCTCAGTATCTTCGTCCCATGCCTTTACTAGTTTTTCCGCCTCTTGATTAGGCAGTCCTGCCTTAACAAGATCTTCAACAGATGGACGTTTAGCCGCTTGGTTGTTCTCCGTCGCGTGTTCAGGTTCGGGGGATTGCTGTTCATTTTGGTCGGCGGGTGGGGTTTCGTTGGTTTCGTTGCTTTCGAGGGCGGCGAGACGTGCCTTGATTTCATCCACCACCCCAGTCAACATGGCAATGGTTTCCTTGCTCGCCCCCTCCTTTTTGAGGTTGCCAACCAGATCGGCGAGGTAGTCGAGGAGGGCCATGATGGCCTTGCGGACTTCCTCCATTACGCCAGGGGCGGCGTTGAGTTCGGTGACTTGCTCCGCGGTCAGTTCGTCTTGCAGGATCATCCGCACCAACTCGTGCGCCTGCTGTCTTGCCTGGTGCTCCGGGGTGCCGTTTGTCTGGTCGTAAGATGACCGGGCGAGTTTCGCCAATCCGGGGGCCTCCGACTTCACCAAAGACCAAAGTTTTACAGCGTCCCATTTTCCCTCCCCTTCGAGGATGAGGCCGATGCGGTGGATCACTTCTTCGAGCACGACCGCGCGGCCCCACGATTCGGCGTTGGACCCGACTCCCCCCGCCGTGGCGGCGAGCTTGGCAAAATCAAGAGTCAACTCACCGCTGGCCGCTCCCGCGGTTTCAGTTTGCAACCCGCCGGATTCCGGGGCGGATCCGATCCGGATGGCCGGGAATACCTTCCGCCAGCGGTTCAGCGCCTTGGCGAGACCCCGGGCCATCGCGGCATGGTTCTTTCGGGCGGCGTTCGAACGGTCCTTCGAGTTCTGAGTGATTCGCTCTGCGATTTCACCCTCGCTCATCCCGAGTTGCTCGACGACGGGGCCGGCAGCAGTAGGGGGGATTGAACTTTCTGCACCTGATTCCCCCTGTGATTGTTGCACTGGTGATGATACCAACGTGGCGGCGCCGTCCTGGATGGCCCCGATGTTCATTTGCCGGACTTGATCGACGGCATCCTCTTCACTCTCCGCCGTGATCTGGATCGGCTTGCGCCCTGGCACGTCCACGGAGTAAGTGCCTTGAGGTGCAGATTCAGCCTGAACAGGTCCAGAATCGGCGGTTTGAGGTCCAGAAGGTGCGGATTCAGGTCCAGATTTACCCTTTTGAGGTGCTTTTGCCGCCGGTGCCGGAACGCTCATCACCCGTTGCGCCATTTCGCTCATCGGCAGAATCTCACCGGTGGCCGGGAATTGGGTCGCCGTCCGGTTCAGGAAACCTTGCGTGAAGATGGGCCGCCCCTCGGCGGTGAACGTCACGCGCGGCATTCCGTCGGGCGTCGGGGCCTTCGCGTCCGCCTTCAGCTTGCCGGACGGGTCACGAGTGAGCCCCAGGGCGGCCAGGTCCGCTTGATCCATGGTCATCGGGCCGCCTCGCGCCAGCTTGACCGCAGCAGTCGCGGCCAGCACGTCCTCGGCGGCGATCGCGGGATTCTCCCGAGCGTTGAACATTTCCTCATCATGCGCCCCCATCATTTCGCGCGTTACCGGGTGAGTCCCCGCCAGTGCCTTGAGAATGTTATCCCGGACCCCGAGCGATTCAGAAAGGGCCTGCTCTGCCGCCGCCTTTTCGTCAGGAGTTTTAGACGACGCCAGTCGAGACTGTGCCGCTTGCACCGCCGCGTCCGCTTTCGTGAAGTCCACGGCGCCGACCTCCGGATGCCCGGAGATGCCTTGCATGATGGTGGCGGATGGAGTCGCGGCCATGGTGGCCAGGGCGGTCGCATTGCCATCCTGGAGGACCTTGGCATCGGCCTGGGGTGCCCGCGCCTCCTTGTAGGAGTTCACCGACCCAGCGAAACCACCCACGCCACCCATGAGGCCGCCGAGGGCGCCCGCGTGGAGAGCCGCGGCGAAAGCATCGCCAAAGGTCGAGGTCGGGTCATACGTCGCCTTGGCGAGGAGATTCTGGAACAGTTCATCCGAAAATTCTTCAATCGTTTCGTCAGCGACGTTGATTCCCATGGTCACGAGGAAGGATGAGATTCCCGCCATGACCGTCCCGCTTTTGAGATACTCCCCGAGTCGCTTCATGCCGAGTTTCGCCACGAAATCAGCGACGGGCATCGAAAGTGCCTTCCCAGGGAGGGCGAGGGCCTCCATGCTTTCCGCGCCTTTCGGCAGGAGCGTGGTCAAAAGCCCGGTCACCACCCCGGCCAGTCCGGCAATGGGCCGCGCCTTCATGGCCGCCGAGTTCATCGCCTGCTGGCGGATGCTCTGCATTTCGGCCTCGGGGATCGATTCGGGATCCCGGTCGCCAATCAATTCCGCCATGGCGGCGCCGCGGTAGGCATCGGAGGCGGCCAGTTGGATATACCCCGCCGACTGCATCCCGGCCGTGGCGAAGATGGCGGCCTTATTGGCCACGCTCAACCCGGCATTCTCCCCGGCGGCCATGGCCATCTTGGCCAGTCCCGCGTAATTATCCTGCACCCACCCCCGCGCTATGTTGGCGGCCATATCCTTGTTCACCCCTTGCGCGAGGAGTTTCGCCGCAAACTCCGAGGCCCCGGCTTTACTGGTCGTGGCGAGACTCGTTTCAAATGCTGCGGATGCCGCCTTGGAACCGATACCGAGAGCACGACCGCCCGCCGCGAACGCAGGATTCAGGAGCATGAGAGGGAGCATTTCCACCCCCATCTTGATCGCTTCCGAGCCAATACTGTTCTGGCGGCCCATCGCGTTGGTGAAACTCCCGTCACCATTGACGAACTCGCTCATTTCCGCGCCGGCCTGATTCGCGCCAGTGATGCCCAGCAGGCTCCCCATGCCGAGCGTCATTTGCGCGATTCCTTCCGCGCCGGCACCGAAGCCGATGAGTAACTTGTCAGCGGCAGCCCTAACGCTCCCCCATTTCCCGGTCAGGAGTGCCCCCCACGCGCTATCGTTCAAATGTTCCTGGGCCCGGAATCCCTCGATCACGGTCCGCATCGGTTGGCCCGCGTGCTCTTTGATATAAGAATCCCAGGCCATCGGGAAAGCGTCATCCAGGGCATCCACCGCGGAAATCTGGAAATCGGGAGCATCCCGCAGCTTCAGCGCCGCCGCCTTCCCTTCCGCGATCTTGGTTTCACGGATTTTGTCATCCGGGATGAGTTTCCTGGCCTCCTCCAGTGAGGATTCGAGTTCGGTATCGTTCCAGATGGCCGCAGGGTTCACGACAACGGTATGATCGGAGAGGACCGTGGCCTTGTCCTTGGAGTATTCCCCGGCGAACCGGGCGCGGTTGTAATCCTCGACCATGGTGCCGGCGGTCTTCGGGTCCAGGCCCGACTCGGCGGCGAGCGTGGCCAGGTCGGCCGCGCTCATTTTGCCACCGTCATGCTGGGCTTTCCGGTTCCGCCATTGCTTCGCGGTGCTGTCCGGGAGTTGCGATTCGTCGATATTCCGGCGGACCTCCGAACTGGAGTAAGATTGCAGGGCCGCCGCGCGGCCCCCCTCCGATGCCACGTTGTTTGCATGGTTGAAATCAGACCGGCGCTTTGCAGGGGCCTCCCAAGCGTCCACCAACTCGTAAAATTTCTTCCGCTTGTCCTGGGCCTCCCCGAGGATTTGCTTCTGGCGGGCGCCGAAATCGGCCTGGTGCGCCTGGATGGCGGCCTCTTTCTCGGGACCGTCCGGCATCGCCGCGATCTTTTCGGACGATTGCTTCGCCTCGGCAGATAATGCCACGATTCGTTCGGAAACTCGCGCGCCCTGGGCGAACGGGTCTTTTGCTTCCGCCGCTTTCACTTCCTCCAGTTGCTTCGTTTCGATGGCAGAGCCCGCGCTCTTAAGTGCCTCCGCGTCCTTTTGGAGTTGGTCGCGCTTCACACTGAGTTCGCGCACCCGGGAGCCTTGCCAATGATTCTGGTCGAGTGCCTCGGATTGCAGGTTGATCGGAGTGGCCGCCCGCGCATCCCGCTCCTTGATAAAGGCGGCTTCCTCCGCCTTGTATTCGGCTTGCCTCTTGGCGAAGTCATCGGCGGCAGACTTGTATTTTGTGGGGTCGCCGGCGAGTTCCTGGACGCGAGACGCGCCAAGGGCGGGATCCTCGGCCACTTTCGGGGCCTCCCGGATTTTGTCCGCTTGCGCCTTCACCGCGTCATGCGCCCGTGTGAAGTTCGCCATTTTGGCCTCCCAAGCCTGTATCTTGATCTGCGAGGCAGCGATTGCTTCCGCCAGAGCTGGCATTTCGTGGCCGGCCACGCCAGTTTGAGCGCGAGCGGCCAGGGCGGCCGCCTCCTCATCGATGCCTTGCCGCTCCTGCATTAACCCGCCCTCGATGGCCTTCAGCCGCTCGATGCGGGCGCCGTGCTGCTTGTCGAGGGCCGCACGTTCGGCCACGGGGTCAATCTTTCGCTCCGCGAGGAAATCGGCAGCACTCAGGCCGGACACGCGCAAATCCTCCAATTTCGCCTCCGCGAGCTTGGTTTTCAGGGTGCGGTGCGTGGCGTCACGTTGGACCGTCGCTTTGTCCTCCTCGCTGGAAATCCCGTTCGTGATCCGCCCTTGCGCCTCCGCCAGTTGCTTTGTGGTCGGAGGGGATCCGATTTTCGAGAGTTCGATTTCAGTTTGCGCGGCAATCACCTTTTGCTTACGGGTGGCGGCCTGCTGGAGTTTCTTTGCGGACTCGCTTCGCACCGCAGGATCATCGGACGAAACGCCTTCGTTGGGATCGATGTATTGCCACGGGGCCTCCTTGTTTTGCTTGTAAACCCCAGGGTCGTTCGGGTCATCCGGGTTCGGGCCGATCTTTGCGCCGGCGTCAGGGCGCTTTTGCTCCCATTTCCCGGCCTTGCGCTCCATTTGGAACGCCTCCCCGTTTTGGTCGTATTCCATGGGACCCTTCATGTCCATAGTCTGCTCTTTCCCGGTGAGGGGATCCAGTTGGGGCCGAATCACACTGTCCGCGTCGGTGTATTGCTTCACCCCGCGCGTTCGAAGATCCGCCTCGGTGACGTTGTTCCGTTGGTGAAGTTGGTCACGCTCCTGGTCCTTTTGGGCGCGCTCCTGGTCCTTTTGGGCCGCAGCGTCTTCCCGTTCCTGCATTCTGGCCTCCCGTTCTGCCTCGCGTTGGTTCCGGGCCGCTTCACGGTCCATCTCCTTGTCGCTCGGTGCCGCATCCAAGGGAACGGCCGGCTGATAGGTTGGTAACTTCGACGAGGGTGAGAGAATGCGACGTTGGCCCATAGCCGGGAAATTACCCCCTCGCAGAAATTACGCTAGTCCCGATTGTCAGCGTTCGCAAAAGACGCGGCACTTTCCGAATCACTTCCGTTTCGAATAGCCTTGGTAACTCTTCTTCCAGTCAGGGTGGTTCGTATCAGTGAATCGGGGGTCGGGCATTTGCGGCGGCTCTGCGTTGGCGGCGTCCCATTCATCCGCGGCTTGCTTCCCGTATGCGCCCCGATAGAGCGGAGAATCAAACTCCTTATTACGCTTGTCTCTGTGGGCGGCGATCATTTTTTGATTGTAGTCATACTCGTTTTTCAACTTGTCCACCTCTCCTTGTTTGGCGGCGAGCTTCTCGTCATCCATCTTCTGCTTCATAGCGGCAGTAAGGGGGGCGCTCGAAGCACCCGCCGCGGTAGAAGGAGCGACCGCCGACGGCGCGGGTGGAGTTGTAGAGAGCGTGCCCGTCCGAAGACTGCCACCGGGACCGCTCCCAGGCGTGGGGACGGGTGGGGCAACTGGCGCAGGAGCGGGAGCGGCTGGCGCAGGCGGAGCCACGGGAGCGACCGCAGCAGGGGCCGCCGGAGGGGCGACCGCGGCGGGCGGGGGAGTAGAAAGTGAGCCAGTCTGGAGGCCGCCACCAGGACCGCTACCGGGAGTAGGCGCGGGGGCCACGGGGGCCGCGGCGGGGGCCGCGACCGGAGGAGTCACAGGGGCAGGCGCAGGGGCCAAGGCAGGACCAGGCGGAACCACTGGTGCCGGGGCCGCCGCAAGAGGAGGACCAGGCGGAACCACTGGTGCCGGGGCCGCCGCAAGAGGAGGGGAAGGAGGGACCACCGGAGCGGGGGCGGGAGCCACTGGAGGGGCCACCGCAGCAGGGGCCACAGGAGGAGCAACAGGGGAAGGGGCCACAGGAGCGTAGGATGAACTCCCTTGCTGCCCCTCGCCGCCGACGTTGAAGGCAGGCGATTGGTTTTGGAATGCTCCCGAACGAATGGGCACGGATCCAACACTCTTTTCCTGGAGGGCGTTGGATGCGTTTTTGTCCACCCGTCCTTTCAGCCAATTCCGCTGATCCCCACTTATCACAGGACTCCCATCCGCTTTTCGCGCGATGAAATCCGGGCCAACCGTGAAACCATTTTTAGCGGGGGCAGCAGGCGCGGCCCCTGGTGCGGTTGTGCGGTTGCCAGGGTAAGGATTCGCATTTGCTGGGGCCAGAGGATCCGCCGAGGGAGGGGCGACCGGGGAAGGTTTCCCACCGAGGAGAGGATTATTCGCGGCGGGGGTCCCGTTTACGCTCGTGGTGACAGGTTCAGCCGGCGCATTTTTGTCGCGTTCATCCGCCCTTGACTCTCTCGATGCGTCTCCCGTCTCCGCGACGTTGCGCTCCATTTGGCGCAGACCGCCAGGACCGAACCGCCCGGGGCCATTCGCTTTCACCCAGTCGATGCCGCTCCCTTGAGAGAGGCCGCCAGTCCGCAGGCCGCCACCAGGGCCAGACCCGGAAGGGGGAGCAACGGCAGAAGGGGCAGGAGCAGGAGCACCGGCCGCAGGGGCCGCACCGCCCGGAGGGGCGACCGCCGAGGGGGTTGTCACCAGGTCGCCACCGGTGCCCTTGGCCTCGTATGCCTGGCGCTCGTGATTGGGCTTGGCGACATACTCAGACCGCAGGGTGGCGGCAGCCTGTTCTTTCGTTTGGCCGGCGAACCTCCCCGATTGGATAATCTGGAGGCCAGGCCGTGAATTCGATTGCTTGAGGACCGCAGTCCCGAGAGCCTCATCGATGTAAGCCTGCAAACCCTGCTTCCCAATGCTTTCGGGAGTAGGTTTCGCGGTGGACGTGTAAGGAAATGGGGATGTTGCGGACATGGTGAGATTAGTTAAAAGTTAGTCGTCAATTGTGAAATCAGGTCATTGTTCCGGTTCAACCACCCTTTGAGGAACTTGGCCATCCGGGGCTTGCGGGAAAGCTGGCAATAAAACGCATCGCGCTTGCTCAGAACGCTCAAGGCAAGACCGTAATCGCCAAATCCTTTAGCGGCTCTCAGCGTGACAGGGCCAATGATGCCGTCATCCCGCACACCAACAACGCGCTGAATCCACTTTACCGCCTGGGTGCGTCCGCAATTCACGGCGCAATCCATCACGGCCCACGCTGTTTTGGGTGGGAGTTTGTCAGCAGCGACAGGGAGCCAGTAATCGGAGAAATAAATTCTCTTGGCCTGCTGTTTGGTGAGCGTGCGGATGTTCACCAGAGGGTGACTCCGTTGGTCGATGCCGTATTTCGTAGCCCCACCTGGATCATCCGGATCATTCTCATAGACGGATCCTTCCCATGGCACCAGCCATTCAAAGTAGTTATCAAAATCGAAAGTTCTCATTTCAGGTGGTGAAGTTTGAATTGGCAATCAAGTTCCGCCTTGCCCTCATAATCGGCGATCGGTTCATCCTTGAACCCCATGTCGCCGGGAATGGATCCCGCCTGGTGCGACGTAATGGAACCCAACCAGACGGCGAAAGCGATCCATACGGCGAGCAGGAGGAAGCAGGCGAGTTTCATTTTGTGTTGATGGGGATGCCGAGGACGGATTCAGGGATGACAATGGGGCCGCGCGGGGAGGGCTCCCCGTTGTTCCAGAATGCAACCGTGACGCCTTGGAAACTGGCGCTGATGGCAGGACCGACGTAGCGGCAGGGCGGTTTTGTCCCGTCCGCATTTTTAGGAGGGCAGGAGCAGGAGGGCACGAGCAGGAGGACGGCGGAGAGAAGGAGGGCGGAGCGTTTCATGCGGATTATTGGAAGAAGAGTTTGTAAGTGGCGAAGGCCCCGAGCACCGCCGCCAGAATCACCAACCACGCCAAAAAGATGGGCGGCAGCGGAGGGGGCGGAAAATCGTTGGAGCACATGGCGGGGTGATTGGTTGCAGGAGAGGGATTCGAACCCACGGTGACCCGGTTATGAGCCGGGCGCCTTACCAGCTTGGCTATCCTGCGGTGTGGGAGATTGTTCGGGATGCTCCAGGACCGGGCGGGCCTTGGGAGCGAGACGGAAGGCGTTGACGGTATTCACGAGGTTGGTCAGGAGGCCGATGCAGGCATTCACCTGGTCGCGTTGCTGACTGGGGAACTCAGCGAAAGCCGGGAAAAGAATGTCGCCGAGCAGTTCCACGTCCTCCCCGGTGATGATGGTCAACTCGTGGGGGACTTCCTTGATCCCCTTGAATGCCGCGACGGCGGTGCCGCTGATGGCCAGGGCGATTTGCGCCCCCTCGATGATCCCCACCTTGCCATCATCCTCTAGCGCGGCATGAGTCTGATAAAGGAGTTCCGACGCGAACAGCAGAGCCTCGGCGGTCTGCAACAAATTGGTGGCGGCGAGTTTTTCCGCCTGTTCAGGAGTGAATTTCATAGCTTTTTGGTGGGTGGATTTTGGGGTGGAGTGGTCGCGTCGCTCCAAACGCGCTGTGTGGTTGCGTCCATCTTCCTTTCGCAATACTTCCTGAAGAACGGCATTCCTATTTGCAGCATCATTACGCCAAACATTCCCGCGGCGGCCCCGGAGGCGAGGCAGATAATGGGCCCCGGATAGGGGATTTGCGGGGCGAACTTCTCTTGGACGTAGAGCGCGAGGAACGGACCGGCGCCTAGAGCAAAGCAGAAATTCACAGCCCAGCGCATCGCCAGAACTTGCCACAGGCTAACTTGCGTAGATGCGATTGCTAGGAATACCCCGACTACGGCACCGAAACCTCCCCCGAGAGCCGACGCACCGATGATGCGCCACTCATCATTACCCGTCATCATGCCCGCGCCGGCCAGGAATAGACTGGAGGCGATGATCTTGACGAAGCAGATAGAGGCGGTCACGAGGTCGATGATGGGTTGTTGAATGTCATCGCTCAACCGAAGCTTCCGGAGGGTGTCGGGGATCATGGCAGAGGAGCGGGTTCGGGTGGAACGAAAGTGGCCTTCGTTAGATCGGCTTGTATTTTTGACTGCTTGACGGCATTACTCCCAGCAGTGGCCGCCCTTTTGGTTGATCCTCGCCGCCCTCACCGAGTCGCGCAGAGCCCCGCAGGAGGGGGTGAACGACAAGAAGATGATGGCAGCGAGGATTCTCATGCTCTTATTATTCGAACCAACCGTCAACAGTGGCGATAGTCCGAATGACCTGTGAGACAGTGGCGATGGAGGCCCCGATAACGCGGGCCCCAATGGCAACGCGGCGACCAGGGAGAACCATGATCGGAGTCACTGGTTGCCAGATGGTATCCTTGTCGAAGGCGGCACCAATCGCGGCACCATTCGCTAAAGTCTGGAACCCGAGGGGAACGAACCGCGGGCTTCCTGCCGCGAGAGTTGCCCCTGTATGGTTGTAGGCCAGGAAATACTCGATCGTATAGATCGCCGCACCGTTGGCAGCCCCAAGGTTCACCGTGCTCAATCGAAGACCATTGATGAACAACGCATAGTTTGCAGGCACCGTATAGCCGAAGAGGATCAAGTCCGAAAGAGCCGCTTCATTCGTTCCAAAGGAGGTCCCGGCGTTATTCCAGGAGACGTGACCTCCAAGGGTTGTTTCCAATTCGGTCGTATTCGTGACCGTTCTCGTGGTCGGAGCTGTGACGTTGGTATAGTTCGCAGTCTGACCCCAGGCCGTGAGCGGCGACACAAGGCTGTTAAGTCCTAGACCCGCAACGATTTGCGGCCAGGACCGCCCGCTTACGGTGTCCAGCGAGTAAACCGCAGTCGCGCCAAGGATAAGCTGGACGGCGGTTCCCGTGGCCGCGTTGTTATACGAACGGGCGAACACTTGGAAGTGAGTCACGGACCATCCCGTAATCGCAGAAGGAAGGTCGATGCGTTGCTCCGAACCAGTCACCAGCACCCCAAGGGAGGTGTAGATGCGGAACCAAGCGCCGTCTTGATCCATTTCCACCTCAAAGAGGGCGTATTCCGTGGCCGGCACTTGTGCAATGAATGAGGCATTGGAAAGCGCCGTCCCTGCGTATTCAGAACCCGCGATGATGATCTTGGGGGTATACTGTCCTGTGCCGTCTTTCTGCCAGAATGCACCGTTAGCCGAAAGGGAGGTGAGCGTGGCCGTGGCACTGGTGGCATTGTTCGCAATTCCGAACTCAATCAGATTGTTGTTGTAGTGCGTGGTGTGCCGCTGGCGGGAACGCAGGATTAACTTGGCTTTCGGAGGAAGGGGCACCCACTTATTGGAAAGGTGCAAGGCTCCTGCGCCTATTGCGGCGGAGGCGCCAGCGTTGAATGTGATGCCTCCCGTAGCCTGCGTTACCGTGAACGATGTCAGCGTTTGCGTCCAAAGATTCGAATTGAAAGCAGACCCCTCCACAGGTTCCCAAAACAGGAGATTGGGGAGGCTTTCCACTTGAGCCCCATCCGAAAACGAACGGATGAGACGAGGGGTCTTGTAGTCCGCTCCAATACTGGGGTATCCGCGAGTCGTTCCAGGGGTGATGCTGGAGGGGGTTTTATCGACTTGCGAGATGGGAGTTCCCTCCGGCGTGCGGAGTTCAACATACATGCCCTTCGAAGTTGGTCCTACGGTTGCGAGGTCTGCGCCTACGCCTGATTGAATAATAGCCATAATGGTTGTTTGGTTTGAGGTTAGAGTTGGTAGTAATTGAACGAAAAATAGCCGGCGACGAACTGATCCCCGGAGTTCCAGTAACAGCGGGCCGTGGTCGCGTTGATGACCTCGGCGGAGACTGAGACAAAATCCATTTCGGCCTCATCGCTCCGGGTTCCTTTTCCGGTGTAGGGGCCGCTCGCTTGGGAGATGAAAACCTTTTTCGTCGCGTCGAAGGTGCCCGTAATATTAAAGGTGCCAGCGATGGCGGGCGAAGATCCAAGATTGACGGACACAGCGATTCCCACAGGCCACGCGGCGAGCAGGAGTTTGAAAATGGCCACGAGTTTGGCCAGGAGGTCAACGGGAATGTCATCCTGCTGGGCATCCAGAACAGGAACCGTCGCCACAGGGCGGCCATCCGCGAGGCGGGTATTGATTACTCTCTCTTCAGGATACATAAAATGGGTGGTTGGTTTGTGATGGGGCCGGCCGTTACAGCGCCAGGATTTGGTTCCCAATCGTCACGAGTTTGGTCAGTAGATCGGTAACGATGTCATCCTGCTGCGGGTTCGTTTGCGGCACCGTCGCCACGGGGCGGCCATCCGCGAGGCGGGTATTGATTACTCTCTCTTCAGGATACATAAAATTGGAAGGTTAATTTGTTTGGAATGAAATGGGAATTTCCACAGAGAAACTCAGGACCGCCGGCCCTTTTGATGTTTGCCGCCCGCCGCCGCCGGACCTGGTGACCAACTGTTCCCGTGCTCTCGTCACCTGGACCCCAGCGGTGACCTGTTTATTTTTCTGCGCGAGCGTTTCGCGTTGCGACTGTTCCGCGTGCTGGCGCTCAGTCAAAACGGTTTGGGCCAGGTCTCCGGTCACAACGTAGGAGTTGAATACCGGCTTTTGAAGCGCGACCGCCGGAATCACTGGGAGGATTGACCCTGCCGGGACCTCGGCGCAGTTCGCGTCAATCTCCGCATTTGCATCATGCGGAGTTGGGCCGTGGAATGGATCGGAGGTTGGCATTACTGATTTATAGTCGATTGAATTGAAAGGTCAACCCCTACGGCCCCCGAGGCGGTGGCGGATTCGGTAACTTCTTGACCATAGACACGCGAGGAGGATTGCTGAATTTCCTCGGGGAGTTTGGAAAGCGTGTGCTCCTCGTTATTGTCGGATTCCGAGATGGATTCGATGATTTCGCCCCCAAAGGAAACTTGGCCATTGATTTGCAACTTTGTCCCCTCGCTCAAAATTTGCACGTCACACCCGGCCAGTTCGCCGCCTTCGGACACACCTTTTGCCACCGCCTCGATGATGGATGCGATATTTGCTTGGAGGTCAGCGATGGGGGTAGGAGCGGGCATAATTTACCAGTTTCGAGGGGTGCCGTGGGTGTTGTGATTGCCCACATCGACACGGGTTGATTCTTCGAGGAGGCGGGCCCGGGAGCGTTCCGCGCGGGCGACGGCGGCTTTTTTGTCGCCAACGTAAAACTCGTGGCCGGCCAATTCCTCCTCGATGAAGGAGATCAGGTCGGAGTGGTAGCTGTCCAGGATGGGCACGGAGCGCGGCGTCGCCACCGCGCCAGGAGTGGTCTCCGCATCGGTGATAATGTCGGAGAGGACCACAACGAAGGGACCATATTGCACCTGATATGTAAGACGGTAGAGCACATCGGGCAGGGGCCACACGCGGATATAGCTGGCCACATCGCGGAGGGTGTAAATCCCAACCGCCTCATTCTCGGCGCGGGCCTCGGGCAACACGGAATCAATCCGGTAATACCGGGGATGACCCGTGGCCGCGACCGGGGGAATGTCCAGGCTGTTCCATGGGGCCAAGGAAGTGGTGTCCCCGACAATACGCAGGTCGAAGGCGGTTTTGATCCGGTAGGATAGGCGGACCACATCGCCGTAAATGGTCATCGGGTAGCCGGCCCCGGATGCCTTTGGGAAAAATAGGTCACCGCCAATGGTTCCAGAGGTTTTTGCATCGTTCCGGAATCGATTCAGCACTCCATCCCCAGTAAGGACCACCGACCGTCCAGCGCACTGGTCAGGAATGGCCGCCGCCGTCGCCGCCGTGATCGGGGCCACGAGTTGAGCACCCAGGCCTCCGCGCTTGTGGTGGGGCGCCATGGAATTATGCAGGGCCATGGCGCCAGCGTTCACGCAATCAAGGACGGTCTGCTGGTCATCGAGTTCCATGGCCGACACATCGCGGATGGCCAGGTTCCGGGTTGCCCGTTGGCAGAGTTGCAGAACGTCGATCATGGTTTCGTGGCCCTTTCCGGCTTTGGTTCAAGGTTCGGATTCTGAGGGTCGGCCATCCCGTATTTTGCGCGGGCTGCCTTCGCCGCCTCGGTGATGGGGGCCTGATTATCCCGGCGGACACAGTGAATTGACATGGCCGCGGCCTCCTTGAGCAGAGGCACGAGGAGGCTTTCGGCGTATTGGTGGGGCATCGGGATCGGTGTCCCGCTGGAACAGTCCAACGCCCGGTAACGAGGAGTCTCCCGTTCCACGTCCGCCGTGAGGGTGATGGAGGTTTCGCCGGCAGGGACGGAGGTGAGGTAAATCCGGATCCGCGCGTTGTCCCCGGTGCCGGAGCGCGAGCGGTCCACATGGTATCCGTAAACCTTGGGCTTACCGGGAGTGGTGTAATACCGATCGAAATTGAGATACTTGGCGCGCGTCAGGCAGCCAACCAGATGCCGGACGATCGGGGTGACCCCCTGCGTCGAGTTCATGAGCACCGGCCCAACGACCGCCTGGGCGGAATCGGGCAGCGCATAGTAGGTTTTCCCGCCTTCCACAACGGAAGTGGACAAAGTGAGGGTTTCCCGGTTAAGGTAATGAAATTCCTTCGAGTTGAGGAAAATGGCTTGTAGGCACCCGTTGAGAATGTCCAGTGCGGCCGCGCCCTTGGTGCCTTTGGTGTAATCCGCGCAATCATTGCATTTCGATCCCCATACGGAGAAGATGGCCGCGAGAGCCTGAGTGACGGTGTAACCCACATCGGAGGGAGTGAGAGTGATGGACCCGGAGAACCCCATTTTCAGGAGGGCCACAGGGACGGACTGCGGCACCTTCAGCTTCGCGGCACCCGCGAACCCCATATTGCAGGCCATCGGGCCAGTCGGCAGGAGCGTCGAACGCATAGCCGATCCAGACAGCCCGGTGAACGCCATCGCCGCCGTGGCTTTGATAAAGTTGTAACCGTAGTAGTTGGTATCCCCCGTGACCGTCCCGCCGATGGGGTAAGGGGATGGCCAGTAAACATTCGCCACGCCTATCACTTCGCCGGCGACATTATTCGTCGAATTGTCCAGAAAGTTCGCCGTCCCAACAACAAACCCGAGATTCACGCTTGTATCGTTGAAGGTTGCCGTCCCTGTATGCACTCCAGTGTTTTGACTCGTGCCGTTGAAAATCCCCGTCCCGTCGACCGTAAGAACGGAATGACTGGACCCGGAGAACACGCAATCCCCAATAATCGCCGTATTCAAAATGGACGATCCAGAGGCCGTGACGTTGCCCAAAACCGTTCCCCCGTTGATTGTCGCCGTCCCCGTCGTGGTGACATTGCCCTCGATCGTCGGGTTCGTGAGCACACACCCAGTCCCAACCGTGACATCCCCGTAAAAGACAGACGTGCCAGTAGCGGTCGCGGTGCCGGAGAAAACACACGTCCCGGTAACAAGGCCCTTGTCGATGGACGACCCCGAGAAAGCAACATCCCCTCGAACTTCCCCGCTCGTGTTATTCCAGGAGGTCCCGGAAAAGGCGGCTGGGCCGTAAATGGCACCCTGGTTCCTTGAAGTTCCGGCGAAGGTGCATTCGACGTTCGAATAAACCGTCCCGGCGAGAATCGTGGACCCGGAGACGGTGACTTTGCCGTAGATGATAGATCCCGCATCGCTCCCCCCGGCAGAGGAGAAGGTGCAGTCTCCGTTTATGACCGCAGTGGCCGCCAGAAGACCGCTCCCGGCCCATGTGCAAGTCCCATTGACGACCCCATAACACGACGCCATGCTAGAGAAGGAGCACGCCCCATTGACGATCCCATTGGTGTCTATGATGGAGTTATTATTGAAGGTGCAAGCCCCCGTTACGGTCCCGTCGTTAAGAGCGGATGTATTGAAGGTGCAAGCCCCCACCACGACAGCCCCGGCGAAGTTCTCACTGGTCGCGTTGAAAATGCACGTCCCATTGATTACCCCCTTGTTTTTGGCCGTGGAATTGAACGTCGCCACGCCCGTAACCGTCAGTTGCAGGGTGAAGTCATACCCTGCATTCGTCGCGTTCACGACCGTCGCAGGGTATCCCACCTGGCTCACCGAACTGTCAATTACAACGTCGTCGGTCGCCACGGGGAGAGCCCCGGCGGCGATCGTGTGAATCGCGTTAGTCCACCAGTTTCCCAGCGTTGACCAAGGCTGATTCGCGGCCGCGTTGTAGAAATAGAGGGTGGCCATGATTCACGAGATCAGTCCAGTTTCCAGAGAACGCCAAGAGTTGATCCTGCTTGGACGGTTGGAGGGTTATTGATTCCGACCGTCATGGGGGTCGAGAGTTCGAACGAAGCGATGAGCGTGCCCCCGCCAATCGTTGTGGAGTCGAACAGGCCAACGTGGGTTACCTGCCCGGGCCCCCAGGCCGACGATGGATTCGCAAAGGTCAGAGTGTTGGCCAGGGTTATCGCAGTAATGTCGTTGTTGCTGGAGGCCGCGGCCCAGTCCGTCCGGGCCACAGAAAGACGAAGATACCCGCCCCCGCTGGCTTCAGTGTAATTCCCCCCCTCGGTTGGCGAGGAGGTGAGGAGGGCAAGGCAGAGCTGCGGACCGGCCCCGGTGATGCCCCAGGTGGCCGTATTCAGCGCCGTAATGGCGATGCTGCCTACGTTCGCGGTCGTGACGACGGTATAAGTTCCCGTCCCTCCCGTGCCGGTGCCAAACGCAGAAATGTAACAACCTGCGGTGATCCCCGTTCCGGAGATTATCTGGCCGAGTTGCAGAGTGCCGGAAGTCACGGACGCTACGGTCAGGACGTTGGCCGTGATCGAGCCAGTGACCACGGCACCGGCGAAAGTGAATGAGACTCCGCGGGCGACGAAATCGAGGAGTTGGCGAGCGAATGAGGCAGAAGCGGAGTTCATAGAGGAAGGATGGAATAATTTTTGTAAAAAGTGGGGGTAGGGCGCTTCCACACGCCCCACCCCACACAACTAACCCATGAACAGAGTTTACACCGTGGTGACCAGTGGCAGATCCTTGTAGTGGAGTGCGTGCTCCAGGACCACGAGGCCAGGCTGGCGCCCGAGCCGATCCTCGCGGATCTTCTGGCCCATGTAAGTCCGGATGAATTTTTTGGTCCAGTAATTACCTTCGGTCATCTCGGTATCAAGGCGGTTGCGGAACTTGCCATAGCCACGGAGAGCAGCAGCCGCACCCAGGAGGAACGAGTAGCCGAGGGGCTCACCTTTGGCATTGCAGGGAAGCACGAGGGCACCGGCGGGGTGAACGTCGGTATGCTTGGTTGCGTCCCACACCACGGTGCCGACGGTCGTATGGGCGATACCGGCGATGGCCCCAGCCAAACGCTGAGTGACCGCGATCTTGTTCCCGTCGTTCCCGGTCGTGTATTTATACATGCCGTATTTGTTGGGGTCCGTGGCCGCATTGGGCGGGTTGACGATGATGCAATAGTTGCTCAGGCCATTGGCGGTCACCAGGGTGCCGTCGCTGAACTTATACAAGTAGTTGGGGAAATACTTGTAGTAGAGCTTTTGCGTCTTCGCGGCGGAGGTGGCATTGCCGCCACCGGTGATGTTCAATGCACCAGAGCCGGAGGCGATTGCGTTCCCGAGCAGTGCGCGGGGATTCATCGGGGAACCAATGGCACCCTCGCCGTCGTGGTCGATCACTTCGCGCTCCACGACTGCGATGCCGTCGAGTTCGTCGATGACTCCCTTGAACAGCGAGTTGGATTTGCCGCGGTCGGAGGCGTTGGAAACGATTGTCTGCCACGCGGTATCTTGGCGGAGGACCGCGCAGGCGTCAGAGCAGGCCACGAGCACCAGCTTGCGGGAGGGAGCCCCGTTGGCCATGGTCCCAGTCTTGGCGCGCTGGCCGCCCAACCGGCGCAGGAGGCCGGCAGCGGTGGAAACGAAGTTGAGGCTGAGACCGTCGGCAGTAGCGATGGTGTCGAGCGTCTTGCCATTCGGGCGGATCTTGTTGGTGCTGAGAACTTTGTTCACGAACATCATGTCCAGGTTTTCCGTTTTGATGCGGCCCATCCAGTTGCCGAGCTTTTTCGACTGACGACCGATGGCACCACGGAGGCCCATCTTTTCCTCGGCGCGCTCCGAACCTGAAGAACCGTGACGAATCACGTCCAGGGTCAGCTCGTAGTTTGCGAAGAGGTCTTCTTCGAAATCCGCTTCGTCGTCGAATGTTTCGTCGGCGTAGTGCGGCTCGTTGTAGTAGCCGGACTCCACGCGGATCTTCATGGTGGTGCCGTCGCCGGCGTTAAGATCGTTGTTCGTCAGGATGACGTTCGACTCGCCGGAACCCTCATAGGTTTGCCAGAAGTCGGAGTTTTCTTCATACATATCCACCGCCTTCTGCCAAAGTGTTGGCGCGGTGATTTGGTTGGCGATTGCGGTCGCGTTGTTGATGGTTCCAAAAGGAAAGGTAGGCATAATATTATAGGTGTTGGATTGCCTTGTTTAGAGGCGGGTTTGTAGGGGTGACTCTCCCGTGAGTGGGAGTTGAGTCGGTTGATTTGCTGGAAACTGGCCGTTCGGCCGGTCCTGGGGTGCCCGATTACGGGTTTTGAGCAAGATACGCTTCGAGAGCGTCAATGGTCGGGAACGCAGCGGCGAGCGTTGCGGCATCCGGACTTCTGGAAGCTTGCCCGTTCGTGCTAATCCCACCCGTGAGGGGGCGGGGTTTAACGCCGGGCTTTGGCGCAGGGATTACGGGGGCGACTGCTGCGGGGCCGGCTTTGGGGGCCGTGCCGCGTTGGTTGCCTACCATCATCGCAATGCGATACGCCTTATCGGGCGCATTGTAGAGCGGATTTCCTTGTGCCTTGAGTGCTGCATCGACGGCCGCCATATCGTTCCAGAATCCGGAACCATTGATAGCGGAATCTGGGTAATCCCGGGCCGCCCTGGCGACGGCATCGTTGTGAACCGCGAGAACCTTGGCGTGAGCTTCAGCCTGATTTTGTGCCTGGGCAACGGCATTTGCGCTGGCCTCGGTCACAGACAGGACGGCGAGCTTCCTATCCAATTCCCGGAGGGTCTTGAAAAGGGATTTCTCGTTCTCGGTGTCAAAATTCGCGCGGGCCTCGTCGTATTCGGCGGCCACCGCGTCGGCTTGCTCCTGGAGTTCCCGCATTGCTGGGGTAATCGTAGGGGTGCCATCGGCGGGGGTTTCCACTTGTGCGTCTGGCTCGGTTCCGGGCACGGGGGCCGCGGAGTCGTTCAGCATTGCAACCACTTCGGCCATCGTCTTTTTACCGGCGAAAGCTTTGTGGACCCGGAAAGCCTCTTTGTCGAGGTCGTTGGCTGCCTTCAGGCGCCAATTCTCTGCATCACTCTGTTCCTGTTGCTCCATAACTGCCGCCGTGGGGGCCTCATCGGCGGGAACGTCATCCAGAGCAATTTGAGGTGCGGGAAGGAGGTCGATTAGCTCGCCTCTTTCATCCACAAGTTCAAAAGCACCAGGGTCGTTTCCTTCGAGGAAGGCCATGAGGCGGTCGTTTTCGGACAAACCAGCAACCGGAGTTGCTGCCAATGGGGGATTCCCCGACGGCGCAGCATCCGGCACAGTGGCCTGAATAGGAGCGTCTGGTAGAACAGAACTGAGGTCGGTGTTATCCATGGCCCAAAGAAAACACCGTTGAAGTTTCACGCAATTCTCAGCGATCCACAATTCCATAAGTTTTCCCTACTTTACGGACGGTGCAATATCGGGGTTCGTTAATAGTTGCAGAGTTTCCGGACGATGTTTAATTCTCGTCCATGCCCGCCAGAATTTGCCCTCACTGCAAACGCGACTTTCGCCACCACTACGGAGTCGTGGGTGTCTGCGGCGACCTTCAGAAGCTCCGGAACATCATGCAGGGGGTTATTTCCCGAATCGAATCGAGCGGCTGGACCTCCATGGGAGCATCGAAAGCGGTGTTTCGCCACAACGATCTGCTGGCACTCAAAGACTCCCTGACCTGCGGGCCGCCGGACCGGACGGGGATGGGCCGGCCAACCCTGCAGCCAAACGCGGAGCAAATCCGCATCATCACCGCGCACTACGACGAGCACGGGAACACCGAAGGGCAGCTATTGGCCCGAAAATGCTCGGTCGTTCGCGGTCGAGGATATCGATGGCTGGCCGCCGAGCACCTGGCGCGACTTGAGGCCGCCGACCAATGAAAAAGCCCGAGGAGCGGCCGGTCGGGCCGAGGATGGCCGACATTCGCGCCGTGATCGCCTGCCCGGGCTACGAGTCTGAATTTGTCGAGACTCTGGCGGAGCGCATCGAGGCCATGAAGGAGGAACTGACTGCGAAATTGACGCCCGAGGTCACCGAGGAGAAGCGGACGACCATCGCCATTTACCGCGAACTGATGAATTTACTTCCAACGCGCCTCGCCAACCTGGAGAGAGGCAAAGAAACCAAACCCAAGCAAACCCCATGAGCACCAACCCCTACGATCTACGCACAGTAAACTATTCCACAGTAATCCCCGCCATCCCCGGGACGACGGTCATCCACTACAACGGTTACCATGATTCAACCCAAGAAGAGGCCGTTATCTTTTGGGGCGTTGGAGTGGAGGACGAGGGGGCCGATGCCTTCCCTTGCGTTAAACCCTTCGTTCTCAATCTGCATGGTGGGTTTGCTTCGCCTTTAGACTTTGTGGAAGGGGGCCATGATGGCCGAGAATCGGAAATTATAGGGTTCAACATTCCCGGGTGGGGATTCATGGCCCACTGTAAAACATCGGCTGTTTACGGTGATTACCTCCGCCAAGTGAAGGGGTATGATCCAACCCTCGGCGAACCCAAGTCCCGCCCTTACGGGACTTACGCCAAGAGAAGGGCCGCGACGGAGGAACCCAAACCGGCCCGCCCTTTCATCCCCAATACCCTCTAACCTTCCACAAAACCAATCCCATGAACACCCCACGCTATTCCGCCGAAACCGCCGCCCACCTACTCGACTGGGCCGAATCCCTCATCTGTAACGCGCTCCCCATGAGCCATTGCTCCCAAGATGATTGGGACGGCCTGGTAAAGAAGTGGCGCGAGGCCAAGAACATTCCCGCGCTACCAGTGACGCAAGAGGAGGCCCCTATTTACATCCCCCCGGGCTGGATACTCACCGGGAATGTCCCCGATCCATCGCCTGCTACCCATGCGGACGCGCTGCGCGCCCTGAATGCTTTGTGGCGTGCCTCCGTGGACCGCGCAGAAGACCCTTCTGGCATCGTGGAGCGAGCGACCGCGGCAAGGGAGGCCATCCTTGGCATCAAGCCCTCCGGCCCACCGTCCACCATCGACTTCCATCCCCCCGGAGTGAAAGCACAGGTCATCCCGGCAAATCCGGACGGATCCCCTATCCCTCGCCAGTCCCGCGCTGGGTGGGAGAGTATCCCCGAGGAGGTCCACAAGGCCGCGGAACTCGTGCGGTGCTTCTTCGAACGCCAAGGGGTCAAAACGTGGGTATTCAACGGGGTCGCAGGCCGTGGCACCATCACGGAGCTGGAGAAACAGAATGACACGTTGAACAAGTTGCTCTTGGACGCCCAAAACGACGCGCACCGCTACAAGAAGCACTGGGACCTATACCGTGGGTTTCTGCTCCGGGCCGTGGACCTGCTGACGCTCGCACAGGAGAACTACTTACAGCAGAGCGGATACTATGCCGGAGCCATCGCCGCCCTCCTGAAGGAGTGGGAGGACTGCTAAAGGTTGGGGATCGGGCTCGTCGATTCTCCAGGAACCCCCTCCGGCGCCACCGTCGGCCCGCTGATCGGCACGCTGAACGCCTGCGGGACGATAAACCGTTCCGAATCCTCGACTTGGAGGCTGGTCAGCATCTTGATGTAAAGCGGGGCCATGAGGGCCTGGAGTAGCGGCTGAAGCGAGTAAAATTTCTCCGTCACCATGATGACCTCGCTCGTGCCCTTGAGAATCTGCTCGTTCTTGTAGCGGGTGAGGAGGACGGTGATGTTGAACTTGAGATTCTTCACGTCCCGGGCCGCGACCATGAGTTCGGCCGGCACCTTCCCCTCCATGTATTGAACCGTCTCGTCATCCTTCAGATTCTTGAAGAGGCACGACACGAACGCATTGGACACCGACCCGATGCACATTTCGAGTTCGCTGATGTATCCCGAGAACATTTCCATCGCGGCTTTCTCGATGTTCCGGATCCCAGTGGCCAGCTTGGTCGATGACATGCCGGCCGCGTTACCGTCGTTCGCGTGCTGCACCCCGCTTTCGTTGAGGGCGAGCTGGAGGAAGAATTGAATTTCCTCGGTGAGCTTGTCATACTTCGTATCGCTCAAATAAATCACGTCCAGAATGTCCTCAGACTTCGCGTTTGCCTTTGGGGTCCATGTGGAGAGGTCATTCATCCGGAGGTTTTTGTTCGCCTCGCCTTCCTCGGTCAGGTTGGGCCGCCAGAACACGACTTTACCGCTGGAACCCTGAGCGATGTTGCGCCTATTAACGAGCAAATCGACGGTTTCCTGGTAGGATGAGAAATATTCGTATGTCCCTTGCCCATACCAACGATCCGCGACGGGTTTCGCCACGATCGGGAACACCGGGCGCAGGCCGGTCTCGTTCATGGCCGCCATGTAGTTGTAGAAGATCGGGGTGCGCGTGGTCAGTTCCATGACGAGGAGAATATCCTCCTCATACCCATCCCCGTCCGCATCGAACCGAATCATAAATTCCCCGGTTTCCATGGCAGGCCCGGCCATCGTTGGCTGGAGGCTCTCGGAGAGTTCCGACCGGCTACTATCGCCAGTTTTCCCCTCCGCAGTCTGGCCCAGCGCATTCCGGATGGCCTCGATCGCGGCTTGGAGTTCCTCCAGGCTTTCACCTGGGCTCTCCATGTAATCGGCGGCCAGGGCGTTGGCGGTGTAATTCATGAGATGGACGATGCAATCGGCATCCTTGGCTTGCAGGGTGCGCGCCGTCAGCGGTGCGAGGAAGTCGCGGTAGTAGATCGGTTTCACTTCCGGACCGCAGTAATGCTCAATCTCCTGGTCGAGCAGGACCTCGGCGAACGTCATGACTGGCGGCTTGAGAGTCAACCCGTCCCGCTTGAGGACCATGGGCGGCAGCACGTCGGGCATGGGAGGGAGTGCCGGCAGCGCATCCACGTCGATGGGGGTATCTGCTGCGGGGACCTCGGGGGCCGGGGCCGCGGTGGGCACAGCTACCCACTCGTCATCCTGCTCGATCGGCAGGCCATCGGCTCCCAGGAACGGGTTGCCATCCTCGCCCACGAGGCAGTTCACCCGCTTGCGGAAGAACGAAGCGTGGCGGACGTAGCCGACCTTGAGAATCGCCTCGCCCATATCGAACGCGGGTTTCACCGACCGCCGGATGGAGTCTTGATTCTGATTCTGGATGAGCTTCGATTCGGCAATCTTTTGGAGTGCGCGGGCCAGTGCCTCATCGGAGTTGCCAATGGCGTCGATGTTGATCCACGGGTCGGATCCAAAGAAATAGTTGCTCGCCCGCGCGGTCTGCTGGGTCGCAATGCGCCGGCACAGAGGCACGACCAGGTTGGAGACGGCAAAAATGGAATTGGGGTCGAGGAACGGCCGCCAGGTAAAATCATTCTCGGCCATCAGGGCATACATCATCCGCTTAACGAGGAACTTGTTTTCAGACTCCAGTCTTCCGGTCAGCACGTTCCGGTTGGACTCCAAGAACCCGGCGGGGATGCCCTCGATGGTCTGCATGGTTTCGTTCCGACCCAGTTCCACGCACAACTCCTCGTATCGCTTCATGGCCCGGTCGCACAGGCGTTTCTCCTGCTCGTAGCTCAGGACGAGATCCGCCTTGAATACGACGAGGGGGGTGTTTGGTCCGAGCGGCGCCAAATCCCGAAACTCCTGGTCGAGCATTTCGGCGGGGTTTCCGGAGGCGATTTCAAAGGCGGGAGCGGAGGATGGAGTCATTTGACCGGGAAATTACTCCCGTCTAGCCTAAACGTCAATAGCCGCTGATTTTCCGGCCTCGTCAAGCATCCGCTGCAACTCGGCCCTGGCCGCCGGCGAGGCCATGAGGCGCGCCATGGCCTCATCCCCGTTGTTTTTGACCTCCTGGGTGACGATTTCCTGGCGCTGGATGGGATTGCCCACGAAATACGAGAGCGCGAGCTTGCCTCCCTCCAGTCGCAACCGGTGGTCGGGGACCGTTACCGGGACCTTTTTTCCATCGGCTCCAGTCTCCCAGGTTATCGTTGTAGCTTTCAAGGCGCCATGGATCGCCACGGCAATGTCATCGGCGGTCACGAGTTCGGCCAGCCGCCCGATGACCTCCATCGATTTCGTTTTGTCCCGATTGGCGAGCGTTCTACCCGGTAAGTCTCCCATGGCCGGAGTCTATTCCCGAAGGCTCCCGGCGTCAAGGCCCCGGAGGTTAACACTTTTTTGTGAGTTTTTTAGTCAATGCCAAATGGCCGCCTCGCGTGCGCGCAAGAATCCCGCTTATTGCCTGGGAAAATGCGGGAAATGAACCGGGCATTATGGCAATTACAGTTTAGGGGGCCTCCCGGTCACGATGGGGAGGGAGAGGTAGGTGTCCTCATCCATGTCCACATACGCGCCCACCATCCCTTGAGCGTCCAACTGCTCCCTGGGGAGGGGGCGTTCTTTCCTTGGGCGCCCTTTGGACTTGGATCCGTTGGCACGAGCGACGGCGGAGCGTGCTGCGTGCTGGGCCGGGGTGTTGGCGGATCCTCCGAGTTTGCCGAGCTTTACGGCTGGGGGATATTTTGGCATGTGGATGGGGTAGGTTGAGGGGTGATGAGGAATGCGGGCGTTCTGTCCCCGCACCAGGCGCCGATTTGGTTAAACTCGTGCCATTCCTCGGCCTCATCCTCATCCATTCCGTCGGCCATGAGCTTTGCGATAACCTTGGCCCGATCGTAAATGAGGATAGGCTCCTGGCCGTAACGGACGCAGAGGCCGGCAATGCAGTCGTCGTAACCGTCCATTTTTAGCATGTCTCCGTGGATTTCGTCCATTTCGTCGAGCCAGTCGCTTGTGGTGGGAGTGTTCATGGCGTGGGATATAACCTGGAGCGGTGCGGGTTACAAGCGGTTTATTTCTCGGGCTGGAGGATAGACGAAAATAATACTGAAATGGGCGAATTAATTAATTGACGCCACGTATTTATGGCTTATGTTCAATCGTCATGAAAAACCACTCAGCACTCAACTACAAGGCCGGGGACCGCGTGCGGGCCATCGGCTACACGGCCCGAGAAATCGGGGCAGGAATCATCACTGGGCTAGTCCCTCCCGTCGGAACTGGCGGGGAGTGGAGTTACTCGGTCAAGTGGGAGAACCTCCCCGACGAAGGCAGCGGGTGGCGGGACGCGGACCTTGCCGCCGCGCCGGCCAAGAACCGCTTCGCCTTCGATCACGACGAAATCAGCAAGAACATCTTCCGCGCCATCCGCAAAGCCATGAAGGACGGGGTGACCGGGATGAGCGTGGGCAACCTCCACATGGTCACCACCACCCCCACGAACGGGCCGACCGGAACGAACGCCCGCTACCTCTACGCGGAGACCTTCCGGGAGGTGCTGGCCAAGGTCAAACTCCCCCGGGGCTTCGAAATCATCACCTAACCCAAACCAGAAACAGAAACCCATGAAACACACTCCACACACATTCAAGGTCGGCGGCAAAGCCACCCACACCATCCACACCGACAGCCACGCCGGCTACATCACCCACATCTCGCCCAACGGGAAAACGGTCTATTTCGGGCGGGCAGAGGCTAAACTCCTCAACGGTCCGATGTCGGGGGAGCCGGATGCCCTCAACTTCAGCCCTGGCGGCTTCGTCGGTCACACTTCGGGGACGCAACGCTGGGAGGTGGCAGCCGAGCCCGCGGGCGGCTACACCACCCGGTTCAGCCTCCGGGGGAATGGTCGCTGGAAGATCGCCGGCGGCTCGGCTCACAGCCCTGGTAACACCCTCCGGCCAGGACACAGCCCCCACTACGACTTCAACTTCTAACCCAAACCCAAACAACAACACCATGAAACACGCAGCAAAACTCAGAATCGCCGGGGGGGTCCTCCCGGCCCTCAACGGCTCGGTCGCCAAGCTCATCGCCGAGTGGGCACCCATCCCGGCCAGGGTTTACGCCCATGACAACACCGGGCGCCCCTACGAGGTCCGGAACGCTCGGACACCCAAGAATCACGAAATGGATCCGGCACGGGTGCTACCGGAGCACGAATGGACCCCACTGGGGGAGGTGGCCTACCTGGTCGTGGTGGCCATCGCCAGCACCGAGGTGAACGTCCGGGAGTTCCGAGTCACCACCCACGACGGGGTGCGCTTCCTGGAGAGTCCCGAGGGGCACAACGTCGCAATGGAGGGGGAACCGGTCCGGGGCAAGCATCGCTTCACGCTCTACGACGCAGACGGCGACCCGATCCGCACCGGGAGCGCGGAGGACATTGCCGGCGCCTTCGCCATCCTCGAAATCACGGTGGTGGTGGATGCGGCCATCGCCCGGGCTCGGGCGGCTCTGCTCCCTGAGTTCACCAACTACTGAGACGAGAAATAAACGAATAATTAATTGACGCCGGACAATTCCTGGAGTATAGAAAAGGACATGAGAAACGCCACTACTGCCACCGCCACCAAGGCCCGCCCCCGCTACCGCATCACCTACACCGAGGGGGTGGGCGACTACGAAACCTTCACCGCGGTCATCAGCGGGAATGACGCCGAGCACGCCGAGGAAAGATTCCTGGACCAAATGGAACGGGAGGGAGGCATCGAAGGCGTGAGAATCAAGACCACCATCCGCCTCCGCGACTAACCCCAAACCACAACAACCCATGAAACAGAAACTCACCCCCGCACAGAAAAAGGCCCTCGCCGCCTACAACTTCGCCCTCTCCCAAGAGGACCGCTACCTCGGCAGCGTCTTCGTGAACTCCCACGGACAAAGGAAGGTCGCGGAGAAAACCCGGGTTGCCTACGATCACGCGAAATCGCTCGGAATGACCCACGAGCACGGACTTTAACCCCAAACCAGAAACCCAAACCCATGAACTACTACACGGCAGAATACCACCGAGAGAATAAGACGTTTCGGGCCGATACCTTGGCCGAAGCGAAAGCCCATGCGACCGCCATCGGCTACGGAGAGAAACCCGCGAACGTGCGGGAGGCCACCCCCGGCGAAATCGAAGGGGCCAAGGCCAAATATGCCCGCGATGTTGCCGGGACCTACCGCTAACCCAAACCAGAAACCAAACCCATGAAAACACAAATGAACAAAACCATGTTTACTCTCACCATGCCAGCCACCGACAAAGAAGGCTTCATCAACAAGCTGAAGCTGATCGCCAACGCGCTCGAATCCGGGAATGCCCGGGAGGCCGCTTACCAAGTCTCGGATGCCATCGACACCCTGAGCCAGAAGGGCACTCGGTTCAGTTACCCGAAGATTTCCAAAAGCTACGACCTCCGCGGCACGATGAGCGATGCCGAATGGAGCCGGATCGTTGACTAACCCCAAACCCAAACCAGAAACCCAAACGCCATGAAATCGCCCCCACTAAACCCAGTAAGGCTAATCCTCAAAGACACCTCAGACCGCAGGGATTTGCAACCCCTTCGCCGCCCGAGGTCCCCGCTCACGTTGGAGTTCCACTTGACCGTAGGCGGACCAGGGTCGGTTCCAGTTCTCGTCAGAGTCGATGCCGGCACCCAGCGCCGAGCAGAACAGTTTGCACTCGCCTGGGCTCGTTCCAGATGGTTCAGAGATGCGCGGACGCTTGAAGTAAATAACACCGAACTTGTGGACTAATCCACCAACCCAAACCAGAAACCCAAACATGACATTCACAATCAACGCCAGCGTGTTCGACGACTCGGACGACCTCATCGAGGTCACCGGGGAGGCGACACTACCCAGCCGCGGGAAACGCGACGAATACGGAGTTCAGATGGAACCGGATGATCCGGCGGAAATGGAACTCCTGAACGCAGTGGATTCCTCCGGGAATACCCTGAATTTGAACCCTGCGGAAACCCAGCGCGCCATCGAGGCGCTATGGGAGGCCGTGGAAGGCCCCCAAGATTAACCCCACACCCAACACCAATGATAATCTACAAATCGGACAGCGTGACCGAGAAAACCACGCCAATATCCCGGATGCAGGCCCTTAAAGAGCTTGGAACCGTCCTTTACCTTTTGCTGGTGGAGACGGGGGTTTTGACCTCCGGCAGCACTGTTTGGAACGTCGTCGCTGGAGAGGAGGTAGCCCCATGAAAAAGACCCCCAAACGCAAAAACAAGCCCGGCGCCGGCCGCCCACGGGGATCCACTAAACCGCCGACCGAACGGCTGAACGTCCGCCTCCCGCAGGGGATTGTGGCCGCGCTGCGCGAAAAGGCCGAAGCCGCCGGCATGACCATCACGGAACTCATGTCGAGCTGGATCGAATGACCGCCACGAAAATGTCACGAAATGTCACGTTTTCGTGACAACCCGGTTCAGACTGTCACGTTTTCGTGACATTTTGGGGTTTTCGGCACTCGAATTTTCTGCTTGCAATCCTCTCCGCTTGTCGGATTATCCCTAAGCCAGATGGCTCGCTTCGGGAAGGAAGCGATTCCTTTTAGAGCGATCCATCGCAGAAAGCCCTCATTCCTTCCCGAGTGAGGGCTTTTTTGCGTCCTGGATCATTGCCCTCCTCCAGTCAAAAGAGGTCACTGCGGGTGGAAACATTCTGCGAACAGCTCGTTGGGGGATTGTGGTCGGTTGCGAGCGGATTCAAAACAAGTTCCGACGGTTCCCTTCCAACTTCCACCGTCGCCGGTTGGGGGGAGGGGGGGTTATGAGAAAATTGTCTTTTGCTGGACGAATACGGACGTTTGCATGATGGAGAAACCATTTTGCTGGAATTTGCATGATTGGCCGGGGGTTTTGCTGGAGGAAACCGGGATTTTGCATGATTGCCTGGTCGTTTTGCTGGAGATTTGCATGATGGGGCGGGGGTTTTGCTGGAGGTTTGCATGATTCGCTCATGTTTTGCTGGAGATTTGCATGATTTGGGGGATAATCGGGCATGGACAACCGCCCGAAACTCACGACCCGCCCGCCGTCCGCCTCCGCGCGGAAGGGTGCTTTCATGGACCGAAAGGGACGGCACGCGGCGATTGAGAGCAACCAGGCGGTGCGGGCCCTGGTCGAGGACCGGGATAAATACCAACCGGCGATGGTTCGAGGGTTGGACGGGCGCGTGCTCCAGGTCGAGGCCATCCCGCAGCTTGGGGAAGCTGGCACCCGGGAGCCCTGGTCGGTGGCATTCGTGGCCGGCGGGGTCAATATATCTGTGCCGCGTTGCAATTTTGCCGTGATTGGCGGTACCCAGCCGCCTTTTACGGTTTCCGGTGCTCCTGTGAATTACAGCGACGCCTCGAAAAACAAGATAGGGCTCGGCACCGGGCCTCACGTCATTTACCTGGAGTGCAGCGTGGACGACACGAGGCCGGAACAGATCAATACTCTGTCTGTCCGCCTGGTCTGGTTCGCGGTGGGATCCGAGCCCGAGAACGTGGCCGGGAAACGCTACATCACGGTGGCGCAGGTCGTTACCGACGCGCAGGCGGCCTATACATACCTCGGGGGGCCCATCCAGACGGCCCGCCGTGGCGACCGAGATTCCGTGTCAAACATGGTGTGGTGGATCAACTGACATGCCTACTCCTTTCCTAGCGATTCGGCTTGACCCAGCGACCGGCGATGAAGTGGCCTACTGGACAAAAATCCGGTCGGTTGGCCTATATTTTTTCCAATCCTACAACGGAGTTACTACTTACCCATCCGACTATGTGAACACGCCCCCCCATGTGTTTTCAGGAAGCACCGAATTTACGGGAACGGCCCAAAACATCATTGGCGACCCGGTAGATGATGACCTCGGGCCTAGACACGGGTCGTTTGGGATGAAGGGCGGTTGCTTTCTCGGGCCAATGATGACAGGAACGTCATTTGATTTTGTTTGCCGTGGGAACGGTTCGATAATCAGCGCATCGAGTGCCAATCTAGATCAGAACTATACTCGTCCCATTTACGTCTATGGAGGAAAGTTCGTGCGTAATTATTTGGACTCCCCGCCGCTGACGGGAATCTCGGCCCCTTGGTATATCACAACATGGGGCATTTCTGTGAGCAGTCCAAACGACCGCCTAATTGTCCCGTGGTCGGATTTCGATCGAGGAGGTAGTTTCTCCCATGAATGGGGCGAGACGGGCACCAAAACGTCCCATGAGATTACTACCATAACCACCATCTCAGGAAACTTTACCATCACGCTGGAGGTTTAGTGCCCACGCCGAACTCCCGCAGCAGCGAACTCTACGAGTCGCTTTGCTCTCTGTTGTCCGAAGAAAGTTTCCCCGGCTTCACGAACACCAAGAAGTAAGAGTGGAACACCCGCGCATGGCGTTGCGTCCCCTTCTGCGGTCCCGGCATCCGTGATTTTGCGGGCAGCACGAACAGGTCCAGCAGCCGGAAGCCTTCATGCTCTGCCCAGTTGCAGACGTTGACGTGTGTCGCGTGCATCTTGTGGTTGTGGATCACGTCTTGGCACTTGAAGACCATCACCCCACCGGGCTTGAGCACGCGCCACGCTTCGGAGAGCGTCCCGCGATAGTGGTCTTCAAGTTCATCGTATCGGTAGTAGCCGCCGAAGCGTGCCGTCATCGCCACCTTGCTGTTGTGGTCGCGTCCGCCTTTGACGTAGGTCAGGAAGGGCGGATCGAAGACCATGTTTCGGAGCGTGTTTGGTTCCAGCGGCAGCATTTGGCTGTCCGCCTCGATCACTCCTTCATGCAGCGGCGTGATGTCGAAGCAGTATTTTGGACGCTCGCGGCCTTTCCAGAATGAACCGTTTCCATAGGTCACATCGCATTCAAAGCCATCTGGACAGTGCAGCTTTTCGATGCCCGTTAGTATCGCGTCGTTGGTGTCATAGACGCTCCGCACAACGGACAACAAGGCATCGTTGGCAACCGCCATCTGCGTGCTGTCGGAGTCTGATTCTAGTTTGAACATTTCAAGTGTCATCGGAGGTTTGTGTCGGCGGTGCCAAGATTGGATTGTTCGGCTTACACGGTTTTCCGCAGGTCGGGCACTGGGGCTGCTCATTTAAGAACTCCTCATCACGCCCAATCCCCCATTTCCTGACCTTTCTTCCCTGGTGGATCCCAAACCCGACATGTTTCACCAATCCCGCCTCCCGAGCCCAGTGCCGGGATTTACATGGCAGGGTAAAACTCCAAGCATCGCTTCCCCAGTAATCAGACCAGCATTCTCGAATTTCAAAATCCGTTAGTGCGCCTTTTTCTTGGAGAATTTGCACCGCGATTTTGACGCACCTTTGCGCTTTGGTTTGGTTTCCCTCAAATTCAGCAGCGGCGGCCTGGCTTGTTTCTGGATCGGATGACCTAGCCCTTACAACTACTCGTTCCCGCGAGGCATAATCAAACAGTTCCCCATAAGGCGAGCTTGGTTGGTCGGTCCGGCTCATTTCGCCCCCCTCCGTTCCAGGTCGGCCTCAATCAGCGCCTCGACGTAGCCCGAGAATGAACGGGAATCGGTCCGGGCGGCCCGCCGGCCTCGGTCGCAGGTGGCCGCCATGATGGAGATACTGGTGTTGCCCTTGCGGAGGGCCGCGGGTAGTTTTTTCTTTTTGTGGGTGCTCATGCCTGGAACGCTAATAACGTAACGCCCCCCGTCAAATAAATATTATTATTTTTTGTGGACAATTTCCGGAGGCCGGGTATAATTCGGGCATTCGGGTGCCATCCGCGATTAAAAAGGCCAACGACCTCCGGAGGGTGCGAAAATACCGGGCGCTTTCACTTCCAACCAACCAACCAAATGCCCAATGAACCATGAACCAAATCCTGATAGCCCTCTCCTCCCGATCCATGACCGTCCTACTGACGGGCATCCTCTTCCTGACGGCCCCCATCGTGGGCAAGGTTTTGATCGAGGTGTCCGAGCCGACCACCAACAGCGTTTGGCCGCACTCTCCACCCGTGCCCTCAATCTACCGTTCAGCGCCGGGTCCGTCGCGCTCTCCTTCCTCATCGGAAGTCTCCGGCCCCTCGACGTTCCGGAGGATGTAATGTGCGCCGTCGAGCGAACCATCACCAACGCTGAATCTAACGCCTCCTACAGATGACACTCACCCCTATAGAAATCGCCTGCCTGATCGTTATCGGGCTGGTGCTCTTTGCCCACATCTTCCCATGAGACCCGACATCACCACCATCCTCGTAACCCTCGTCCTCCCCATCGCGGTGCTCTTCTGCGTCGGTTGGGCGACCACCACCCTGCGCCTGCGGAACCGCCGCAAGCGCGCTTACCTCGCCAACCTCCACCGCTACTACAACACCCGTCTATGAGTCTCCTCAAAGCAATACACGCTATCCGCACGAAAGGTCTCACCGTTGTGAAAACCGGCCGCATCACCGGGGGCATCAATGCAGCCTATGCCAGTTACCCAGACGTTTGGGCGACATTGCACCCCGCTCTCACCGAACAGGGCCTGTCGGTTGGGTTCACGTCAGCCATTATCACCGTTCAGCATGAAACGGAACTGGTCCGCATGACCATGACTGTCTCCGACGGCACCACCGCCGAGGAGCACATTTACGACATGATCGTGCCGGAACGCATCGTCAACTCCCGCGGTAGCAGTGTGACCAACTCGGCGCAGAGGGTGGCCAACGCGGAGTCATATTGCAAACGGACATCGCTGATCCTGTTTTTTGGCATGAGTGCCGGCAACGAGGATGAAGTGGAACGCATGATGCCCGGGGTGGATCAGTCCAATATCCCCGGTATCATGATGGTCAACGAGCGGACAACCTGGCAGGGGCTTATGGATGGAATCTGGCGGGACTTCATGAGCCCCGACCAGTCCGGCAAACTCGGAGACGTGGCCGCCAAGGGGAACGCCCCGATGAAACAACTCTGGTTGGATTACCCGCAGCATCCCGGGGTGCTCGCCTGGGCCGCCGACTGGATGCAGAACGCATTGGAAGAAAACGGGTGGGGCTGGAAGGCGGACATTCTGGCGATCGAAGGTGCCCTTCCTGAATCGATGCAAGCCTGCAACGCCGAGCAGTTATTCCTCGCGGCCCGGGTGCTGGGCAAGGCCATCCGCGAAATGAAGGAGGAGTCGAAATGATGCACCTCCCCGACATACTCAACCCCGACATCGCCATACCGGGCGAACTCACCAAATGGGGGTATCGCAACATGAGCGAGGAGGACTACCGCGCCTTCCCCGCCATTAACAACTCCCTCCTCAAATGCCCCACGCTGGCCGAAATGTATGCGATGCTCACCCAGCCGCAGCAGCAGACCGAGGCCCTCGCACTTGGCACCCTGGCCGACATGGCGATCCTGACCCCGCAGGAGTCGTGGTTAAATCGGTTCGCCATCGCGGACATACCGATCAACCCGACGACCGGGAAAGCCTACGGGGCGGATTCCAAGAAAGCGATGGAGGCCGTGGCGCTCGCGGAGCACTACAACCCCGGTAAGTTTGTCGCCAGCGTGGATGCCATCGCGGCCATGACCTCCGAGTTAAAAGGGATGGCCAAGGCATTCCACGACTCGGCATTGTGCCACGCCTCCTTGGAAAACGCCCTGCTGCAAGTCTCGGGCGTTTTGTTCCACCCTGTCTGGAAATGCTGGGTCAAATGGAAACCCGACGTTCTCCCATTGAAGCCCGACCCCAAGCACGGTTGGAGCATCGGGGACCTGAAAACCACCCGCCGGCACGTTTTGCAGTTTGAGAAAGACTGCCACGAGTTCGGATATTTCGATCAGGGCGGATGGTATTCGCACAACCACGAGTTGCTGCTCGATTCCCAAGGTATCCGGTTGAAAATCACGAATTTCGATTTCCTTGTGATTTCGAAGGCCGAAGATGGCCGGCGCCCGCGCCCCCCCATGGCCCGCAAGATCCGCGTCCCGCTGGATCCGGAACTGAACACCTACATGGCCGGATTCAATGGCCGCGTCTTTCCCAAGGATGGATTCGGCCGGGTCGAAATGTTTCTCGCGGCCCTCCAGGCGCACATTGCAACCAATCCCGACCCACAGGACCCCGAGGCAATCGGCCGCATTTGGGGCGCATACGAAAACGATTCCGAACCATTCGTGCTCTGCAAACTTCCATACAACCGATAATTCACCCAAACCCAACCATACCCATGAACGAAACAGAAACCGCCACACTGGAACTCGAAGAAACCACCATCACATTCGAGATCGTGCCCGCGACCGCCGGCATTGCCCCCGACCAGAAACTGAGCCTCGAACGCTCCTTCCTCCCATTCTTTCAGGAACTCGAAACCCTGAAGGAAGCTGCCTCCAAAGTCACTAATGCCACCGAGGCCCGCGCCGTGCGCCTGGCCCTGGTCAAGGTGCGGACGGGGGGCGACAAAGTGAGGAAGGAAATGAAGGAGGCCAGTCTCCGCGAAGGCCGAGCCATCGACGGGGCCAACGCTATCCTGCTGCACGGCTTGAGCCCCATCGAGAAGGCCATGGAACTCATCGAAACCGAGGAGGCCCGCAAGGAAATTGCGCGGATCGACGCCCTTGTCGCCGACCGGAAAGAGAAACTGCGTGCAGTTGGGGTAATGGCACCTCCGAGTAACCTGTCTGTGCTGGATGAGCCTCAGTTTGAGTGCGTGCTGAAGGATGCCGCCGAGCTGCAACGGATCAAAGCCGAGCGAGAGGCCAAAGAGGAGGCGGACCGTCTCGCCAAGATCGAGGCCGACAAACAGGCGCGCCAGCGCATCGAGGATGAGAACGCCAAGCTGAAGGCCGAGCGCGCCGAGGAACAGCGCCTCGCCAAGATCGAATCCGACAAGGTGGCCGCCGAGCGCGCCGATGAACAGCGCCTCGCCAAGGAGGCCATGGACAAGGCCAACGCGGAGGCCGCCAAGGCCCGCAAGCAAGCCCAGGATGCCGCCGCCGCCGCCAAGGCACTCCAAGACGAGGCCGACCGCAAAGCCAAGGCCATCGCCGACGAGCAGGAGCGCACCCGCAAAGCCGAGGCCGCAGCGAAAGCCAAGGCAGCCAAGGCGCCGGACAAAGAAAAACTCGTGGCCTGGTTGGAGTCGTTCAAGGCCCTCCAACTCCCCACGATGGCGACCACGGACGGAGAACACGCTCTCTCCATCATCAAAATCTCGCTCAACAAAGCGTTCGCCGAAGTCAAAACCACCATCGACACCATGTAATTGCACCCACCACCAACCCATGACCGCACCCGCGCACCTCCCACCAGTCAAGATCCCGGATTCCCCCGTGCCGCTGCCTGCTGGCGTCGTTCTCCCTCCCCTGGTGGCGAACGGAGGCCGAGCCTTCCGGGAGGTGCGCGTTCCTTTGTGGTGCGATGCAGATTTCAAGAAACTTTGGGCCACCGGGAAACTCAAATTTCGGCAACGCGGGTTCACCGTCCGCCTGCACAACTCATCCTGGTGGCTCCAACAGTGGTTGCAGGGATCCCCCGGCAACTGGACCCTCACACCGATCGGCGCCGAGGCCCTCGCCCGACTGCTGGCCCCAACGCGGCCAACCGCCCCGCCGGATGAAATCCCCGTCGAGTTGATCCTCCCCGAACTCCCGAACGGCCTGGAGTCTTTCCTCTACGAATACCAACGGCAGCCAGCCCGCCAACTTTACCGCGCCCTTACCCGTGGCAAGGAGGAATGGGGATTCGCCGGCGCTTGGGATTGCAGTGATTTGGGCACCGGGAAGACCTACCAAAGCCTGGCCGCCGCCATCGCCACCGGGAAGCGAATTGGGGTAATTTGCCCCAAATCCGTGATTGGATCCACCAAGGGCGGCACCGGTTGGCTTGGGGCGTTCCGGCATTTCGGCCAGCATCCGGAGTTTATCCTGAACTACGAGAGCCTGCGGACCGGGAACCGGGAAATGATCCGGCGCACCGGAGACAAAGGCCGACCATTCGCATGGACCCTGGACCCCGACGACATTCTGCTAATTTGGGATGAGGCCCACAATCTCAAAAACCCCAGTCTCAACCGCTCGATGTGCATGGCCTCCATCCGTCAGGGTTTCCAACAACTGTTCGTGAGCGGAACCATGGCCGCCAAACCCAACAACCTGGGCGCCACCGGCGTCGCCGTCGGGCTCCATGCGGGAACCGCCGAGAGTTATGAGCGTTTCCTGCTCTCCCACGGTTGCTACAAGAACGGCAACTCCTTTGAATTTGATCGCTACCGCGGGACGGCGCACCTTGCGCGGATCCACAAGGTTGTTTTCCCGAATCGCGGCGCCCGGGTCAAGATTGCCGACCTGGGCGACAGATTCCCCGAGACTCAGATTTTGTGTGAAGCCATCGCCACCGATGACACCCGCGCCATTGTGGAGGCATACGCCAAGGTGGAGGCCATGCTCGAAACCATGCAGGAGCAGGGGGCCAAGGACCACGAAATCAAGGCGGCCCAGCGCACCGCATACATGGCGGTGAGGAAGAAGTCCGAAATCGCCAAAATCCCGGCCATCATCGAACGCGCGAAGGAGGAAATGGCAGAGGGCCGCAGCGTTGCCATCTTCCTGAATTTCACCGAGGCCAGGGAAAAGATTATGAAGTTGCTGGGAACGAACTGCGGGATTTACGGGGGCCAGGACAGCCGCGCACGAGACGAGGCGATCCGCAAATTCCAATCCGACGAGTCGCGTGTCATCGTTGTCATGAGCCAGGCCGGCGGCACCGGGGTTTCCCTGCACGACATTAACGGGGAGTTTCCTCGCACCGCGCTCATTTGCCCGGACGACAACGCGGTTACTCTCGGGCAAGTGCTGGGCCGCGTCCACCGAGCCGGGGGCAAGTCTCGCAGTCGCCAAATCATCCTATTTGCGGCAGATCCCGTCGAGGAGGGCATTTGCAACAACGTCCGCGGCAAACTGGCCAACATCAAATCGGTCAACGACGGCGACCTTAACCCCGAACACGCATTTTAATTTATGGAAAACAAACAGTCAAAAACACCGTGGAGGGCCGCGAAATGAAACCTATCCCCTTCCTGGAAATGGTGCTTTCCCGCCTCCCCGAGGCGCAAATCACGACGTCCACCCTGCTCGCTCTGGTGAGGGTCGCCACCGTGGACGGCATCGAGCGGCCGATGATCCACCCGACGAAGAGCATCGTCAGCCGCGCCGTCTCCGATGGCCTAGTGGAACGCTGCCCGGATCGACTCTACCGCCTGACCGGGAGAGGCACCGCGATTTTGGTCGGCATAACAAGGATGGACCCGAAATGAGCCTTCCAGAATCAGACCCGTGGGACACCCCCCCGGACCGCGAGGAATACGAGGCCGCCATGGGATTCACACAAACACACTCTCACTCGAAGGGGCTTTCGACGGAAAGGTTGGCAGCCGGCAAGTCTGAAGCAGGCGCGTTACCTATAAAGGAGCGGATACTGGCAAGGTTGGAGGAATTGCCAGAGGGAATGACGCCGGACGAGTTTTGTGAGGAAACCAACGCCCTAATCAACACGATTCGCCGCAGATTCACCGACCTTTGGAAAGAGGGGAAGATTCGCCACCATTCCGAGACCCTGACTCGTCTCAATGGATCCGGAAACGAGTGCGTGGTGTGGGTATTAGGCGACGACCCTTCTCGAAAAACATCAAGGCACGAACAGATGAAACATGAGATACACCGTTTGCGCCAGTTGCTCACCGTCCACGGGATCAATCCTGACCAGAACGATTTATTTGCTAACACCCAACCCACCACACCATGATAATAGGAATCGATCCAGGCAACACTCACAGCGCCTCCGCAATTATACAGGACGGGAGAATCGTAACCAAGTGTTATCGCCCTAACGCCGACTTCATAAAGGACCTCGGTGCCGCGACTGCTCTCCCTGGATTCAAGGGCCACATTGTCTGCGAAATGATAGCCTCATACGGGATGCCGGTGGGCAAGACCGTCTTTGACACCTGTGTGTTCATCGGGCAACTTTTGCAAGTATTCCCAGCGATGAAGCGCGTGACAAGAGTCCAAGTCAAATCTACAATTTGCCACAGCGCGAAAGCGAAGGACGGAAATATTCGCCAAGCACTCATAGACATTTACGGGCCTCCTGGAACCAAGAGCACCCCCGGGGGGACTTACGGCCTCTCCGGGGATATGTGGGCGGCCCTAGCCGTGGCAACCGCGTTTGCGAATGGTTGCACCCTCTACCCCGAAACCCAACTCCCAGCCTAAACAATGAACACCTTCGATACATCATCCTTAAATCTCCCGAAATGCCAATGCGGCCTATTCCGCAGCGCCGAGCGCCTCCTTTGCAAAACGTGCTGGACCCTCATCCCCAGGAAGGGAAAGGAGGAAATTAACGCGCTCCGGAAGGAATACGCGAACGACCCAAAGAACGAGGAGGAGGAGGTCGCCAAAGGATACGTCAATCGCCTTTGGACGATGGTTCACTCATTCGGCGCCGGCAAGGCCCGGGTCGCCAAATACATCGGGCCAACCCAAACCCCTCCAACGGATGCCGCCTGATCCCGATTCCCTCGCGGCCCGAATCACCCGCTCCGATGCACTTTCGTGGTTCGAAATGTATGGTGCGCTGCGCGGGAAGAAACGGCAGATCATCCGGGCCCCCGAAATACACGCGAACATCATGCAGCGCGACATTCGCGCCATTGTCAAATATTGCCACGAGGTCCAAATCCCGTGCCGAATCGTAACCCTGAAGGGCCGCCAGCAGGGCAGTAGCAGTTACTCAGTCGCCGAAATCGTTCACCAATGCCGGCGCACCCCGACCAACGCCCTCATCATCGGGGACGAGTATGAGAAATCAGTCAAAAACCTCGTGAATATGTTTACCCTCTTCACGAGGGCCGACTCTTTCGACTGGGGGAACACCTACAACCAACCGTCCAAGACTTTCACCAACGATTCGGCCCTCACGACCGAGACGGCCAACGACAACCGCGCGGGAGCCTCCGGCACCTACCAGGCGATGCTGATGACGGAGGTGGCGCACTGGAAGGATACCGAGAACACCAGTTCCGCCGCCACGTTCGCGGCCGCGCTCTCATGCGTGCCGCTGGCCGCGGATACGCTCGTGATCGTCGAATCGACTCCCAAGGGAGTCGGCGGCTCGTATTACGAGACCTATCAGGGCGCCATCCTCCTCGATGATTACATCGCCGGGAATATCCCGAAAGACTGGAACGGCTTTTTCAAGGTTTTCTACCCATGGCACAATCACCCAGAGTATGGCGGCGCCCTTTATCGGGCTCTCACCGATGACGAGGAGACTGAAATCCGGGAATCCCTCACTGACAAGGAAATGGATTTCCTCCAAAGAGGATTCGCGTCCGGAGACCCCATGAAGCGCCTCCACTGGCGCCGCACGCTCCTCAATTCCCCCGCATTCCAAAAGGACGAAGAAAAATTTGAGCAAGAATACCCGTTCGACGAAGACTCCGGATTCCTTATGTCTGGCCGGCGAGCGTTCAGCCTCCAGAAGATTCGCCAAATGCGCGCCGCGCTCAAGGACGCGCCCCTCCCGATTTACTGCACCCTCCAATGGGCGGACAAATCGGAAACTTCCGCCACACTGACTCCATGCGCCGAGGATGAGGCATGTGTCGTCGTATTTGAGAAGCCGCGCCCAGGGTTCCGCTACATCTTCCCCACGGACCCGGCCACCGGCGCCTCGCAAACCGTTGGCGCGGATCCCGACAACCACGCCCCGCTGATTATGCGGGAGGGGTGCTGGGACAACGGCAAATGGTTCCCCCCTAAACTCGTGGCCAGGCTCGCGGACTGCTTCAAGGAAAAGCGGCACCCGAAACAAAGCGTTGTTTGTCGCTGGGATATTGATGTGCTCGAAATGCGGGTGACCCAGCTTTCCCTTGCCTACGGGAAACCAACCCTTGTCCCTGAAATGAACATGGATAGAGGGCTTTGCACCCTGGCCGTCTCCCGTGGGACCATCCCCGTTTACAAGCGGGAGGTATTCAACCGCATCGAGCAGAAGGACGAGAGTCAATGGGGATGGCTCACAACGACCTCGACGCGACCGCCGATCCTGGAGGCCCTGGCGGCAGCAATCCGGAAGTTCGGGGCCGACGGCGACGGGATCGACATTCCGGACGCGGCAGTTTTGCGCGAACTCGAATCATGTGTCGTTACCTTGAAGGGCCGAATCGAGGCCATGCCGGGGACCCACGATGACACCGTGCTCGCGCTGGCCATCGGACTGGCCACGATCGGACACGGCAGCGTTTACACCAGAAAAGAGCGCGACCGCACCCACGAGGCCCCGAGAAACCGTGGGCCGCGCACGTTCCAGTAGATTTCCATTGCCTTTTTTTGTAGTCCGCGCATATTAGCGAATATTATTTTTTAATGCCGCCCGAACCCCCATTCTCGAAAGACGAAATCCTCGGACTCATCCGCGACGGGTGCCACGTCACCGTAACCCAGGCGGCCGACGGGGGAACTACCGTCACCGTGACCCCTCCGCGGGCACTGACACCAGCCGAGCGGCAGAGGAGATGCCGCCAGAAAGTGAAGGCCCCCGTTGCGCCCAAAGCATCCCCTCCCCTTCCTCCCTCCACAGCACCCATGGAGAACGCACCCGCGAGGAACGGAGCGAAGGGCCGGACCGCCGACGAAATGGCCGCCGCCAATGCCCTCGGCCTCGACGACATGCTCGCCGGCCCCGAACTCCGCAAAGCCTGGCAGGACTGGAAGGAATGGCGGACCGAGAGGGCCACGAAACCCCTGGTCGGAGAGAAAGCGGCCCCGTGGGCACTCAGAGCCGCCACCCTCGCCAGAAAGGACCTCCAGAACCTCGCCGCGACCACTACCCCGGCGAACGCCGTGGAGAGCGTCGATTTCAGCATCTCGAAACGCTACCTTTCTATTGTCGAAGTCCGCCACCCATCCACGCCCTCACGTCTCCCGCGCGCACCCATCGGCCCGAACCACGGATCCGCCAACCGATCAGCAATTTCCGAATACAAATGACCACTTCTCTCTCCCAAGTCCTCGCCTCCGGCATCCTCGAACCAAAGACCACCGTGAACGCCCCGCCTCCCGACCTCCTAGCGTCTCTGTCATCCTATGTCAGACACCACCCCGAGAGCGATCTTGCCGCCAGTGAAATCCTCGCTCTAGCCGGGGCCATCGTTGCCAAGGACGAACCACGGTGGCTCTCCCTGCTCGGCAAGTCAGGGGTTGGCAAAACATGGCTCTCACGAACATTCGCCCGGTGGGCGAAACCCCGGCAGCCGCAGCAAGTATTCTGGACCTGGGCGAGAATCTGCGATCGTTGCTCTCAGGGCGATTGGGGTATCCTCGAACAACTCCGCACCCAGCGTATTCTGGTGCTGGACGACATTTTCCGCCCTTATGATTTTCCGTTGACGGGTGCCAGCGCATTCGATCGCAAAACATTCCGCGCCATCGGGACGCTCCTGAATGAGCGGGTGGGGAAATGGACCCTCATCACCGACAACAACCTACCCCACGAAATCGCCGCCATCGACACCCCCATTGCCTCGCGCCTGCGGCGGGAGGAAAGCGTGGTCGTCAGATTCCTGTCCGCGCCGGACTACTGCGCCAGTCAAGCCATAGAACCATGAATAACCGCATTTACTATTTCAAAGGGGACGATAAGGCGGCCCTCCCGTGCAGAAACCCGAATCACGTCGAGTATGTCGCCACGCCGGCGGACGAGAACGGGAGGAAATTGCCGACCCTCACCCGCTCCCGGCGCCACTACCGCACCCCCACAGGGGAGTCCCCCGGGGTGCCCTGGTGCGCGTGTTGCCAACTCGGCCCCTACACCCCGCCGGCAACCATCGAGCGAGCCCCCTTTATCCAGTTGAGCATCACCAATGGCAGCGTGGCGAGCCCGGAGCAACGGGCTGCCGATGCCGCCAAATACCACGCCAACCGCCACCACTCCGACGCATTTAAGACACAGGCCGTGAATGACTGGAACGCTCTCCGGAAGAAACTCGGGTATAACCCCTCCAATGGCACGGACACCCGGCGACTCCGCGCATGGGCGGAGAAACTCGGCATCCCAGTCATTGGAATCATCACCCAACCCAATAAATAACTATGAGAGTGAACATTAGAGCCCAATCCGCCCAAGACGCTGCCCGCTACCTCTGGAGGGCTAACGCTGAGGTCTCGCACAGAGACCGGGACCGCCAGCCCGATACAAATCAACCATCCGATCAACCCTAAAACTCAACTGCAAAACGGGTCTCTGTTGTAAGCACCGTCTTGTTAGCCCTCTTCCGAATTATGAGAAATGTAAACTGCCCCAAGACAAAAATCTTCGTCCGCTGCGATGCGTTCGGAGGTTCCGCCGACCGATTTGAACCTGCTTGGCTCGTCTCTGTGCGGGCAATGCGTAACCGTCCGCTCTGCTTCCAAGTTTGGGTTGAAAAATATGCTGCCTGCTTCGACAAGGTGCCGCCCCATTGCATCTACTGGTATGAGCCGGAGGACGACCACAAAGCGTTACCTCTGCACAAAATCCAAATGTGGGAGTGTCTGTCAGGGTCTATTGAAGCGTGGCGCAAGGATCAGCTCAACGATGTGCCAGTGCTGGTCAACCTAGGGAAAGGCATGAAGCCGATTAGCGGGCACTACTGGTTTACGCTAGACTTCCTACCGGAAGACCAAGCACAAGGAGCCCTTGATGTTGGCGACTCCGAACTGATGGAAGAACACAAGGAAGGAAACGTGCTGCGCCTCGAAAACGGGCAAATCGCCATCTACCCGAACAACCGAATCAAGTGGCTCCCGGTTTCGCTCACCGGCAAAGATGCCGCCGCCACCATTCCTGATTGGGATGTCGCGACAAACGCCCAATGGGATGAATGGTGGTCGGATTCGGATGAAATCCTTGGAGATGCAAAATGGGCATATTGAGGCGAACGAAAAGCTCACGAGCGGCACGGGAAAAAGCGCCTCCTGAAATCCAGACTCTATGACTACTAAAAAACGCAAACTGAAAGCCAGGGTGCCGTCTCGTGCGGCGACTGGTTCGGCGACGGGCGTGGACTGGAATCTAATAGCCCGCGTGATGGATGCGATACACAAGGGGTTTGAAGATACCGACAGCGGAAACGCATGGGCGAGATGCACGACGCGAATGCTCGCTGAAGCAGTGGGACTACCGCTCGGGCCGCACCGCCTGCTGATGGAGAAAGAAGTGCGACCGCTATACAGAAAGTTGCCGAACAGCAGCGATATGAGGCCAAGTATTGACAACGTAAAGCCATGAACGAAACCTGCAACAACTGCGCCGGGACGGAGCCGAAACCCAAGTGGATCGCACTACACGTCTCTTTTGGCGGTAAAAACCAAACCACGGGGTTAATCCGTGAGACTTACTGCTGCCTCGCCTGCTACCGGGCCAAGCATCCTGAAACAAGATTCCAATCAGACCCACCGACACCATGATCCCAACACACCGAGAAGGCTGCATCTGCGCTGAATGTGAAGCAGAGACACAATACCAACCCCTCAAGGATGGTGACATCTTCCAAGCAGGGGACCAGTTCTTAGGAGAAGACGGGTGGCAGGACATATCCCCATCCCTCATCGGAGTCGGCGCTTGCACAGCCGCAACGGAGCACCGCCGCCCTCTTGGTTTACACGACGAAACTCCTTTCGTGAACACGCAGCACCCCTCCCCGCTGGACAAGTTCACCGTGGAAGTCTCTGCTACAGAGTGGAACGCCATGAAACAAGAACTGGCGTGTCTGCGCAGGAGCACGGACGGGGCCTACCTGTCGGACCTGCTCGCCAAGATCGACCGCCT